>JAEIGA010016241.1_pt1 | contig 11335 bp, 10 predicted proteins | sample 9270691 | NCBI WGS metagenome assembly JAEIGA01 (sample SAMN17057246, study PRJNA624740) | gut metagenome | biome: biome; isolation source: fecal sample | host: Bos grunniens | place: China: Xizang | collected 2019
CTACACTGATAATGTAGGGGTCAGCAGTTCAAGTCTGCTCGGGACTACCAGTTCTTAAAAATTCTGGGGGTATAGCTCAGTTGGCTAGAGCACCTGCTTTGCAAGCAGGGGGTCGTCGGTTCGACTCCGACTATCTCCACACAATCCTCTCCAATGTGGAGAGGATTTTTTGTTAATATACACTAACGCTGAAACCATGAAATCCGTTTTCCTTTCACTCGCAGTTCTTTTCTCTGCACTCCAGTTACATGCTCAGAAGCCTATTCTAAGATTCAATGAGGACGGCCAGTTCAAGATTGCGCAGTTCACCGATATGCATATATCTGTCGACAGATCGGACTATTGCAATGAGCAGGCAGAAAAGACTTTTGCACGTCTGAGTAGGGTCGCTAATCATGAAAAGCCAGACTTTATAGTCTTTACAGGCGATATTGTAACCAGAGGAAACTCAGGTAAGGGATGGCTGAGATTGCTTGATTCTTTGAATACTTATAAGATTCCTTTCTGTGTCGTTTTCGGAAATCATGATCCAGAGCCTGGCTTGACACGTGAGGAAATTTCACAGCTCATTTCTTCTTCACCCTATTCGGTAAATCAATTAAACTCAGCTGGACAGTTGGCTGATATCGACCTGGATGTCCTCTTCTCTAAGGAGAATAATCCTGCAATGGCCCTGTACTGCATGGATTCAAACGATTATTCTTATAATAAATCCTGGGGTAAGTACGCATGGTTCTCTACAGAACAGATTCAGTGGCTCAGAAATTCCTGTGTGAATAAGACTCAGGCAAATGGAGGTAAAGTACTTAACTCACTGGCCTTCTTCCATATCTGTTTGGTTGAATATACAGCTGCAATCGAGAACCCGAAGAATCAGCGTGTAGGAAGAAAGGCTGAGAATGAGTGCCCTGGAGCCCTGAATACTGGTATGTTTGCCGCTATGGTTGAGACTGGCAATATTATGGGTGTCTTTGTGGGACACGATCATGATAATGATTATGTAGTTGTAGAGAAGGGTGTAGCACTTGGCTATGGACGATTCTCAGGCGATGATACAACGTATAATAATTTACGCCCAGGCGTCAGACTGATTGTTGCTCAGGAAGGACAACGTAATTTCGATTCGTGGATCCTTGAAGATGACGGCAGAGTCGTTCATAAACTTAAGTACAGAAATGGTAAATTCGAGAAATAAAAAAATCCCGAGATCATCTCGGGATTTTTTTATTTCTCAAATTACAAATTACTCTTCAAGTGAGTTGTAAAGAGTCACATCGCCATACTGCTTGCCGTCCTTCTTACCCTTGATGCTGACATACCATCTGCCATCACCGAATGAGTAAATACCTGTGCTGCCGTATTTGAAATGTGAAGCATCGGTTACAGCAAGCTGCTCTACCTCATTCTCCTCGTAAGGTACATTGTCAAGCTTAGCTGAGAAAGGCTGCTGATTGATGTCGAGAGCAAAGAGAGAGTAGTTAGGATACTGTGACTTACTTCCCTTATATACAGCAAGATAAAGCTTTTCGCTTGCCTCGTCGTAAGTCATGTTCTGAACACCATATCTTGTGTTGCCAGTCTTTACAAAGTACTTATGAACTGGAGTCTTCAGATCATCCATCTTAAAGCAGAGAAGGATGTTGTAGTCGTTGTCAATACGAGTAGTGTCGCCATAGATTCCGTATGCTACATACAGGTATTTTTCCTTGCCCTTGGATCCGAATGCCGGAGCGATAGCAACGCCGTCCATACCGGAACAACCGTATTTATGCTCTAGTACCTGGCCGTCAACAATCACAGTATCAAGATAATCCTTGGCAACTTCTTCTATTGCGTGCAGTTTCACAACCTCATCGAATGGAACTTCGAGACGGTCGATCTTACGGACATCGATCTCAGCAATATAGAATGTGCTTGCAGCTTTCTTGTGTCTTTCTGCACCCAAAGCATCTGAAACCCCTCTTCCGATTTCATCGTCCTTGATTTCAAGCGAAGCGTATACCTTTTTTGCCTTCTCGTCATATGTCATTGCGCCAAGATGACCATTGATTCCTGTTACAGAACCAATGTAATTGCCCTCAAGGTCGCTCTTGAAGAATGCGCTTGTGAATGAACTGTAAAGACAGTTCTCCTTCTGATCAAGGGCAATGCCCTGGATGTGGAGCTTGCCACCTTCAAGGTGAATCACATCCGGATAATTTACAGTCTGACAAGAGACAGCAACAAAAAGAAGTAATAGTAATTTCTTCATGACTAATGATTTAGCTTATTTCACTTCCCAGATTCCACCTTTGCCGAACATCCTCTCGATGAACTCGTCCATCCATCCCAGGCGATAGATTACATCGATGTTAGTGAAGCGGCTTCTCATATAAGGGATGTATGATACGGTCTGGCGGAAGCGCTCGCGGGTTACGCCGATCATTTCCGGCTCGTATGGAGCACCGACGAGCTTAAGGTTCTCGCGAACCTGCTCGAACGGGATGATCTGCTCCTTTATCTTTACGCTGAGCTCCGGCCAAGCTGCCTTGAGAGCCTCAAGCTGCTTGCGAAGGCCGTCCTTGTCCACATATTTGCCTTTAGCTTCCGCTATACCACGAGCAATATGACCTGGTTTGCCATCGAGGATCTCTCTGATTTCAGCTTCCATCTCCTCCCAGCTCTTCCATGCCTCCACGCAAGCGTCAACATCGATATTCTCAAGACCTTTCTCAAGAAGGAACTCGATCTCAGCAGTCGACATAAGGGTTCCGATACCTACCTTGAAACCATGTGAAACATGTTTTCCGTCCACACAGAGATCTTCCATGTCCCAGCAGTGCGAGTACTGATGCTCCGCGCCTGAAGCCGGGCGACTTGACTGAATGGCCTGCATTGCGAATCCGCTCATAAGAAGTCCGTCAGCAAGTGCCTGGGTCTTCTCCACATCACCTGCTGCCACTGCTGCAGGATCTGCCAAAGCCTCTTTAAGGCCGTCCTGAACAAGTCCCCATGAGAACTCGTCGATCTTCTCGCTTCCTGCGACGTCAGCAAGCATCCAGTCAGCTGCAGCAGGAATCTTTGCAATAAGGTCTGCGTATCCTGAAGCGGCAAGCTCCTTTGGAGCAGCTGCTGCAATTGCAGAGTCGAGAACAAAACCATATGGTGCAGGGCAATCGAATGTCTGCTTGTTTCCGTCCTTTGTTATAGATGAACCATATGCTGTAAAACCGTCCATTGAAGCGGCTGTGCCTACGCACATATACTTTCTGTCAAGGAGGTGTGAAACATATTTCACTGTGTCGTTGATTACACCGGAGCCGACTGCGATTGCGATCGCATCAAGTGGCTCGAGATGAGCCTTGAGTGTTTCGATGTGCTGCCATTCTGCATAGAAATCCTCACTTGGGAAGATGAACGGCTCATATGTTTCAATGCCGGCTTCTTCCAAAGATTTCTGCGCATCAGTACCTGCTACTTTCCATGTGTTTTCGTCTGCTACGACAATTGCCTTACGGCCGGCAAAGAGCTTGTCGAACATTTCCGCTGTGCGGCATACCACGCCGTTGCCGATGATGAGAGCCTTGGTGTCACGAGCTCTCTCAAGTGCTGCTGTTATTTTATCCATAATTGTTTGAAATTTCTTGAAAATCAGTCGTAAAGATATGCTTTATTTTTTTGAAAAAGAGCAAAAATCTAACTAACTTCACAAGTTGAACATCATTATATTTTGCGCAAGAAGTAAATTAATAAATATTCAATATGTTAGAAGAATTGAAACAACAGGTCTTGAAGGCAAATCTTGATCTTGTAAAGCATGGTCTGGTAATCCTGACATGGGGTAATGTGTCTGCAATCGACCGCGAAAAGGGACTCGTGGTGATCAAGCCGAGCGGAGTTGCATACGATAAGATGACGGCCGATGATATGGTTGTCGTGGATATGGAGGGAAATACGGTGGAAGGAAAGCTTCGCCCGTCCTCGGATATGCCGACCCATCTGGTTCTGTATAAGCGTTTTCCAGAGATTGGCGGAGTTGTGCATACTCATTCGACCTATGCTACTGCCTGGGCTCAGGCATCGCTTCCTATTCCTAATATAGGAACTACTCATGCCGATACCTTCCATCATGATGTGCCTTGTTCGAAGGAAATTCCGACTGAACTCGTGGATGCGGCGTATGAGGCTGCAACAGGAGAAATGATAGCTGACGAGTTTGTAAATGAGAATCCGCTTCACACTCCGGCTGCACTTGCATGCCATCACGGTCCGTTTACCTGGGGCAAGAATGCGGATAATGCGGTCTACAATGCTGTCGTTCTCGAGGAGGTGGCAAAGATGGCTTATATTTCAAAGATGCTGAATCCTCAGATCAGGATGAATCAGGATCTTGTGGAAAAACATTATAACCGCAAGCACGGAGCCAATGCCTACTATGGTCAGAAGACCGAAGAGGAGGTATAAAAATCATTGCATATAATCTTGATTTGTGTACCTTTGTAAGTTATGATGGATATCAGGCTTTTTTCAGAGATGCTGGCAATAGACTCCACTTCCGGAAGGGAGAGGGAGTTGGCTGATTTTCTGGCACATCGACTGCAGACCGCGCATAACAAAGTGGAACGTTTCGATGTGCAGACCATGTCTGCTGACGTTCCGGAAGGCTGTGATATTCCGCAGAATCTCCTGTTCTCGTGGGGAGAACCTAAGGTTGTATTCTGCACTCACCTTGATACTGTGCCTCCGTACATATCGCCTGTTTTTGAGGACGATAAGGTCTGCGGCAGAGGAACCTGTGATGCAAAGGGACAGATATTCGCCATGTGGGAGGCCTGCAAGGCTTTGGAGGCAAAAGGCTATGATGGTTTCGGACTCTTGCTTCTCGCAGGGGAGGAGACCGGTTCATATGGAGCAAAGGCTTTCAGGGAACAGTATCCGGGTGCTGATTGGGTTATAGTGGGCGAGCCGACAGATAATTGTATGGCTTCTGCCGCTAAAGGAACAAAGTCTTTTGAGGTGACATTTGAAGGCCATGCCTTTCATTCCGGCTACCCTCAGTATGGAGTCAGTGCTGTGGAACTCTTCAATGACTTTGTGAACGTTCTCAGAAGCATACGGTTCCCGCTGGATGAGGTGTTGGGGGAAACTACATGGAACATCGGAAAACTGTCAAGTGACAATCCGCAGAATATTCTCAGTGACAGACTTACTTGCAGGGTTTATTTCAGGACTACCTTCGAGTCGGATGAAATGGTCTGCAATGTGATGAAGAATATGGCAGGGGAGGAAGCAAGGCTTAGATTCGGTCGTCCAAGAGCGCAGGACGGGTCTGATGTTGTTGCAAAGGATATAGCCCCTTGGCAGAAGGCTATGAGTGTTGTGGCATTGGGTGGTGATACGCCATCGAAATATGAGGTTTTTGAGGGTTTCGAGTCCAAGCCGGTGGCTTTTGGCAGCGATGCTCCACAGTTGACGAACTTCAAGCATAAGGTGTTATGCGGTCCGGGGTCGATCCTGGTGGCGCATCGTCCGGAAGAGCATGTTTGCCTTGATGACCTGGAAACAGCCAAAGAGAACTATGTTGCTATGTTCGAAAGCATCACAAAGAAGTAAGGATATACTATCATACCTGCACGAAAGTGAATAAAGGTGTGAGTTGACAAAACAAGAATGAACCAAGGACTTCTTTGAGCGAAGCGAAGGGTAAGTCCCTTCCCCGAGGGAAGGGATTTAGGGAAGGGGTAACGAAAATAAGATATACTATCATACCTGCACGAAAGTGAATAAAGGTGTGAGTAAACAAAACAAGAATAAAGAGATAAAGATATAGTATGATAGTAATGAAATTCGGTGGCACGTCAGTAGCGAATTTTGAGGCCATCACAAGAACAATATTCATCATCGGAGGAAAGCTGGATCAGAAGCCGGTTGTGGTAGTTTCAGCCCTTTCGAAAGTGACCGACCTTCTTTACAAGATTTCAGATGCGGCCGCTTCAAGAAACGAAGCGGAAACCAAGGAGCTTCTCTCGCAGCTTCGTCAGCGTCATGTGGAACTTGCAGCTGAACTACTTGCTCAGAGCGTGCTTAAGAATGAGGCTGTCGCAAAGGTGAATTCTATCTGTGATTCTTTGGATGCAATCGCTATGGCAGTGTGCTCGCTCGGCGAACTCTCGGACAGAAACAAGGCTATAATCATATCGAACGGAGAGTATCTCTCGTCTACTATCATAGCTCACGCTATGAACTCGAAGGGCATCAGGACAAAATGGGTGGATGCGCGAGAGATGATGATTACAAACCAGTCGTATCTCAAGGCAGAGCCGGAAATGACTGCAATAGCGGAGAAGGTACCTGGAGTTGTGGCACAGGCATATGATGGCATGGATGCCATTATCACGCAGGGCTTTGTAGGTGTGACTTCTGAGGGAGAACCAACTGTTCTGGGAAGAGGAGGTTCAGATTATTCCGCATCTCTGATCGGTATGGCTATCGATGCTGAGAGAATTGAAATCTGGACAGATGTCGATGGTGTGCGTACGGCAGATCCCCGTAAGGTTCAGAATACAAAATATCTTGAGAAGATTTCATTCGAAGAGGCTGCTGAGATGGCTCATTTCGGCGCAAAGGTGCTTCACCCTCTTACAATCGAGCCTGCAGTAAAGAAGAATATTCCAATCTATGTTCTCAATTCGATGAATCCTTCCGGCAAGGGAACAGCGATTCTTCGCAACGAACTCATTGAAGATGGCGTGAAGTCGGTATCGTTCAAGGAAAGCATCAAAGTGATCAATATCTTCTCTACAAGAATGATCAACACTTCTGGCTTCCTTCGTCGCGTCTTTGAAATTTTCAGTGAGAGCAAGGTGTCTGTCGATCTTATCAGTACTTCGGAGGCTAATATTTCAGTTACAGTAGATGCTTCGCAGAATATAGATCCGGTAGTCAGCGAACTTTCTGAATTTGCTGACGTAATCGTAGATGACGACAAGGCACAGGTTTCAGTGATCGGTAAGAATATCGTGCGTCTTAACGGTATGCTGAAGAAGACATTCACTCCTTTGAAGAAGTGTAATGTATATATGATCTCTCAGGGAGCTTCCTTCGTGAATATCAGTTTTGTTGTTGACCGTGAGGAACTTGCTGAGGTTGTCCAGGATCTTCACGACCATCTCTTCGATCAGGTGGAGGAACTTGAAACATTTTAATTGAATTGATATGAAGCTATATATAAGCGGATATGGAAAAATGGGAAGGATGATCGAGAAGATCATCCTTTCAAAAGGTTTGGACTATGCCGGATGGACAGAGTCTGTGACAGAGACAGATCCCGAGCTTGCAAAGGAATGTGTCTGCATTGACTTTACCACTCCTGCTGCATTCAGGGCGAATTATAAGTTTCTTGCAGAGAATTTCAAGGCAGTGGTTGTAGGTACTACAGGCTGGGCGGACATCAAGGAAGAGGTTATTTCATATTTTGAGAAATGTGGCACGACAATGATCTGGGCCTCGAATTTCTCGATCGGAGTAAATGTTTTCTTTGCTGTGACTGATTATATATCAAAGATGCTCGGCATGACAGGTGGCTATAGTCCTTATATGGTTGAGATGCATCACTGTCACAAACTTGATGCTCCAAGCGGAACAGCCAGGTCACTTGCTGATATTGTAGATGCCAATATGGATGTACAGACAGATATCCAGTCTGTCAGATGCGGAGAGATTCCGGGTATTCATACAGTCGGTTTTGAAGGACTTAACGACAGGATAACCATGACGCATGAGGCATTTTCACGCGAAGGATTCGCTGCAGGTGCAGTTGAAGCGGCCCTCAGGACAGAAGGTGTGACAGGCGTGTGTGAATTCAAGGAACTCTTGCTTAAATAGAAAAACTGATAAAGATGAAAGATAACAGACTCAAAGGTTGTGGCACAGCACTCGTCACTCCTTTCAAGAACGGAGAAGTTGACTATGATGCTTTTGCTGCTTCGGTAGACAGGCAGGTTTCTGCAGGTGTTGATTTTCTTGTGCCGCTTGGAACTACAGGAGAAACACCATGTCTTACAGATGAAGAAAAGATTCGTGTTCTTCAGGTTGCCAAGGAACACTCGTGCGGTCTTCCTATAATGGCAGGAGTCGGAACTAACTCTCTGGAACATACAATCTCCAACATCCGTCTGCTTGAGCCGCATGGCGTGGATTTCTTCCTTGTAGTGGTTCCGTACTATAATAAACCGCCGCAGGAGGGCATCTATCAGTATTATAAGGCTGTTGCAGCTGCAACGGACAAGCCTGTGGTTCTTTATAATGTACCGGGCAGAACTGGCGTAAACATGACTGCACAGACTACTCTCAGACTCGCAGAGATCGAGAATATCGTTGCTGTCAAGGAGGCTTCCGGCAACAGAGAGCAGATTCTTGAGATTCTGAACAAGCGTCCGGAAGACTTTGTAGTTCTCAGCGGTAATGACGATGAAACCTTTGATCTTATGAACAACGGTGCGGAGGGCATCATCAGCGTGGCTTCGAATATCGTACCTGCAATGGTGACTGAACTCTCACATAAGATGCTGGAAGGCAAGGTGGATGAAGCTGGGGCTATCCATAAGCAACTTCTTCCTCTCTTCAGGAACTGCTTTGTGGAGAGCAATCCCATCCCGACAAAGGCGGCCCTCAATGCTATGGGACTTATGGAAAACGAACTGCGTCTCCCTTTGGTGCCTGCTTCCCAGTCGGCATACGACCTTATGGTTCAGACAGTTAAAGAACTTGGAATAATGTAGTGGATATGAATACAGAACTTAATAAATTCAATGAGACAATCCGTGGACTCGAGTCAGGTGAGATCAGAGTGGCGGAGAAGGTTAATGGTGAGTGGAAGGTGAATTCCTGGGTGAAGGAAACTATTCTCTCTGGCTTCCGTCTTGGAAAGCTTACAGATATGTCACAGGGACAGTTTTCTTTCTTCGACAAGGACACGATTCCGACAAGGACATTTACAGCGGAAAACGGAGTCCGTATAGTTCCGGGGGGAAGCAGCGTGCGCACAGGTGCATATCTCGCACCGTCTGTAATCATGATGCCTCCGGCATATGTGAATATCGGAGCATATGTGGATGAGGGAACCATGATTGATTCTCATGCCCTTGTAGGTTCTTGCGCTCAGGTCGGCAAGCATGTGCATCTTTCTGCAGCGTCTCAGCTCGGAGGCGTGCTCGAACCGGTAGGTGCCCTTCCTGTAATCATTGAAGACAATGTGTTCATCGGTGGAAACTGCGGTATTTACGAGGGAACAATCGTAAAGGAGAATGCCGTAATCGGTACAGGTGTTATCATCAATGCTTCTACAGCGATTTTTGATGCAACGACAGGTGAGTATATCAGAGCAAATGAGAACGGTCAGATCGTTGTTCCTTCCGGAGCCGTGGTGGTTGCAGGAAGCCGTCCTATGAGTAAGGGACCTGGTGCAGAACAGGGAATTCATCTGTATTGCCCTGTAATCGTTAAATATCGTGATGCAAAGACCTCGGGTTCAATCACTCTTGAAGACATGCTCAGATAACTGATGGCAGGATACGACAATCTATATTCGGAAGATGTAGGGTCATTCTTCAGATCTCCTGTAAGGGAGATATTCAAGAAGGTTGACCTTAATTCCATATATTCGTTTGCTGGAGGATATCCTTCGGCGGAGACATTTCCTCTCGAGCTTATCCGTCAGACAATGTCTGATGTCATAGAGAAATATGCCGGCAAGGCTTTTCAGTATGGTGCAACCCAGGGTGTACCTGAACTTCGTGAAGCTGTTGCTGCGCGTTATGGTGTGCCGGTAGAAAGAGTACAGATTACCTCGTCATCGCAGCAGGGAATTGATGTCTGCACGAGGGTCCTGGTCAATCCCGGGGATGTGATTCTTACATCAAGTCCTTCATATCTTGGTGCACTTCAGTCTTTCTGCTCATATCGGGCCAGGATAGTCGGTGTTCCGCATAATTCTGACATTCAGCTATATAGGGATTCTTTTGAGTCATCAGTCAAGGCTGTTTTGGCAGAAGGATGCAAGATCAAGTTCCTGTATATGATTCCGGATTTCCAGAATCCTTCAGGCGAGTCCCTGACTCTTGAGGAAAGGGAGATGCTGGTCGCTCTTGCTGAAAAATACGGATTCCTCATAGTTGAGGATAGTCCATATAGGGAACTCAGGTACGAGGGAGAACATATACCTACGATGTATTCTCTTGCTCCGGACAGAGTCATTCATCTTGGCTCTTTTTCGAAGATCTTTGCTCCGGGCTTCCGCCTTGGTTGGGCGATAGCTCATCCTGATATTCTGGATAAGATATATGTATGCAAGCAGTCTCTGGATCTTTGTCCTCCGATCTTTGACCAGTATGTTGCGGCTGAATTCCTTTCAAGCGGCAGACTTGATGAAAATCTTGCCAAGAGTGTGGCTTTATATAAGGGAAAGCGTGATCTTCTGTTGTCGTTACTGCAGGAATATATGCCTGAGGGAGTCAGATGGACTCACCCTGAAGGAGGCCTTTTCCTGTTCTTGACACTTCCGAAGGGTTTTGATGCAGTCGCTTTCTATGACAAGGCTCTGACTGCGGGTGTTGCTTATGTTGCAGGAGAGTTTTTCCATCCTGACAGAAGCGGAAAGAATACTATGAGACTTAATTTCTCATTCATGAGTCCGGAGAAGATAGAGGCAGGTGTCAAGGTGCTTGCAGAACTGCTTAAGGAAGAACTCAAATAGTTGCAGATTATGAAATTCTATAAATACCAGGGCGCAGGAAACGATTTCCTGATTGCGGATAACAGGGCCGGTTCCATTACAGAAAAAGAAGGAGTGCTCTATTCATCTGTGGACGGTTCGGAATGGTCGATGAAGATTTCCGAACTATGCGATCGTCGCTATGGTGTCGGCGCTGATGGTCTCATGCTTCTTGAATCCGGAGATGGATGTGATTTCAGAATGACATATTTCAATTCTGACGGCTCTGGCGGAATGATGTGTGGCAATGGAGGACGCTGTATCGTGGCTTTCGCTGCGGATCTTGGTATCACGCACTTTGATTTCATTGCTGCAGATGGTTTTCATTCTGCAGAAATAGTTTCTTTCGAGGGAAGGTCGAAGGTCGTACGCCTGAAGATGAAGGATGTAGAGGGAATTGTCGGATATGATGCTCTTTCCGGTGTTTCAGTTCCATCCAAGGGCTGTTTTCTGGATACGGGTACACGACATTATGTGCGTTTTGTAGAAGGACTGGATGAATATGATATAGTTTCGGAAGGCAGACAGATCAGGTATGATGCTTCAGAACTTCAGCCTGTAGGTGCCAATGTGAATTTCGTGCAG
>JAEIGA010016242.1_pt1 | contig 11334 bp, 10 predicted proteins | sample 9270691 | NCBI WGS metagenome assembly JAEIGA01 (sample SAMN17057246, study PRJNA624740) | gut metagenome | biome: biome; isolation source: fecal sample | host: Bos grunniens | place: China: Xizang | collected 2019
ATTGTTGCCTTGGGTGAAAAGCTTGGAAAGCCGGTTGTTGCAACATCGGATGCCCATTTTATTGACCCCGATGACGAGCTTTACAGAAGAATCCTTCTTGCGGGTTTGAAATTTAAGGACGCAGACAAGCCAACTCCTATTTATATGCGTACTACTGACGAGATGCTTGATGAATTTTCATATCTCGGTGAAGAGAAGGCGTATGAGATAGTTGTTAAGAATACGAATGACATTGCTGACTTGATAGAGCCTATCAGACCCATTCCCGCGGGTTCATATCCTCCACACCTTGAAGGAGCAGAGGAGGAGCTCAGGGAAAAATGCTGGACAAGAGCACGCTCTATGTACGGTGAGAATCTTCCTGATTTGGTAAAGAATCGCTTGGAAGTAGAACTTAATTCTATTATTTCAAACGGATATGCGGTTCTTTATGTAATTGCAGAAAGACTTGTGCACTACAGTGAAAGCCAAGGATATTTGGTTGGTTCAAGAGGTTCTGTAGGATCATCATTTGTTGCTACAATGGCAGGTATCTCGGAGGTAAACCCTCTCCCTCCCCATTATTATTGCAAGAAATGTCAGTATAATGATTTTTCAAATCCTTTGGGCGCGGGTTCCGGATTTGATATGCCGTCAAGAAACTGCCCTGTTTGCGGCACTCCTCTCGAACAAGACGGTCAGGATATTCCCTTTGAAACCTTCCTTGGTTTTAAGGGTGATAAATCTCCCGATATTGACCTTAATTTCTCGGGTGAAGTGCAGGGTAAGGTGCATAAGTTTACCGAGGAGCTTTTCGGAGCGGAAAACGTCTTTAAAGCCGGTACCATAGGTACTCTTGCTGATAAGACCGCGTTCGGATTTGTAATGAAATACTTTGAAGGCAAGGGACAGCAGCTCTGCCGCGCTGAAGTTGATCGAATAATCAACGGTTGTGTAGGCGTTAAAAGAACGACGGGACAGCATCCCGGTGGAATTATCGTTGTTCCCCGTGACAGAGATGTATACGATTTTACACCTGTACAGCATCCCGCGGATGACCCTAAATCCGATATTGTTACGACTCATTTTGCATTCTCATACTTACACGATACGATCCTGAAACTTGATGAGCTCGGTCACGATATTCCGACAAAATACAAGTATCTTGAAAAGTACAGCGGAATAATGATAGACCAAGTTGCGATGAATGACAGAAGCATTTACGCTTTGTTTGAGTCAACGGAGCCACTCGGAATTCCTCAAAAGGAACGCGATAAGCACGAAACCAAAATGCTTGGCTTGATGGTTGGAACACTCGGACTTCCAGAATTTGGTACTAACTTTATTCAAGGCGTGCTTGTGGATGCCAAGCCCAAGAACTTTGCAGACTTGATGCAGATTTCGGGTCTAACACACGGCACGGACGTTTGGCTCGGTAATGCTCAAGATCTGATTAAAGACGGCATTTGTGACATTTCTAAGGTTATTGGAACGCGTGACGGTATTATGCTTGACTTGATTCGATATGGTATGGAAAATCTGACAGCGTTCAAGATTATGGAAAGTGTCAGAAAAGGTAAAGGTCTGACCCCGGAATGGGAAGCCGATATGCTTGCTCATAATGTTCCTGAATGGTATATTGCATCTTGCAAAAAAATCAAGTATATGTTTCCCAAAGCTCACGCTGCGGCTTACGTTATGTCTGCAATTAGACTTGCTTGGTATAAGGTGCACCAGCCGGTAGCCTTCTATTGCGCGATCTTATCGGTGGCACCTGATGGATTTGACGGAGCTATAGTTGCACAGGGCAGAGAAGCTGTGTACAGAAGAATGCTTGAGATAGACAACATGGGCAAGGATGCATCACCAAAAGACAAGGAAACTTTCGGTGCACTGCAATTTGCTCACGAGGCTATGCTCAGAGGCGTCAGATTCCTCCCTGTTAACCTTAAATACTCGCACGCAAAGGAATTCCTTCCCGAAAACGGATGCATCCGTATGCCGCTTACAGCGCTTCCGGGACTTGGACTCAGTGCAGCACTTAACATAACTGCCGCCCGAGATGAAGAACCTTTCTTCTCAGTCGAGGATCTTAAGCTTCGTGGAAAGGCTAATAAAGGTGTAATTGATACTTTGCGAGCTAACGGAATTCTCGACGGTTTGAGCGAAACTGACCAGATATCGTTGTTTGATATTATCTAACAAATTCAAAGGAGTCTAAAATGAAAAAATACATATCTTATGCTTTGGCTATATTTATGTTATTATCTTGTTTGACTTTTGCTTCTTGCGGAGAAACTCAAAATGACAAAAGTACGGATTCTATCGTGTCATCATCTGTTGAAGTCACTGAAGAAGCTCCTGAGGTAGTTATTGTTGATGGAGAAAATGTGATATACAATCTTGTAAGATATATTGATGCAGATCAGAGTGAGGTTGATCTGATTGTAGATTTCAAGAACTCTCTTGAGAAAAAGTATAATTATTCTTTTGGAATTTCTTCGGACTGGACTATGCCTAATCTTGCGCCGCCTGCTGATGCTCCCGAGATAATTATCGGTCTTACTTGCAGAGAAGAAACTGCTGAAATTATCGAAAAACACAAGCTTGGGTACGGTGATTTTGCTGTTGAAGTGTGTGATAACAACAAAATCGTTTTTGTTGCTCCTAATTTCAATGATTTGAGCAAATGCTTTGAGTATTTTTTAGCTAACCTCAAGACGGTCAATGAAACCGAAGGTGAAAGATTGATCTATACCGGCGGTAATTACCTTTATAAGATAAGTTCTGATTATCTTTGGGATAACGCTGAAGGCATTCCTGATTTTCATATTGTTTATGATAAGAAGGGCAATAATAAAAAATACGCCGAGTCGGTGGCGAAGGCAATCAAAAAAGAATATAAAATTGAGTTTGAAGTTGTATGCGAAACAGAGCCTAAAAGCGACTACGAAATTATAGTTGGAGTTATTTCCGATAAATCAAGAGTTGATTTTGATTATTCTAAGTTGAATCCTCTCGGATATAATATAGTTGTATCCGATAGCTCTATACTTATTGCAGCTTCTACTGACAGCTCGCTTGATAAGGCTGTTGATGAGTTTTTGAAACGCTTTGTTCGAACAGGCAATTTAGCGTCCACAAATCTTCCGGTTGGCACACTTCTTTCGTACAATTCTTTTGGCGGTGGAGATAGTGACGTATTGGCTGCTGGCGCTGATACAAGAATTATGTCTTTTAATATTTTGTCGGAGGAATGGGATGCAGCTGCTGTGCTTCCGGGCAGAGATGTTCGTGTGCCGGCTACCATCTTGAATTATCATCCTGATGTTGTTGCTCTTCAGGAAGTTTCAAATTCTTGGTATCCGATTCTTGATGATTATATTGGAGATACATATAAGTTTGTTCGGAAGAAAACTCCTTCCGGAAAGGGAACTTATACAACGCTGATGTACAACAATCAAACCACTGAATTGATTGAAGATGATATTCATGTATATTCCGTTGGCAATAGCGAAAGACTTCGTTCTATTGTTTGGGGCTTATTTGAATCTAAAGTTACGGGTGAAAGATACATCGTCTTTAGTACACATTGGGATGTTGGTGCAGAAAAAGCTTCGCAGCGTATGACTCAAGCCAAGGAAATGGCAGCACTCGCAAAGCGTCTTAATGATAAGTATAATGTGGATGTTTTTGCTTGCGGAGATTATAATGCCTCTGAGAGTACAAACGAGTATAAAACATTCTTAAGTGATGCCGGTTTTGTTGATGCCAAAACTGATGCTTTGGTAAAAAATAGAGCTTGCAAAACTTACCATACGCTTTTCCAAAACGTTAATACAGATGCTTATGAATCAATAGATCATATTACGTTCGCCAAAGAAACTGCATCTAAAGTATTGTATTACAATACTTTGATAAACGATTATGTTATTGATGCATCTGATCACTGCCCGATTTACATCGATATCAAAACTAAAAAGTAATTTTAAAACAGCATCTTGCGAAAGATGCTGTTTTTTCTTTCCGATTGAACATATTTTTGCTGTAATTGAATTTAATCAATCGGGAATTATAATATTGAAACGGAGGATTCTATAATTATGTTAAAAAGAAAAATAATATGTTTCTGTTTAAACTTAGCAATGTTTGCTTATGTTATCGGTATGCAAACACATGCAGCAGAATCTTATTCTTGGTATTGCAATAGAAGAAATGATAATTTGAAACCGCCATTACCAACGGAATTTACTTTTATAAATCAATATTCTGTTGTATGGCAAAATACTTCCAGAAAAGATGAAGACGACAAGAGGATTGCGTATCTTACCTTTGATGCCGGTTACGAAAATGGAAATGTTGGAAAGATTCTCGATGTATTAAAAGAGAAAAATGTGACAGCAGCTTTTTTTATTCTTATAAATTTGATAGAAAGTAACCCGGATCTTGTTTTAAGAATGGTTAATGAAGGCCATGATGTATGTAATCATACAGCTCACCACAAGGATATGTCTAAAATTTCAGATCCAAAGGTTTTTGAAAAGGAGCTTGTTGAATTGAATACCGGCTATAAAAAATTAACCGGAAAAGAAATGAAAAAATATTACAGACCTCCGGAAGGTAAGTTCTCAATCAACAACTTGATCCAAGCCGGTATGCTTGGATATAAAACAGTGTTTTGGAGCTTTGCATATGCCGATTGGGATAATAACAATCAACCGTCAGCTGAATATGCAAAGAAAAAAATTATGGATAATATCCATAATGGATGTGTGCTTTTGCTTCATCCGACTTCAACAATTAACGCCGAAATACTTGGTGATGTAATAGATCAAATGAGAAATGAGGGTTATGAGTTTGGAACACTTGATGACCTTTGTAAGGAAATGTATAATTAGAATACCGATATTTCTTCTTGTCTTCCAATTGTTCGTATCAAGCATTGTTACTGTATATAGTGCTGAAACTCAAACATGTCCTGTGTATTCTATCGGTACACCGGATGGCCATTTGATAGCACTGACATTTGATGATGGACCTCATTCGGTGAAAACACCGGAAATACTTGATATTTTAAAAGAAAACAATATATGTGCAACGTTTTTTGTTGTTGGAGAAAACGCATCAAAGAATGAACTGATAATGGAAAGAATATACCAAGAAGGACACGAAATCGGGAATCACACTTTAACTCACAAATATTTGCACGGAAAAGGAAGGCATATTGTAGAGGCCGAGATTGACTTGTGCGACGATGTAATATTTAACCATTCAGAATACAACTCAATTGTATTTAGGCCTCCAGGAGGGCTGTATGATGCTAATTTAACGTCTGTGTGCGAGGAAAGAGGTTATTCAATAATTTTGTGGAGTATTGATACTCGTGATTGGGCAGGAACATCTGCTCAAGATATTTGTAAAGAGATTTTTGCCAATATTGAAGACGGCGCCATTATCCTTATGCACGATTATGTTTGTGGCGAGTCACATACTGCCGAAGCTCTCAAAATAGTTATACCGCAATTAATGAAGCTCGGATACCGATTTGTAACGGTATCCGAGCTGATAGGAAATTAGTTGTCTTTGATCATATATTTTTCTATTACGGGATAAGCGCCGTACGAAATTAAAAGATTGACGCTCGGGAGGAGATATATTAAGGGGAAAATAATCGGAACTACTATTCCAAGCGGCCAAAGAATTAATATAAGCAATATATTTAAACCTACAAGAATTATCATACCGAGCAGCGAGATTAGGTTTCTTCCAACTCCAAGTACAGAAAATATCAATGCATTTTTAAAGATTTTCTTTATCTTGATATCGAAAGTTACCAACATTAAGTAAATATAAAATCTCATAAAGAAATATATTATGCAGAGACCGCAAGTTATGTAATAGAAGGAATCAAGCATGAATGTTCCGCCGATTCTTGAAAAGTAAACAAAATCGATAAGGAGTATTGCTATTATGCCGAAATCGATCAAACCCAGCAACAATCCGGACCACAAATTGCGCTTGATAGCGTAAAAGAAATCGCTTGTAATAAAAACAGGATCTCCCTTGAGCATATTTCGTGTGCAATATGTTGCTCCAATATTAATCCATCCCCAAATTACTGCCATAAGCAACCCAAGTCCGAGCATCAGCCAAATAACCGCAGGGGAAAAAGTAGGCAGATTCATCTGTATGCCATGTACTCCAAGCAGAGTTGTCCAAATTTGACTTTTTTGGAGAAGATGAGAACCGTACAAGGTTGTGTAGAGTATACTTGTTTCAGAAGGAGTTGTTGGTGCAATAATATAAATATAAACCAACGCAATCGGGATGAGAAGAAGTGGGAGCATCAAAAAGTTCAACGATAAAACTTTTGAGAAGTTTCTAAAATAGAATTTAGGCATATTTTGCAGATTTGGTACAAAAGGCTTTTCGTTTTTCGAAACGCCTTTTCCATCTCTGTTCATATCAAATAATTTAAAAGTCCTTTTTTGTGACATTGATTAGCCTTTCTTGAATTAAAATAATGTTGTAAATTTAAGCAATAATATTTTGATTAAATTGATAATAATCATACTGCCGCAAGTAGTAAGAGTGGAGTATACACGCAATTGTGATTGCTTGGAATAGATTAAAGATAATTCCGACATTTTTACATTGTGCGATTTAAAAAGTGAATTTATAATGTCTGAGATATACTTTATAAATACAAAAGCTAGTGCCAACATAAAGGCTGACAAAATAATTCTTGTTACTATTGAAGCAGTAATATTTGATGAAAACAAATACTTGATCGCAGTGAGGTTTTGATATCCTTTAAGAGTGGTGACAACAGCCAAAATAGTTTTTGGCAGAAGAGAATATGAGGCTATCAAAGCCAAAAATATGAATAAAAACTCACGATCCAATTGAAAAATTATAGTTTCAAACGATGTGGCCGCAGAGATGGAATTGCCTAAAAAATTTTGGCTTGATTCATTAATTAAGTAATTAAAATACTTAAAATCTAATATCATTCCACAGACGGTTCCAAGTGCAAAATTGAAACAAGCAAATAAAATTCCATCCGAAAATTTGTAATTTAAATCCGGTAAATTTATTCGAATAAAATTGCTTCGCATAACCAATCTCCGTTTTTTATCAGTGTATGCGAAATGTGGCAATAAAATGTTATCTATATTGATTTTGACGTAAGACTTCGTAAGCAAGGATGGAAACTGCCGAAGCGGTAGAAAGAGAACCCAAAAACTCTCGACCGTAAGGTATTCTTACGTTCAAATCTTTTATTGAAAGCAGAGAGGATGATATTCCTCGTTTTTCGCCACCTATAACAAGAAGTAAAGGTAGTGATAGATTCGATTCAAAGCATGGTAGGGAATCGGGTATGGCGGCACAAGCAACCTTATAACCTTTGGATTTGTATTTTAGTGCGATTTCGACTACATCGCCCATAATAATATTTAATAGTTCTGAAGCTCCCGCAGATGCCTTGCAAAGTGTAGAATCGGAAGCAACAGGTAAGTGTCGGGGTAATATTACAGTGTCACACCCACAAGCGTAAAGCGTCCTGAGCGAATATCCCAAACTATAAGGATCTTCAACGCCTTCAATGATTGCGGCAAAGCCTTGAGATAAAATATCGTCTTCAGTTAAATCCTTGTAAACTGCATTAGATACTTCTGCAAGTATTCCCCCGTGAGTTTTACCTGTAGATAGCGCTTCAATTTCATCCGAAGAAACTATTTTAAAGTCTATTCCCAGTTCTGAAGTTGCGTTTTTTAAAAACAAATATCTGCCGTGCTCTTTACGAATCTTATTTTTGTCAAAATATATACAATGAACACTTCTGCGTAATTTGTTTTGTCTTGCGGCATTGATAATAGCGGAGACCGAGGTCATACCTTCTAATATAATATTGTGAGATGAGTCAATCATAAAAATCACCCTTTGATAGCATTTTTCAAATATAAAAGTCATATATTATAGCAAATTGTTATAGGGGCTGAGCTATGATATATTATTCACCCAATAGGGAAAGATGTGAAGATATTGCGTTATATATGTTGGAAAATTGTGCCACAGTTCGAAGTACGGCCAGCTATTTCGGAATCAGCAAAAGCACAGTGCATAAAGATGTGTCACAATTACTTAAAAAAATAAATCATCCGCTTTATTTACAAGTATCGGAGTTATTGGCAACTAACAAATCTGAAAGACATATCAGAGGCGGAGAAGCAACAAGAAAGAAATATGAATTGAAACGTAAAGGCGCTATATAGTATATTATACTACTTTATATCAATAAAGTCAAGTTAATAATTTGTGTTTAAAATGTTTTGACATTTAAAAAATATTTTCGACTTCATATGTCAAATTTCTTTTTCCTGCATAGAATGATAGAGGATAGTGTTTATCCAATTATTTAAGGAGGTACATTTTATGTCGGATTCGAGATTCAATGAAACCGCCGCTTATTCGCGTTGCGCACACGATGTATGTTGTATTGAAGCCGATCGTATTTATGATAGTTGTCGCGACAGAGATTGCTACGAAAATGTTAGAGTATTCCTTAGCGATTACGGTAAAGATCTCATTAACCGCACGGGAAATATCCGAGCGAAGGATGCTTATATAGCATGGACGTATATCGATATTGATAAGGTCCGCTTTAATCGTGGATTTTATAGTATTAATATCAGATACTTTATCAAACTTTTGTTTGAAGCTTGTGTTGGTAGCAATAAGCCGCATGAATTCGAAGGAATTGTTGCAATTGATAAAAAGGTTGTTCTGTTCGGTGGAGAAAAGAATGTGAATGTTTTTAAGTCTGAATACAAGGAAGCAGAGACTTGCTCTCATAAGGAGGTAAGAGATTGTGGCTCTTCATTGCCCAAAGCAGTTGTTGAGGCTACAGATCCTATCGTTCTCGATGTGAAAGTTTTTGACAAAAGCTCTATACCATCAGGATGTTGCTGCTGTTGCTGCGATATACCGGAAAGCGTTATGTGTCAACTCGAAACACCTGTTTCCGATTGTATCGCAGATAATGACAGATACCTTACCGTGTCTATTGGAATATTTTCGATTATTAGACTGTTAAGATCAGCGCAGCTTTTGGTGAGCGCTACAGAATATTGCGTTCCCGATAAGGAATGCGTTACTCCGTGTGAAGAAAATCCTTGTGCAATTTTTAATAACATGGCTTTTCCGAGCGGTGAATTTTGCTCGCAGATTCCTAAAGAAGCAACTTCATGCAACTTGAAGTGTAAATAATAAATATAGGGTAGATGCTTGGCATCTACCCTATATTTTATTTGAGAATGATTTTTGGTTCTTCTTTGCCTTTAATAAAATTGCCGGTAATAATCACCTTAGAAACATCATCTCGAGAAGGCAATTCATACATCAATTTCATCATAGCGTTTTCAAAAATAGATCTGAGACCTCTTGCGCCGGTATTTCTTTCGATAGCAAGTTCCGCAACAGCTTCGGCGGCGGAGTCGTCGAATTCCAAATCTATGTTATCCAATGAAAACAGTTTGACGTACTGTCGAGTTAATGCATTTTTGGGTTCCTTGATAATTCTTATCAAAGATTCCTTGTCAAGACTGTCAAGAGCAACAATCACAGGAATTCTGCCCACAAGTTCCGGGATGAGACCGTACTTTACAATATCGTGAGGGGTGACATCAGAGTAGTCGATTCCGTGCTTATCTGCAATTTTCTTCTTAAGCTCTCCGGAGAAACCGATTGTCTGTGAACCGTGACGCTTGTCAATGATTTTATCAAGACCGTCAAAAGCACCGCCGCAGATGAAGAGAATGTTCTCCGTGTTGATCTGGATGAATTCCTGATTAGGATGCTTTCTTCCACCTTGAGGTGGAACGTTAGCAGTTGTTCCTTCAAGTATCTTGAGCAACGCCTGCTGAACACCTTCGCCTGAAACATCCCTTGTTATAGAGCGGTTTTCGCTCTTTCTGGAAATTTTGTCAATTTCATCAATATAAATGATACCGCGCTCGGCTTTTTCAATATCAAAGTCAGCTGCCTGAATCAAACGCAAAAGTATATTCTCGACGTCTTCGCCAACATAACCCGCTTCGGTCAGCGTTGTAGCATCGGCAATTGCAAAAGGTACTTTTAATGACTTTGCAAGTGTTTGCGCAAGATAAGTTTTACCTACTCCCGTAGAACCGATCAAAAGAACATTGCTCTTCTGAAGCTCTACCGAATCAGAATCCTCTCCGTCACGCTTTCCTTTGGGTTTCTTTGTAAGGATTCTCTTGTAGTGGTTGTAAACAGCAACGGAAAGCGCGATTTTAGCGTTATCTTGACCAATTACATATTCATCAAGAAGATTTTTGATTTCAGTAGGCTTGGGCAAAGTATCCAGGGAAAGAGCTTCTTCTTCTGACTCGGTGTCAACGCGCATCATTTCAAGACTTTCGTCAATGATGTCGCGACAAGTTTCTACACAAAAGTCACATATATAAAGTCCTGTGCCCGAAGGAATCAAGAAATTAACCTCATGTTCTTCACGCCCGCAGAATGAACAACGGGGGAGAGAGGAATTAGTATTTGATGCCATTATTTGGATAGCCTTTCTTTGCAATTAAACGTGGCGCTCAATAATCTTATCAATAAGACCGTATTCGAGTGCCTGAGCAGCGGTCATAAAGTTGTCTCTTTCGGTGTCACGTGCGATTTCTTCAATTGACTTGCCGGTATTTTGCGCGAGCAGTTGATTGAGCGTTTCGCGAGTACGGAGTAAAAGGTTGGTATGGATAAGAACATCGGATACCTGACCCTTGCTGCCACCGAGAGGCTGGTGAATCATTATTTCGCTGTGAGGCAAAGCAATTCGCTTACCTTTTGCGCCGGCAGCGAGAAGGAAAGCTCCCATACTTGCTGCCATTCCAAGACAAATTGTTGATACATCGCATTTAACGAACTGCATTGTGTCATAAATAGCCATACCGGCGGTTACAGAACCGCCGGGGCTGTTGATATAAAAGGAAATATCTTTATCGGGATCTACTGATTCGAGATAAAGCATTTGTGCAATAACGAGAGATGCGGTAGTATCATTTACTTCGTCAGACAGAAAGATAATTCTGTCATTAAGAAGTCTGGAATAGATATCGAAAGAACGCTCGCCTCGGCTACTCTGTTCGATAACCATCGGAACAAGTGCACTCTTCATAATATCATTGTATTTGTTTTCCATTAAAGATACCTCCGTGTGGGAATTGAATTATTCTGCGTCCTCGGAAGTCTCGGGCTCTTCGGGAGCCTTGTCAAGATAAGTAATCTTAGCTGCAGACTTAACTGCCTCAACTGCGCGGCGCATAGTGAGAG
>JAEIGA010016243.1_pt1 | contig 11334 bp, 10 predicted proteins | sample 9270691 | NCBI WGS metagenome assembly JAEIGA01 (sample SAMN17057246, study PRJNA624740) | gut metagenome | biome: biome; isolation source: fecal sample | host: Bos grunniens | place: China: Xizang | collected 2019
AACCTATGTCCAAGTTTTCGGTTATTGGTTTCAAAAAGGTTTGTCGCATTTGTCTGTTTTAGTTAGACAGCCGATGGACAAACATAGACAAAACAACCACGATACGCCACTGGTGCGCCACAGGCGCGGGCTGCTTAACTCATTGAGCAACAACAAAAAAGCGAGAAACTTTCGTTTCTCGCTTCTGTACCCCCTCAGGGGCTCGAACCCTGGACCCCAACATTAAGAGTGTCGTGCTCTACCAACTGAGCTAAAGAGGCATCGTTTACAACCGGTGTTATTTCCTGATTGCGAGTGCAAAGATAGGGCAAAAAATTTATTCCTGCAAACTTTTAGCGAAAAAAATTTGAAAAAATTTTAGTTTATTTTACCGCCAATTTATTAATGCATTATCAATCAGCAATTTACCTCAAAACAATTTTATCACTACACCACTCATCCAAATTGCCTTCATAGACAATTGGAAGGCGTGGTTCGATATTTTTGAGCATCAGGTAGCTCTCATAGATGTTTATTCCCGTAGTTTTTCCCTTAGCAACAGCATAACCGACAACAGACGGATGGTGGCGGGTGCTATAGTAAGCTGCGCGATTAAAGGAGAGGTATGTGGCGAGGTAGAGTGGATTATTACTAGGATTTCCACCCACGCGGATATGGTCACCGAGGCTCATAGTATCAATAGCCGAGCAGACAACGACCAGAATACCGAGTTTATCGCACTGGGTAAGCAGCGCCTCAGTTGCGTAATAAGCAGGTATAACCAAACCATTATTTTGAGCCGAAACCTGCTCCTCCAAACTCTTTGCCGGGTCATAATCGTGAAGTTTAAGCTCCTGCGGCATCTGGTTGATAAACATCACCCCATTAACAACATCTACAGAGCGCACGCCGACACTACGACGCATATACTCCACAGGGCGGTTATCAATACGATTCTCAAGCTCCAGGGTCACAATGTGCGGATTATTGGCGCTCCAAAGGCTATTTTTCGGAATGCGAGCCATAAAGGCGATAGTATCTTCACGGCGCATATCAAGGGTTATATCGCTATACCCTTTTGTCAGCACGGTGGTATCATTTAGGTGGACGGTGTATCCGAAACGGGCACGCTTTGCATTCAGAGCATCACACTTGACAACCACAGAGAACTGCGCGACACCCTCGCCATTATCGTTCAGGGTTGTATTGCAGACAATATCACGCACACGGATGGTCGGCTGGCAGATAACAGAGACACCCTCCACAAGAGGTTTAAGCGTTGCAAGCTCTCCGCTTAGGCGATTCTGCTCAGCATCTACATGACGAATAGTAAGGCTATGGCGTCCCTCCTTGGCAAACTTAGTGACATTAAACTCTACCGGCGTTGCGCCACTAGAGGCAAAACCGACGCGGCGATTATCAACAAGCACCTCGTATGCCGAAGTTGAACGACCAACGCGAACAATAATCTGACGATTGAGCCACCATACAGGCACTGCAAAGGAGCTATTATACTCCTTGCCATCCTCCGATATGGTCCACTGGGCAAGCTTTGCCACATAGTTTAAAGCAGACGGCTCTGCCTTCAGCGCATCGGCAGCACGACCATAGGGAACAACTTCGCCACGAGCAGGCTCTGCTTGCTCAAAAGGCAATAGCAAGCTCTCTGCCGAAGCAGTAGCCACTGTAAATATAGATAGCAGGAGTAGGATAATCTTCATAATTTTCATATCTTTGCCACAAAGATAGTAAATAAATAGCAAATAATTAACAACGATGGCAAACCAACGCCAAATCAATTTCCCTGCCATAGAGATGGCAACAAAGCAAGAGGGTAATCAGACATTTGTCTGGGACTCTCTACGCGGTCGCTATCTACTTCTGACGCCTGAGGAGGTTGTTAGGCGACATGTCATAGCCTTTCTGGTTTCACACTGCGGAGTATTGCCACACTCAATAGCCCAGGAGTATCAGGTAAAGATTAACGGCACAGCTCAACGAGCAGATATTGTAGTTATAGGCAAAGACCTCAAGCCCAAAATCCTTGTTGAGTGTAAGGCTCCGGAGGTAAATATTGACAAGAGCGTTCTTGCCCAAGCGGTTCGCTACAATGCCGTACTCGGTGCGCAATATATAGTACTGACAAACGGTTGGCAACACCTATGCGTAGAGTGCATAGATGGAAAATACTGCACCATGGGGTCATTTCCCACAATGCAGTATGATTAATAGCTAACAGAGCAATATCTACCCTATCTTATTGACAATAGCGACAAAGGACTCCTTGTAGTTCTCGCCTATCGGTGCATACTCGTCACCTGTAAGGAACACTCGACCCTTAGTATAGCCCGTAACATGGTCAAGGTTAATAATAAACGAGCGGTGTACACGAACAAAGCGATCTGATGGCAGCGAGCTCTCCATATTTTTAAGTCTGAATAGAGTCACCAACTCACCTCCGTCAGCAAGGTGTAGGCGAACATACTCACCGGCACTCTCAAGATAGACAATATTTGAGTAGCGAACAAGCGACGTCTTATAGTCAGCGCGAATACTAATACACTCCTTCTCGGGGTTCTGCTCACCCACAGGCAGGGCCTCCGCCTGAGCTGAATTACGCAACGAGAGCAGCTCTGCTATTGACTGTGCCTTCTTTGCCGCACGCTCAAAGTTCTCAAAACTGATAGGTTTAAGGAGATAGTCTATAGCATCAAGCTTAAAGCCCTCAATTGCATATTCTGAGTATGCAGTTGTAAAGACAATCATCGGTTGCACAGTGAGTCCTCTCACAAAATCTACGCCATTCAACTCTGGCATATTAATATCCACAAAGATAAGCTCTACGACATTTCCCTGCTCAATATAGCTACGAGCCTCAACAGCATTATCGAAACTTGCCACCAGCTCTAAAAATGGTACACGGGCGACATAGCTCTCCATTTGACGAAGCGCTAGCGGTTCGTCATCAATAACAATAGATTTAAGTTTCATAAGTAACAGGTAGTTTTAATGTTACACAATAACTCTCGGAATTTCTCTCAATCTCAAGGCTATGGCGAGTTCCGTAGATATGCTCCAATCTTCGGCGTACATTCTCAAGGCCAATGCCCTTTTTAAGATCATTTGTCGGATAGACAGAGTTACTGAAATGTGCCACAACATACTCTTCGTCTACAGTTATATCTATATGTATATAAGATTGGTGGCGACGTGACACTCCATGCTTAAAGGCATTCTCTACAAAGACAATAAACACCAGTGGCGGAATGTTAAGTGTAGAGGGTATAGACTCTGGATATGTAAAACGCACATCTATCTTCTGCGCATAACGGACACGCATCAGCTCAATATAGTTCGCAATAAACTTTATATCCGCACTCAGTGGAATAGTGTCTGCGCTGGACTCATAGACCACATGGCGCATCATATCCGACAGCTCAATAAGACCTCGTTTGGCACTATCCGCATCAATGTCTATCAATGCATGGATATTATTGAGAGTATTCATCAGAAAGTGAGGATTTATCTGATACTTCAGATAGTACATCTCTGCCTCAATATTTTCACGGGCAAGGCGAGCATTATCCTCATCCTTCTGCATCGACTCGTAGAACTTTTTAATACCAACATTGGCAGCAAACATAAAGATGCAGAGCACTATATTCCAATACCACGCAAGGTCAGAGAGGGTTGCCTGATGTGGTAACACTCCCACATCAGTATAGCCGTCAGAGATGATGTGATACCGTTCTAGCGTCTCAATAAAGGCAAAGACCGAAGTAACAACAACTGCCACAGCAACCACATACCACGCCGCCCGTCCCTTATTGAGAAGCAGCGGAATGAGAACATAGTTATTAAACAGAAACAGACCCAAATACGGGGTGATGATACTCCACGCTAAAAAAACCTTATTATAGAAGTCTACATGCTCCTCAGCCATCATAAATGAGTTAAGGATGGGGATGAGATAGACAGAGACAAAAACAAAGGCATAGAGTACATTCTCGCCAATTATCTGCTTACTAATCTGTGGTTTTTTAATTTTCATAGCTCTGCTATGGTAAAAAACGGGAGCAGTTTTAGCCCCCGTTTCATTATATTAACTACTCAATACCAAGTTTAGAGACATTGTAGAGGTATCGTTTGATACTCTTCTTTGGAGTCTTCTCAAACTCAGAAGGATAGATTGTAATCGACACAAGACGCTCGTATGCCGCAATCTGAGTATTGAGCTGCTTGAGGTTCTCCGCCATAATCGCCTCAAGGGCAGGTCGGTCAATACCCTCACGCTCGCAGGTCTCAAAGTCAGGCACCACAAGACCATATAGTTTACCATCATTCTCGAGGACTAACGACTCAAGCACAAGTGGCATATTGTTGAGCTTATCCTCAATCTCCTCTGGGTAGATATTCTGACCATTACCTGTAAGAATCATAGTCTTGCAACGACCACGAATATAGAGAGTTCCATCAACATCTATAGTACCCATATCTCCTGTATGCAGCCAGCCCTCACTATCGATGGCAGCAGCGGTAGCCTCCTCATTCTTATAGTACCCCTGCATAACATTCTCACCACGAACAAGGATTTCGCCAGCCACATTCTGTGGGTCAGTTGAATCAATACGAACATCCAAAAAGTTCTTAAGATACATACCGCAAGAGGTAAGCTTAAAATCGCGTGGGTCTGGTGTAACACTAATAAGCGGACCGCACTCGGTCATACCATAACCAACAGTGAATGGGAAGTGAATCTTCTGAAGGAAGGACTCGGTCTCCTTGTTTACAGGTGCACCACCAAGCACAAAGATGCGAAGGTTGCCGCCAAATGAGTCGAGCAGCTTCTTCTTAATCTGCGCAAAGACCACCTCGTTTACAAGTGGCAGTTTCATAGCGATGCTCAGAGGGCCCTTCTCAAGCAGTGGGATAATCTGTTTACGGTAAATCTTCTCCAAGAGCACTGGCACAGCACAGATAACCTCTGGCTGGACCTTCTGTATTGCAGCAAGCAGAATCTTCGGCGCAGGAATACGACCAAGCAGTGTAATATGTCCACCAACAGCCAGCGGAGCAAGGAAGTCCACAGCGCAACCAAAGGCGTGTGCAAGTGGCAGGAACGATAGTGTACGACCGCCCTTATGGAAGTAAAGCATATTTGTATGGTCGCTCATCACAGAGATATGCATCACATTGGCAGTCAGGTTGTTAACAGTAAGCATAACGCCCTTAGAGTAGCCTGTAGTACCTGATGTATAGTTGAGGAGTATCAGCTGGTCATTAGGCACATCTGCATACTTAATATCGTCTGCGGTAAAACCACGAGGGTAACGCTTACGATAGTTCTCGGTCATCTGATTGATGCACTTAGTCATCTTATCACCACCGCGCTCAAAGAGCACATGGTAGTCAGTAAGCGACATCACCGCCTCCACATTTGGCATCTGGTCCTCATCAAGACCATCCCAATATGAGTCTGTAAGGAAGAGCAGGCGGCTCTCAGAGTGGTTTACAATATGCTGAATGTCTGTAGGCGTAAAGTCCTGAAGAATAGGAACTATAACCGCACCGTAGGTCATTGTAGCAATATATACAACGCACCAACGTGGAGTATTACGACCAACAAGAGCAATCTTATCTTTAGGCTTAATGCCTGCCTCGTCAAACATAATGTGTAACTTGGCAATCTCCTTGGCAAAACCATAGTACGAGTAGGTCTCGCCCGTAAAATAGTCAGTTACTGCACTCATCTCGCGGTTCTCGCGAAATGACTGCTCATACATCTTAATTAAATTTTTTTCAACCATAAGTACAATATATAATTTAAGGTGTTATCTCTTCTTCCAAATATAGGTCTTTGGTTCAACGCCCTGTCTGAGTCTAACAATATTCTTTCGGTGTGTCCAAAGTAACAGCACTGCCACCGATATTGAGAATATAATAAACAACCACGAAGCCTCGCCATAGCGACTATATAGTGTGCTTGAAAATAGAGCGACAAAAATCGGGAAACTACACCCGGCAACCATGCTTGATAACGACACATAATGGGTAAAAATGAACACTATTACCCACACAGCAAAGCATAGCAAAGCAAGGTTTGGCTGCACCCCGGTCACCGCACCAATAAGGGTGCTAACGCCCTTACCACCACGAAAACCAGCAAAAATTGGGAATATATGACCCAACACAGAGGCTGCCACAGCAAATATCTTGAGATTAATAATCCACGCTGGCGAGATTGATGCATCAAACTTCATAAGGGCCATAATAGTTACAGCCACAAAGCCCTTCATAAAGTCTATTACAAAGACAGGTAATGCAGCTCTTAACCCCAAGACCCTAAGCATATTAGTAGCCCCGGCATTCTTACTTCCATGTTCGCGAATATCAACACCAAAATAGTGCTTGCCAATCCAGACAGCACTAGGTATAGAACCGAACAAATACGCCACAATAAGCAGCAACAATACCGCGCAATAAGTCATAATAATCGCAATAAACTTTGCGTGTGTCAGTACAAAGATAGTAATTTTTTACGAGTTTGCAAATTTTCACACCATCGCCTCGCTTAGACTCTACACATGACGTTAGACACAAAAATTTACACAATGATTTATCACAATATCCTAAAAATTCGCACATCCCTGAAAATCAGAAGCAAAAAAAGTACTGACAGCCCTAAAGCTGCCAGCACCTCCACAAATTTAACTATTATCAAATAATCGACGACAAAACACACAAAGCACTAAAAAATGTATCTCCCGTCGGCAAAATAAGCTATACGCAAATGACACAATAACAGACTATTGCTTCATCTTGCGATATCTTGCTCTTACCTTTGTCGGGGTGTCGCCCAAATATTTCTTACAGTACTCTCCAAGGTGGCTTGACGATGAGAAACCATACTTCTTAGAGATATGATATATAGGCGCATCACTCTCAACAAGGTCGGCAAGAATCTCATCCTTACGCTGAATCTGCATCCACACGCCCGGAGTATATCCAGGATAGTGGCGGCGGAAAACCACGTTGAAAGTATTGATGTCGTAGCCGCACAGCTCTGCCAGATGGTTAAGATTGCGAGCCTTCACTCTATTACCCTCGACCATTGTACGGAACGACACCGCATGGTCAAAAAGGTTAAAGAATAGGTTGGAAAGCACCTCAACATCGTAGTAGAAACGGAAGACAACAAAGAGCAACTCTATCATTGAGTGGTGCATATGAGCACATGGCACATCATCTTTCAAAAATCCAATAAGCAGTGATAGGAACTCATCGAGCTGCTTATTGATAGGCACTGGCTCAAATTTATACTGGAAATCGCGCTGCGCCTTAGAGAATTGCAGCAACGAAGCCACATCACACGCTGCACCTGGGCGCGCAAAGTGTGCAATAACAATCTGCAGGTCACTCTTAGCCTCAATTGCATAGTGCCCACAATTATAACAGAAGAAAAACGAACCTTTATTAACCTCAAGACCATTGCACTCTTCTGAATTAAGAGTGAGCTTACCTGAAATTACAAAGACAAGATGATTTAGTTCACCAGCCTCTATTAAAAACGACTCACCTGCCCTATAATTATATAGGTGAAATCCTGAAAAAGGCTCCTTTGCCGATGGGCATGACTTTGGACACGACTGTCTCATAAATGCTCTATATTTATATAGTTAATCTAATAGCGCAAATCACACTATTATTTTTCCTCATATCATATTTACATCTGCAAAGATAATAACATTTTCCGAAATATCAAATATTTTCATAACAAAATTATAATTATTTTTATATCGATTTCATCTTTTGCGATATTTATATCAATTTCACAAGCAGAGAGCACAAATTTAACAAATTGTTAAATCTCAATTTACCCTATACAATCAACGCTATATTTTGTATCTTTGCACTTGAAATGAGAGACACTCTGAACATACTCGGATTGTTGCTTTTCATATCCGTAATCTTTGCACTGGGCAACTGCACAGAGCAACAGGAGCAGTTTTTCCATGTCGCAGAGCAACTACAATCCCAGATTGGTGACCAATCTCCATTTGCACCGCTGAACACAATTTCAAGCAGGCAAAGTTCAACTGTTCCTACTGCACGTCGTATATATTCATCACACAGACACTGCAAGGCGCACGTTTCTACAGCAACGCCACATCTGTCAACAACTCTATTTGAGAAAGATTTTATCCATAAACCGACAGTACGACCATCTCTGAGTTTAGTGTTTAGATTGCACAATATTAGGGTATAGACTTTGCACCCCTCTATTTCGTCAATCAAACACAAATAAAACATAAACTCAAACAAACATGGATTATATTATACTTATCATTGCCCTTGTGGCAGTGGTCTATGGTGCCGATAATTTGGTTAGCGGCTCGGCAGACATTGCACGTAGATTCAAAATCTCCGACTTTGTTATTGGAGCTATTATTGTAGGCGTCGGAACCTCCTTTCCCGAGCTAATTGTCAGCTGCATGGGAGCACTTGAGGGCAAGGTTGATGTTGCCGTAGGAAATGTCGTAGGCTCAAATATCTTCAACATCTTAGGAATTTTGGGCATCACCGCCCTACTACATCCAGTAGCCGTAAAGAGTGAGAACAACCGCTTTGAACTACCTCTCTGCATCGGCATCTCGATTCTTGCCACCCTACTCGCCTTCAACTTCTTCTGTAACGATAAGATTATTATCGGCAGAGGTGACGGATTGATACTTTTGGCGATATTTGCCACCTACATTTATATATCTTTCCTACGCGACCGTAAGAAGAGTAAAATCAGCCCAAACACACTCCAAACAACACCAGCACCGCAGAGCCTAACAAAAGCGGTTCTGCGCACAATTATCGGTTTGGCAATTCTTATAACCGGATGCGACTTCTTTGTCGATAGTGCCGTTAATATTGCAACTGCATGGGGAGTAAATGAGGCATTTATCTCTATAACCCTTATCGCATGTGGCACTTCACTACCCGAGCTTGCTGCCTCAGTTGCTGCCGCGGCAAAACGCAATACCGAGTTGGCTCTTGGCAATGTTGTTGGCTCAAACATCTTCAACCTCGCCTTTATTTTAGGCGTCAGCTCGCAAATCACACCACTCTCTGGAAGCGGCATCACCATTGTCGATTATGCTGTGATGATTGGTGCATCCATTCTACTCTTAATCTTCAGCCTAAACAACAGGATTTCTCGCACTGAAGGTGCAATTATGCTGACAAGCTTTGTAGCATACAATATATATTTAATATACACACAAACTATCTAAACTATGTTTTTACAACTTTTAACCCTTCTCGGAGCGTTAGGCATGTTCCTCTATGGAATGAATATGATGAGCTCCGGACTTCAAAAAGCAGCTGGTAATCGCCTGCGCAAACTTCTTGGTGCCATGACCTCAAGCCCCTTTAAGGGGGTAATGACAGGTCTTACGATCACCTCTATCATCCAATCTTCAAGCGCTACGACCGTTATGGTTGTAGGCTTTGTAAATGCAGCGTTACTAACTCTAAATCAGGCTATTGGCGTGATTATGGGTGCCAATATCGGTACTACAGTCACTGCATGGCTCGTATCTCTGCTCGGCTTCAAGGCTGACATATCTATCTTTGCCGTGCCACTGATGGCTATCGGTTTTGTGTTGAGCATCGCAAAGAGTGAGAAGTATAGAAACATCAGCGAGTTTATCATCGGATTCTCGCTACTCTTCCTCGGACTGTCACTTATGAAAAACTCTGTGCCTGACCTACGCGAGACCCCAGAGATTCTGAGCTTTATACAGCAGTGGACAGGCTACGGCTTTGGCTCGGTGATTATCTTCCTTATCTTTGGTACACTGCTCACCCTCGTGCTCCAGTCATCAAGTGCAACAATGGCGCTAACCCTTATTATGATGAGCATGGGTTGGATTCCATTTGACATGGCAGCGGCTATGGTGCTTGGCGAGAATATCGGTACAACCATTACCGCAAATATCGCCGCAGCTGTTGGTAATCCAAATGCCCGTCGTGCAGCCCTCGCCCACACATTCTTCAATGTCTTTGGTGTAATCTGGGCGCTCATTCTCTACCGCCCATTCCTATCGCTTATTGGCACAATAATCACATGGTTGGGCTATCCAAATCCAACTCTGATAGACTACTCTGCGGGTATTGAGGCTGGCTCTGTTGAATCTACAGCAGCACTTTACGGAGTCTCAATGCTCCACACACTATTTAACACATTCAATACCCTAATCCTTATCTGGTTTATCCCTCTCATCGTGCGTTTTGTCACCTGGGCAATCAAGAACAAACCAGAGGATGAGGAGCAGACAGTACGTCTTAAGTATATCAATGCCGGTCCAATGGGCACTGCAGAGCTTGCTCTTGGCGAGGCAAAGAATGAGATTGTCCACTTTGCCCAGATTTGTCGCAACGGCTTGGGGTATATTCGTTCTGCCGTCAACGCAGCTAAGGAGGATGAATTTGAGGTATACCGCAAGAAACTTGTTAAATATGAGGAGATTGCCGATAGAATAGAGTATGAGATTGCGACATTCCTCAACTCCCTGCCACAGGATAGTATCAGCGAAGAGACTCGCCACAAGGTGAAGTCTATGTACAAAATTATCGGTGAACTTGAGAGCCTTGGCGACTCTGGTGAGAGCATTAGCCGCATAATCTCTCGCCGAAATATCCACAACAAGAGCTTTTCGGAGCAACAGATTGAGAAGATTAACACCATGCTAAGCCTTGTCGACCACGCCTACGGCATTATGATTGACAACTTGCAGAGTTCAGAGAACAGCATGGCAAACCTTCGCCGTGCTGTAGATTGCGAGATTGAGATAAACGAGATGCGAAACTCTCTTCGCGAGGCGGAGATTCTGAAGATAGAGCAGAACGACGCCGAATATCAGAGCAGCGTCTACTACCTAGACCTTATCTCCGAAATTGAACGCATGGGTGATTTTATGATTAACATCTCCGAGGCATTGCAAAGCAAATAGTATATGACCCCATAAAAAACTAAGGCTGGCGAAATTGGCAACCATTATTTTATTTTAACTGATTGATTTTCAGTGTTAGTTTTTGCAAAAACTGCAAAATGCTGAACGCAAACATCTTTCGCTGATGCGATATGTATAAACAAAATTGGTGCGTGACGGGACTACATCGTTCCCTACACGCACCAATTTTTGTGTATAGACTATTCTCTTACTTCTTACTAAGTGAAAGAATCACAGTGAAAGTCTCGAAGGTCTCCATAAACTCCTTCTCCAACTCGGCAATCTGTGCCTCGCTGAACTTCTTACCCTCGTTCTGCTCCTCTATAATGCTTACAAAGCCACCAATCCACGC
>JAEIGA010016244.1_pt1 | contig 11334 bp, 8 predicted proteins | sample 9270691 | NCBI WGS metagenome assembly JAEIGA01 (sample SAMN17057246, study PRJNA624740) | gut metagenome | biome: biome; isolation source: fecal sample | host: Bos grunniens | place: China: Xizang | collected 2019
AATAATAACTCGTCCGTCAGGCATTTCTTCACACTTTGGTTCGTCGCCACCAGGAACTGGAAGAGCAAACGCACCTCCGAGAGCATGCCAAGTTGCACCAAAATCGTCAGTATAAATTACTCTGTTTCCATTAGGACGAGCTGCCAATGCGGCATATATGCGATTATATTTTCCTTTTTTTACAATGCGACTTTGGAAAACTTTTCCTCCTCCAACGAAAGCTGATTCCATAGGATTGCCGCTGTCGAAAAGGCTATAAACTTGTTCCGTAATGTTTTGAGGAGTTTCCCACGTTGCACCATTATCTCTACTGCGAATAATAGCAACAAGATTCGGGTTCTGACGAGTAGTGTTTGTGCTTGGATAATAAGTACATCCGGCTACTGCAAGAATCATTACTTCATTGCTTGTGCGATCAGCAACAATGGCAGGGTCGCCAAATGCTGTTTCAAAATAATTTACCGTAGCAGAGGTAATACCGTTCCCTACGGCCACTTCTTTAATTTCGCTCCATGTCTCACCATTGTTATCGCTTGTACGGCACACCACGTCTACTTGCCCGAATCCGGGATCTGTGCCACAAACCAAACGTGCAGCAGATGCAATCAAACGGCCATTGCTTGCTTTTGTAATTCCAGGAATACGATATGGAGGAATAACACCATCTCCTTTGCTTGTGTTGAACAAATCTTTTTTAGTTGATGTTGCTACTGCTACTGAATTCTTTTTAATGCAAAATATTGGAATCAGTGTTGCGATGAGTAAAAAAACTATAAGTAAAGGAACGATTTTTTTCATAGTTAGAAATTGTATTTTCTCTAAAACAATAAAAATCCTCGATAGATTTTTCTGCTTATCAAGGATTCTTTTTTGTCGGGATGACTGGATTCGAACCAGCGACCACACGCCCCCCAGACGCGTACTCTAACCGGGCTGAGCTACATCCCGTCTTTTTGCAAAAGTAATACTTATTCCGGAGATTTACCAAGAGACTACTAATATTTTATAACAAAGGGCTGAATAATCGAGCAAAAGAATCTTTCAATCGATCCTTCTTTTTCCTACGAATCCAACCATTAAGTGTAATTTCACGACATTGTTCTAAGTCTTTTTCAAATGCTTTTCGTAATGTTATAGCAGTTGTTTTATCATAAATAAATGCATTTAACTCAAAGTTTTGCTCGTAGCTTCTAAAATCCATATTCGATGTTCCCACTGTAGAAACTAAATCGTCTGACACAATGGCCTTGCTATGCAGAAAAGCTTTTTTATAGAAAAAGACACGAACGCCTGCTTCTAATACTTGACGTAAATAGGATTTTGTTGCCATATGAGCAAGAGTCGTATCCGATTTTTCGGGCAACATCAATCGTACTTCTACTCCACAAAGACTTGCTATTTGCAAAGCTGACAAAATACTTTCTGTTGGCAAAAAATATGGTGTGTGAATGTAAATATATTTTTGAGCAGAAGTAATCAGAGATATTATTCCTTGCATTACATTCTCAAAATCGGTATCTGGACCCGAACAAACTACTTGTACCAAATTTTGCAAATCGCTAAAAACTTTAGGTTTGGGGTAATATTTTGCATCAGTAATAAGTTTTTGCGAAACAAAATACCAGTCGATAAGAAACGAATTTTGTAAACCATGAACAGCAACTCCTTCTAAACGAACTTGCGTATCACGCCACAAGCCAAGCCTATTTCCCTTAATATATCTATCCGCCACATTTATTCCACCCGTATAACCTATTTTCCCATCTACAACAATTAATTTTCGGTGATTACGATAATTTACTTTGCTAAAACCTATGTAAGTTGCTGGCAAAAAGGCATGAGCAAAAACTCCTGCATCTTTTAATGGTTGCAAAAAACTTTTCTTCAAACCAAAGCTTCCTAAATGATCATAAATTAATCGTACACGGATACCTTCTTTCGATTTTTTTATCAACAAATCGCGAAAACGATAGCCAATTTCATCAGGTTCAATTATATAAAATTCTACATGAATATGTTCCTTGGCCGATTCAATATCGGCAAAAATAGCTTCAAATGTTTCTCGACCAGAAGTAAAAATATCTATCTTATTCTGCCCATAAATAGGAGCCTCGGCATTTTTCTCTAACAAGTTAATTGTTCGTTTAACTCCTATCGGAAAATCATTTTTTTCTTGTTCACAATTACGATAAAAATCTGTTTCTAAATGTAAATTTAATCGATGTAAACTCTTTTTTGAAATAATTTTTCTTCTTCGATAATCTTGACCAACAAAAGCATAAAAAATTACCCCAACTACAGGCAAAAAGATTAATACCAAGACCCATACCAATGACTTTGCAGGATTCCTGTTCTCCAACAAAATAACCACAATTATCGAAAGGATAATGTAAGCATAAAGTATCCAAAAAATGTATGTTGGTAAATTTAATAAAAATTCACGCATTCTTCTTTCGGTAAAAAATTATCGAATTATTATCAAAGTGCTCTATTATCTCTTCAGTGAAAACAAAATCCAACATTGGAGCACGAATACCATCACCTAGCTTTATAGGCGAAACCTCTACTCGTACCTCATCACAAAGCCCCTCATACAAAAAGCTATCGAGCAAAGTAGCACCACCTTCTACTATTAGCGACATTATTTTATTCTCATAACAATATTGCATTATTTGATTGAGTATGTTTTTCGAAAAATCTAATTTTTGAAATTCGATATTTTTTGTAGAGGATAATGATTTTTCTGTAAAAATCACTGTTCGAGTACTGCCATCATACAAATGATGTGTGAATGGAATTCGCAAATTCCGATCGAGTAACAAACGAATAGGATTTTTCCCCTCTACCAAACGACATGTCAAAGAAGGATTATCTTCTATTGCTGTATTTGTTCCGACCAAAATAGCATCTTCATTGTGTCGCATCTGATGAACTAAAGACAATGTTTTTTGTGTAGAAAAAATAATGCGTTCTCCTTGTCTTCCCATAAATCCATCCGTAGATTGAGCCCATTTCAAAAAAATGTATGGTCGCTTTTTTTTATAAAAAGTAAAAAAACGTTTGTTCAATTCATCACATTCCTTTCCGCAAACATTCGTTTCAACAAACACACCCGCCCCTCGTAATCGTTTTATTCCTCTTCCCGAAACTTCTGGAAAAGGGTCTAAACTACCTACTACAACATGTGGAATTTTTTTTTCGATAATTAAATCGGCACAAGGAGGAGTTTTCCCATAATGCGAACAGGGTTCGAGATTGACAAACAATGTTGCCTGCTGCAAAAGATGTAAATCTTCCTTTTTTACCGATGCGATGGCATTAACCTCAGCATGAGGCTCTCCACAACAGCGATGATACCCCTCACCTATAATTCTTCCTTCGGCTACAATAACAGCACCTACCATCGGATTTGGCGAAGTATATCCTATTGCCTTTTGAGCAAGCTCAATACAGCGATTCATATAATAAACCTTGTCAAGCATACCTACAAAAATATTCATTTTACAACATTGTTTCAAATTCATTAACAAAAAAAAGCGTTTCCTAATATAGAAAACGCCTTCTTATTCTAAAAAATCAACCTTACGGAAGCATAACAACTTCTACAACATTACCTTGCGAAACAAGAGCTTTTAATGTTTTTTGAATTGATTTTGCATTAACACTTTCAAGTGCCTTTTTGTATTCTTTTACATAATCTACACCATCAAGATAATAACGATCAAGAATAGTTTCCCACCAATCGTTGTCTTCCATATCTTCGGCAAGCGTATTCAAACGGTCTTCTTTTGACTTTTGGAGATCGTCAGCTCGTGGTCCGTTTTCAACAATCTCCATCACTTCTTTGTGAATAATACTCATTAGCTTTTGTTGTTTTTCTGGATCGGTATCAAATTGCATAAGAAGAACAGCTTGTTCTATTGGTTCATCTGTTATGTAACCTGCACATCCAACACCATACGAACCACCTTCTTTTTCGCGAATGCTTTCAAGGTAACGTGTGCCCAATATATCACCAATAATTTTCATATTAAGATTATTAGCAAGTGTAGCTTTCATTTTACCCGAATAAACAATACGATTAGAAGCTGTTTTTGTTTCCATTTCTTTATTGAAATAGTTGTTTACTTTACCTTTTGGATAACGAATGCCATGATCGGTGTATTTTTCACGAGATTTAGAAGTTTTAAGACCTCCAAGCCATGTGCAGATTATTTGGCGTGTTTTTTCATCATTAGGATTGATGTTTCCAACAAATGTTACAAAGAAATCAGCAGGATTTGCAAAACGTTCTTTATAGATTTCAATTGCACGTAGTTGATCTACTTTTTTAAGAAAATCTACATCCATAATAAGCGTACGTGGATGATGCGAAGAAAGTGTTTTTCTTATGCTATCCGAGAATGCTGTTTTTGGATTTTTATCGCGAGACGCCAACGAAGTTTCGAGCATTGCTATAAGCGATTTGAACGCTTCATCGTCTTGGCGTGGAGCTGTAAAATAAAGGTATGCAAGTTGCATCATCGTTTCAAAATCTTTCACAGTTGATGTACCCGACATATTTTCTTCATAGTTGTCTATATTCGGAGCAAGCGAAACTTTTTTTCCTGTCAATGCTTTTTGCAAATCAAGGTACGAAAATTCACCAATTCCATTATAAGCAACAACAGCAGTAGCAACATTTGCCGATGGCAAATCGTCGATAGCTACCTTGCTAAGACCTCCTTCCGATTGCATTTCCATCGATATTTGGTCTTTTTTGAATTCTGTAGGTTTAATTGCAATTTTAATTCCATTCGACAAAGTCCACTCGGTAGTTCCTAGTTTTTTATTGTATTTTTCTTTTACTATTGTACCGGGCACAGGAGCTTTTTCTACCAACGGACGATCAAACGACTCTTCTACAGGAGCTTCGATATCAGATGTTTTCACTTTGTTAAAAATAGCAAGAACTTCCTCTTCTGTAGGAACACTTACTACTTCGCTATTCTCTTTACCAAGATAACTGATAATAACATTTTTGTCCGTAATATAAGATTGTACTAACTGATTAACAAGAGCTACAGGAAGTTGAGGGAAAACCGATTTCGTATATTCATATTCGAACTCAATACCAGGAATAGGTTGACCATCAAGATAATGACGATAATATTGTTGTGCATAAAATTGATTTTTACGAGTAGTTCGTTCGTTGTATGCACGTTCAAGATTTGAAAGATAGTCAGTTTTTGCACGTTCAAGTTCTGAAACTGTAAAACCATAACGTTTTATTTTTTCTACTTGTGTAAACATGTCCTCCAACGATGCTTTTTCTTTTCCATCTTTTGGAATAACAATAAATTCGAAAGCATCAGTTTCGCCCATATTATTGTCATAACGACCCATTGCTTGAACAAAATTAGCATTTGGGTTCATTGTAATTTCTTCGATACGATACGAAATCATTTGACGAATAAGACTATTGATAGCATAGATGAGCAAACCTTGTTCGCTAAGACGAACCTCACGAGGCATTGCTTCGTGGTTGAATTCAATTGCCAATTGAGTAAATTGAGCTTCCTTGTCAGTATAGATTGCTACACGAGTTTCATCGTTGCTAGGCAAGCTATAACGAGGGCGTTCGCTACGATTTTGACGTGCTGGAATTGGAGAGAAAAGATCAACGATTTTTTTCTCCATTTTGTCAACATCTATATCACCAACTACCACAATACATTGCAAATCTGGGCCATACCATAATTCATAATAATCGCGTAATGCTTGATAAGTAAAATTATTGATAACAGCTGTATCGCCAATTACATCACGTTTAGCATAGCGTGATCCCGGATATTTTAGTTTATTACCTTGACTCCACATACGACGATTTGCATTGTTACCCGTACGCCATTCCTCACGAATTACTCCACGTTCGTTATCAATTTCTTCTTCATTCAAAGAAATTGCACACGACCAATCGTGCAACACAAGCAAAGCACTATCGAGAATCTCCTCACGTGTAGGTACATTAGAAAGACGATAAACGGTTTCATCAAGCGAAGTGTAAGCATTTATATTTCCACCAAAATTAACCCCAACAGACTCAAAATAGTTGATAAGCAATTTTCCGGGGAAGTGTTTTGTTCCATTAAATGCCATATGTTCAAGGAAGTGAGCAAGACCATTTTGGTTGTCTTCTTCGAGAATAGCACCTACCGCCTGTGCGATATGAAATTCGCAACGCTCTTTTGGTTGCTCATTGTGGCTAATGTAGTAGGTAAGTCCATTGTCGAGCACACCATAACGGACATTTTTGTCCATTTGAAGTGGTTGTAGCGTTTGAGCTACCATAAAATTAGCAGATGATAACAAAATTACTGCTACTAAAAATCTTAACTTAAGTCTCATATTTTTTTATTTTTTTGATTTAAACGACTGCAAAAATAGGTATTTTTAATTTTTAATTTTTAATTTTTAATTTTTTTAAAAAAATCATCTAAAATAGATGATATACAAATATTTAAAAATAAGTTAAAAAAAGATTTTTCAGCAGAAAAATTAAACAAAATAACTACATTTGGTGTTATTAATATAAACTTTAAAATCTTACTATTATGAAAAAGTACATTTGCAATGTTTGTGGTTACATCTACGATCCTGAAATTGGTGATACAGACAATGGTGTTGAAACTGGAACAGCTTTCGAAGCTTTACCTACCGATTGGGTTTGCCCTTTGTGTGGTGTCGACGTAAGTCAATTTGACGAAGTAGATGAGTAACAATCTATAGTAATAATTTTTTTACTATTTCAACTTTTTCTTCATTGGGTAGCATTGCGTCTATCCAATGAATTTTTATACCTCGACGCTCCATTCCTCGCCACCAAGTCATTTGGCGTTTTGCAAATTGATGAATAGCAATTTCTAATTGTGCGTAAAGTTCGTCATAGGTTAAATTGCCTAACAAATAGTTAGTTACAAACTTATATTCCAATCCATAGTAAATCAACGATTCGGGCGAAAGACCTTTATCGAGCAAATGCTGTATTTCGGCTATCATACCCTCTTCTAAACGACGACGCAATCGTTGAGAAATCCGTTGCCGACGCTCCTCACGAGAAATATCGATACCAACGACCAAACTATTTATTTGGGGATAATCTATATTTGCTACTTCATTATTTCGGTAATAATCAGCTATTTCAATAGCACGAATTGCACGTCGCTTGGTTTCAATATCGCTTGTATTATGTAGAGGCTTATATTTTTTTAGGATTTCTGCTAACTCTTCTAGCGATTTATTTTCCAATTCGGCTCGCAAAACATCATTAACTGGCACTTCTAACATTTTATAACCTTTCAAAGCTGCTTCTACGTAAAGTCCCGTTCCTCCACAAAGAATAGGGAGTTTACCTTTTTCAGAAATAGTTTTAAATGCCGATAAAAAATCTCGTTGAAATTCATAGACATTATATTGATAACCAGCCTCTACAATATCCACTAAATGATACGGAATTTGATTACCGTTTACTATATAATCCGCCAAATCTTTGCCTGTACCTATTGTCATATCACGATATACTTGACGCGAATCGGCACTAATTATTTCTGAATTTATGGCTGTGGCTAACTTTGCAGCAAAAGCTGTTTTGCCAGTAGCTGTAGGGCCTACTATGGTTATAAGATTATACTCCATTTTTTTGATTATCTAAACAACAAAGATACACTTTTCGATAAAAAAATCCTAACTTATAAAAACTCCTAATAGAAAGGTTTTTAAATTTGAAAATAACTGAAAGCTTTTTTAACTTTGTATCTTAAATTATACCATTGATGCAATGAATTATACCGAATCTTTATTCAATTACAAACGCCGCGAAACATCGACTACAACTATTGGTAACATCACTATGGGTAGCCAAACCGTTATTCGTATTCAATCGATGGCAAACACCAATACGAACGATATAAACACTAGTGTTGAACAATGTGTCCGAATAATAGAAGCAGGAGCCGACCTTGTACGATTTACAACTCAAGGCACACGCGAGGCTGAAAATTTAGGCGTAATAAACAAACAACTAAAGCAACAAAATAGGACTGCTCCTCTTGTGGCCGATGTCCACTTTAATCCAAACGTTGCCGATATAGCAGCACAAAAGGTTGAAAAAGTTCGTATCAATCCGGGCAATTACGTCGACAACATACATACGTTTCAGCATTTTGAATATACCGACGAAGAATATGCTGCCGAAATAGAAAAAATTCGCCAACGTTTTATTCCGTTTCTAAATATTTGTAAAGCAAACAATACGGCTATACGCATTGGTGTTAACCATGGCTCTTTGTCGGATAGAATAATGAGCAGATATGGAGATACAGCACAAGGTATGGTAGAGTCGTGCATGGAGTTTTTACGGATTTGCTGTGAAGAGGAATTTTATAATGTAGTAATTTCAATAAAATCATCGAACACACTAGCAATGGTACAAACTGTACGATTGTTGGTAGCTACTATGCAAAAGGAAAATATGAAATTCCCTTTGCACATAGGTGTTACCGAAGCAGGCGATGGCGAAGACGGACGAATAAAATCGGCTGTTGGTATTGGTACTCTTTTGCTCGATGGCATTGGCGATACGCTCCGAGTTTCGCTCACCGAAGCTCCCGAAAACGAAATTCCAGTAGCTAAAAAATTAGTAGCACTTCTTACTGAACGACAAGCAGAACCAAACATTGCTGAACAAGTAAATGAAAAATTTTCTCCCTACGAATATGCACGACGCATAACCTACAACATTAAAAATATTGGCAGCGAACATGTGCCTATTGTAGTAGCCGATGTTTCAAACAAAGAAAATTTGACCGCTATAGAAGCTGATTTTATTTATTCGGGAAATAAATTTTTCGAAACAAAAATGCCACAAATTGTTGACGAATCTATTTTCGATAATCAGCCAAATACTTTTGCTCTATATGAAAACATTAATTCGCTAAAAAAAACACGAATAGACAATATTTGCTTTTTAAAACTAAAATATTCGCAACTGACACAAAACACTGTAAATGAATTAAAAACGCATAAAAATTGTGTTATTTGGCATCCATTTGAAAGTATTGCCGAAAGTAGAACTTTTTTCCATCGACTTTTAAACGAAAAGTGCAATAATCCTGTTGTGTTGGTATATCAACGTAACGATATTGATAACGAAAACTTCCAACTTGCAGCAAGTATGTTTGCCGGATCGTTTTTCTTAGATGGTTTTTCCGATGGGCTGATGTTGCAAAACGAATATTTGACAACCGACGAATTAGTAAAAAATACTTTTGGCATATTGCAAGCTACTCGTACACGTTTTAGTAAAACGGAATATATTTCGTGTCCGGGCTGCGGACGTACTATGTTCGATTTGCAAAACACTTTAACAAAAGTAAAAGCGGCAACCTCACATCTGAAAAATCTAAAAATAGCTGTTATGGGATGCATTGTAAATGGAACTGGCGAAATGGCCGATGCCGATTATGGTTATGTAGGGGCAGGCAAAGGCAAAGTAAGCCTTTACAAACAAAAACAGTGTATCGAAAAAAACATACCTGAAAACGAAGCTATTGCCCGACTCGAAGCTCTGATTAGAGCAAATGGCGACTGGGAAACAAAATGAAAACTTTTGTATGAAGCATTTTCAATTCATAGCCGTTTTATTCTTTCTTTTCGCACTCATCAGTTGCGATAAGTACAACGACGAACTACTCACAGATATAGAGGTAGAAGACTACGGATATATTCGCCCCATAATAAAAAATGACGACTATCCTCTTTCCGATAAAAATTACACGCATACATTAAATTTTCATATACCTTTAGTTTATGAAAGTGAATCCATTGATGGTCAGTTTGTACATATCAAAGGGCTACAATACAATGATGTACTAACCAAAGAGTGGCAATCAAAACGTATAAAAGTTACTTCGATAGAGAAAATGGAAAGTTTGCCATTCAAACGATTACCACCTATAGACTATTATCCTTTTATGGAGCAAGATACTTACAAAATAATAAACCAACAAGCAGATGTCGATTCGCTTATAAATAAATTGGAGCCCATAACCGATTACATGCTCTTCCCACAAAACATCACGGAATGGCAGAACATCGATTTTGAAAAATACTACTTGATTGTTGTTAAATCCTTTGTTGATTTTTATAATAATAATATGACTAATGACAACGTTTACAATCGTATATATAATAATCTTGTTTTTCCTTTTATCATAGATTCAAACAATCAAATAGAATGTTTTATATTTACTCAGGAAATAATTTATTATGGTAATAAATGGATGGATGATTATTTTTCTTTTCTTTTAGGTATATTAGTAGAGAAAGACATAAAAGTAGAAAAAGTAACTTTTAAGCATCTAAAGAATATTCATAAAAGTGTTCTCATTTATTAACTATAAATATATATGATGGTAATGAAATATTTTAAATGGATAGCATTTACTATTCTTTTCGCACTCATCAGTTGCGATAAGTACAACGACGAACTGCTTACCGATGTAGAGGTAGAAGAGTACGGATACATTCGCCCCATAATGAAAGATGACGACTATCCTCTTTCCGATATGACTCACACCCACAGCCTAAATCTTTGCATTCCATTGGTTTATGAAGGAACTTATGAGGGGAAATTTGTACATATCAAAGGATTTTTATACAATGATGTACTAACTGAAAAGTGGCAATCGGAACGCATAAGAGTAACTTCTATAGAGAAAATGGAAACTCTGCCTTTTAAGCAATTGCCACCCATAGACTACTACCCTTTTATGGGACAAGACAGCTACAAGATAATCAACCACCAAGCAGATGTAGATTCGCTTATAAATAAATTGGAGCCCATAACCGATTACATGCTCTTCCCACAAAACATCACGGAATGGCAAAATATCGATTTTGAAAAATACTATTTAATTGTTGTCAAATCCTTCGTTGATTTTTTTGATAATAATAATAATATGACTAATGAAGGGGTTTATAATGGTATATACAATAATCATGTTTTCCCTTTTATCATCGATTCAAAAGATCAGATAGAATGTTTTGTATTTACTCAAGACATTGTTTATTATGGCATTACCGCTTGGACAGACAAATGTTTCTCTTTTCTTTTAGGTATATTAGTAGAAAAAGACATAAAAGTGGATAAAGTATCCATCAAGCACCTAAAAGGTATTCATAGAAGTGTTTATATTAACCCTCCCATTTATTAAAACAGATAAAGATAATGACAATGAACAATACTAAATGGATAGCATTATTTATTACCATTCTTTTAGGGCAAACAACCATCTC
>JAEIGA010016245.1_pt1 | contig 11333 bp, 15 predicted proteins | sample 9270691 | NCBI WGS metagenome assembly JAEIGA01 (sample SAMN17057246, study PRJNA624740) | gut metagenome | biome: biome; isolation source: fecal sample | host: Bos grunniens | place: China: Xizang | collected 2019
CCCACAAGGTTTTCAACAGGTTTTTTGTGCAACATGCACAAAAATAATTTTGTACAAATTTTCTATATTGACTTGACCTTTTTTGTACAAGTTGTATACTAAATAATAGAGGGGTTGAGGACATAGAGCAACCACCGGAAGTGGTGTCCATGATGTATGCTCGCATCATTATGCAACCCCTCGCATTATAATACCGGGTGGTGATGGATTTGGATGTGCAGACTCTTGTATCACTGATCGGATCACTTGGTTTTCCGATTGCTGCGTGCGTTGCTATGTTTAGCATGCTCAACAAAGAGCGTGAAGAACACAAAGCAGAGATGCAGAAAGTGACAGAAGCAATTGTCAACAATACTATGGCACTGGAAGCACTGAAAAACAGACTGGACAACAATCATGGATGAGCAGATTCTGAAACTGGAAGCTATGTTTGATGATGGAAAGCTGATCATCTCCAGGCAGGACGGTGAACCGATATCTGTTATCACTCATGAAGAACTTGACGGTGATTGTGTGGAAGTTTTGGAACTTAACAGCACCGGCAACGCAGTCAAGGCACTACAGGCACTTCTGAACTGTCACGGACAGCATCTTGAAGTGGATGGTATATTTGGTGCGCTTACACAGACTGCATTGATCATTTTCCAGGACAGCAAGAAACTGCCACCGACCGGGGAATGCTCGAACCTGGAATGGTGTGCGCTGATCGGCAGGTGATATCATGGACATTATCTGCATACTTGACAGCAATGTGACCATCAAATCGCATCCAACCGATAAAAGCAAAGTCATTCTTACGATTGCAGGCACAGACTATGTTGTAGATGGCAACAGTGTGATCACCGCAGCAAATGCTGCAATGAACTTTTAAGGAGTAAACCATGAAAATTGACGATCTTGTGATGCTCATCAAGGCAGGCTATACAAAAGCTGACATTGAATCCCTGGGGATTGCAATGGGTGCAGAACCGGAAACCGAACCTGTTCCGGAAGCTGCAGAACCTGCACCGGAAGAACCCAAAGCAGAACCGGTCAAAGATGACCGCATCACGAATCTTGAAACCAAACTTGATTATGTAATTAACCGGTTCAATTATCTTGCAGTTAAAGACAGTCAGCAACCTGCGCAGGCTAAAACCGAATCGGTTGATGATATCCTTGCATCCGTGATCAAAGGCAATGATAAAAAATAAAGGAGTGATATAGAATGCCCAACGATCTGACTTTTACGCAGATTTCTACGATCCTAAACGCAATTCTTACCCAGGCAAACGGCATTGCTCCCCTTGCAGTGGTAGACACTTCTACCTTTGTTGCTGCAGGTGAGGAAGCGCTGAAAGCCGGATACGACACGCTCGGCACTTCGATTTCGCAGGTGCTGTCCAAGACCATTTTCAGCATTCGTCCGTATTCTGCCAAGTTCAAAGGCATGGAACTGACCAATCAGCGTTTCGGCAACATGATCCGCAAGCTGTCTGCGATTGACAAAGGATTTGAAGATAACGCTGCGATCGATCCCCTGCAGGTGGTTGACGGTGGCAGCATCGATCCCTTTGTCATCTCCAAACCCCTTGCGCAGCAGGAAAACTTCTGCGGAATGAGTACCTACACCAAAGAACTTACGGTGTATGACTATCAGCTTGACCAGGCTATGCGTGATGCCAATGAACTTGCCAGTTTTGTCAGCATGATGATGACCAACGCTTCCGACATGCTCGAGCAGGCTCGTGAGAATCTGAAGCGCATGACGCTTGTCAACCTTATTGGTGCGATCATCGGCAACTATTCCGGACAGCAGGTGCATCTTGTCACCGAATATAATGCTTATATCGGCACACCGTCCCCTGCGCTTACCTGGGCAGATATCTGCGCAGACAATGCCCACTATCAGCGTTTCATGCGCTTTGCGTATGCAAGAATTGCGTCCGTGTCTGCCCTGTTCACTGAACGCAGTGCCAAGTTCCATGTATCTCTTGCCGGTAAGACGATCCTGCGTCATACTCCGGAAGCTGATCAGCGCCTTTACATGCTTGGGCAGGAACGCTACAGCATGGAAGCGCAGGTGCTTGCGGATGCCTATCACGACAACTATCTGAAATATGCGGATGTTGAAACCGTGAACTTTTGGCAGAGCATTGATACTCCGGATGAAATCAATGTTACTCCGTCTTACCTGGAAACTGCCGGTGCAAATGCCGGTACTATTCAGAAAGGTGCTGCTGTCAATCAGAACGGTATCTTTGCGGTGCTGATGGACAGAGATGCCTGCGGTATCACGCAGCAGGGAGAGTACGCTCGCAGCGTTTACAACGGCAGAGGGTGCTATAACAACTTTTTCTGGACGATCAACCTGCGTCACTACAACAGCTTCACCGAAAACGCTTGCGTTTTCCTGCTTGACTAATCGCATACCCATACAGAACAGGCGCTTGTGAAAGCAAGCGCCTGTTCCATAGAAAGGACAGATGTCATGGCAATTACTGTAACCTTTTACAAGGACTTTCAAAAGAAACTGAACAGCACCAAAGTGCCGGTGTCATCTGCTGATGATATTACACTGTCCGTAGAGATGAAAGATATTGTCAATCTGTTTACACCGGCACTGATTGTGTCAGCAGATACATTCATGGAAAATGGACAGATAAAGAACCCCATGCGGTATAACTATTGCTACATTGCCGATTTTGAAAGATATTTCTTTGTTCGGTCATGGTCATGGGTGCTTGGCAGATGGGAATGTGCGCTTGAAGTGGATGTGCTTTCCAGTTTCAAAACCGAAATAGGAGAAAGCAGTCTGTATGTTCTTCGTGCATATTCCAAATTCAATGGTAATATTGTTGATACAAAATATCCGGTTGAATCTGTCAATGTTGCAACCAACTGGAATGTTAAAACATATGGTAGTGCGACAAGTCCCTGGAACACAAATATATACAACGCAGCAGTCACGGACGGTTTCTATGTTGTGTCCATTGTAAATAACGATTCCGGTGCGATTGGTGCTGTTTCGCATTATGCGTTTGCCCCTGCGGTAATGGCAGAATTGATGAACAAACTGTATGCAGCGCCAACCTGGATGAACATCCAGGACGCTAATATCAGTGAAGATTTGCAGAAGATGCTGTTCAATCCCATGCAGTATATCACGCAGGTGCATTGGATTCCCACAGGGTTTAACACATCCGGCGCAACCGGAATCCATACTATTCCTTATGGATGGTGGTCATTGACTTTGACCGGCACTGTGTACAAAATCAACACCACCAATGTCAAAAAGACCATCAGTATTGATCTTCCTATTCCTAATCATCCGCAGGTTGGTATTGGATACCGCAGAAGATATTTGCAGTTGTCACCGTATACCACTGCAGCATTGTACTTCCCACCGTTTGGGTTTATTCCATTGGATACCACAAAACTGTATATGTGCGACGCAGTACACTGTTCTGTTGTGCTTGATGTTCTTACAGGAAAAGGCACACTGCTTGTGAATGGTACACGGACGGAAGATGGTTTAACCGCAAGCGCAGGAACTTGCTATGCCACAACTGCACAGGTTGGTGTTCCGATATCCATTGCGCAGATGTCTGTTGATATGTCTGCACTTGGTCAAGCGTCTACATGGGTGAGTGCTGCAGGCGTTGCACTTGCTGCAGGTGGACTGCAGGACAGTCTGAAAGACTTGAAGAACGGTTTGATTGATGGTGTGCGTGATATATTTAGTGATGTACAATCACGCACAAGAACACCGGCAGGCAATCCTAATACTATGGAAGGACGCTTAAAGATCGGTCTTGCGCAGGCACAGGCAATAGGTCAAGGTGGTATAGCCGGAGAAATTCAAGCAGGTCTGCAGCGTGGTCTTGATAGTATTGGTGGTGGTAAATCACTTCTTTCTTCTCTGAAAGAAATTGCCGGAGATATTGGTAGTGCTGCACTTGCTGCTGCAGGACAGTGTCAATCAAGTGGATCAACCGGTGGTTTTGCTGCTCTGCAGGAAAGGGTGTATATCCAGTGGTATTTTCAGAAAATCGTAGAAACGAATGAAAAATGCTATGGTTATCCTCTCTGTGAAACGGTCAAAATTAACACGCTTTCCGGTTTCATTCTCTGTCAGAGTGGTGACGGTATCAGTGTAACTTGTACACCGACAGAACGGCAGGCAATATGCGGATTCATGGAAGCAGGGTTTTATTATGAATGAATTCGGTGTAGATACCGCATATGCAAACTACCTGTCACAGGCAGGAGTGGACAATCTGTCATTTGGCATTTTCCGTTTGACGGATTTGGGATATGTGGGAAGCGGTACAAGTGCATATTATAGCAAATCCAATCCACCGGACGCAGCTTGTCTGCCAAATATGCAGATTGTGCAGAACAGCAACAAACCTGCAGGGATGTATTTCTTCTCTCATGCCTGGGATGCACCGTCTGCAGCCTTTGAAGCAAATTACTGCTGTGATCAGTTGGACGCATGGAATTTCAATCCACGGCTCGGTGTGTACATGGACTTTGAACGGTTAGGTTCAACCGGCAGAATCGGTGGATATGAAAATTTGGTGTACATCAACGGTGGCACACCGTCTGCAACGCTTATGCAACGCATAGTGTCATCCTGGTGCAGCACGATCCTGTCCAGGGGATACCGTCCTGGATTCTACATGAATGCTGATCCCATCAACGCACTGACAGATTCCTGGATACAGACGAACCGCTTCAACGCTAATTTGGGCAGTCCCCTGTTTTGGGTTGCGGAATGGTATGTGCAGCAACCGGACTGGGACTGCGACATTTGGCAGTATGACGATGACGAACAGTATTACGGTGCGCAGGTGGACTTCAACCGGTGCATGAATGACCGTATCTTTTCCAGTGCAGGGTTGCCGATTTGGTTAAAAATCTTTTTAGGGAATAGGGGTGATACGCATGCCAAGCGTACCGTACTATTATGACTATATCAACACACTGGACAGCAGTGTGCAGCCTGCCAACCAACATGTGCTTAACACGCAGACCGGCAGGTTCTATCAGCGCTATCTTTTGAAAAAGGCGCTTGCTGTTTTCAACTGGAAACTGCCGGAATGGTGGGACGAAAATTACTTCCTTTACATTCTGTACTGTAGGGGATATCTTGCGGTGTTTGACACAGATCAGTTTGGTGTGATTCCGCAGGAATGCGGATTGCAGGGATATAATGTGTTTTACCGTCCTACTGACGCAGTGATCGCAAATCCTCTGCTTCCGGGAATACAGCGCAAACGCATAGACACGGACTGTGTTCTGATGCAGCTTCAACCGGACTATACCGGCATTCTTGATCTGTGTGCGCACTATGCGGAAAAGATGTCACTGGCAAGCAGCGCAATCAATCAGAACCTGTGGCACACCAGGATCGCAACAGTGTTTTTTGCCGGTTCTGACGCAGAACAGCAGTCCGTCAAGAAAGCATATGACCGGATGACTTCCGGTGATCCTATGGTGGTTGTACACAAGAACCTGCGTGATGCTGACGGTAATCTGAAATATGAAGTGTTCAACCGTGATGTCAAGAGCAGCTATATTATCAGTGATCTTATTGCTGACCTGCGCAAGATTGAAGCTGAATTTGATACCAGGGTGGGAATCCCAAATGCAAACACTGACAAGCGTGAAAGACTGATCACCGATGAAGTAAACGCAAACAATGTTGAAACCACAATCCTGTCCGATCTGTGGATGGATTCCATCCAGGACGGTATCAAGAAAGTAAAAGACATGTTCGGACTGGAAATCTCTTGTGAAAGGAGATATGAAGATGCCAATATCAGCACAGATGTCCCTGTGGGGACTGCATCAGATTGATCCTACGATCCTGGACGGACTGGTTTTGCCCACCGGCATGGATGCAGACAATGTCAAAGACAACCTGCTGTTGGAAACGGAAAGCATGGAAGTGCTTTATCCGTCTGTACCGTTTCTCAAAGCTGCGATTACCGTATGGGCACAGGAACGGTTGGAAGTATGGCAAAAACTGTATGATACTACACAGTTGGAATACAATCCCCTGGATAACTATGACCGGTATGAAGAATCCAACGCTGTCAATACCGGTACTGCTTCCGGTTCTTCCACTTCCGTGTCATCGGCAACTGCCTATAACAGTGATGATTTTGCTGATACCGGTAAAGGGGTGACAAATGGGGAAAGCAGAAGCAACAGTAACAATGTTTTCCGCAGTCATATCCGTGGCAACATCGGTGTCACTACCAGTATGCAGATGCTTGAACAGCAGAGAAAAACGGTGCAGTTCTGCATGACTGAATACATCATCAACGATTTCATCACCAGGTTCTGCGTGGGGGTGTATTGATATGCTTGGAAACTTTCCACCGTTCACCACTATGCAGGAACTGAACCTGGACTGGATTCTGACCAAAATCAAAAACATTCTGCGTTTCGTACCGGATGACGGTTCTGTTGGGCAGATACTCCGCAGAACACCATCCGGTGCGGAATGGAGCAATGAACATGGTGGCAGTGGTGCTGTCAACAGTGTCAACGGACAGACCGGTGATGTTGTTTTGACTGCTTCTGATGTAGGTGCGCTTCCGGATACCTATGTCGCACCGGTGACCAGTGTCAACGGCATGACCGGTGATGTGGTCATATCCGGTGGTGGAGCAGTTGACAGCGTCAACGGACAGACCGGTGTTGTTGTTTTGGATGCCACGGATGTTGGTGCGCTTCCGGACACTACAGTGATACCGGACAGCACATCTGACCTGGTCAATGATTCCGGATTTGTCAACGCTGCCGGTGCTGCTGCAGCAGCGCCTGTTCAGAGTGTAAACGGACAGACCGGAACAGTCACGATCAACAAAACATCCGTAGGACTTGACAATGTAGACAATGTGCAGCAGTACAGTGCAAGTAATCCACCACCGTATCCTGTAACATCTGTCAATGGTCAAACCGGTGATGTAACAGTATCTACAGGCACTCTAAATCCGACAAGAATTGCCTATTCAATGGGAAATGGTGGATCAACAAACATCAATCTTAATGATTACCAATTTCTCATTTTCGCATGCACCAACAACACCACACGCATTTATGGTACTACGGTTATACCCGTGCTTTTTATAAAAACCGGTGTAATTGATAGTGTGTATGTTTATGGTGGCAGTACCGCATATCTTGCCAGTTTTAGTGTAAACGGACTTGGCGGTGTTACATTGTCCATTACCGGTAGCGGTATCTATGGTGCTATCTATGGAATGTAAAGGAGTGATAACATGCTTGATCGTATCAAATTTCCGTTCATGAACATGCAGCAGCTAAACCTTGACTGGTTGCTTGAACATGTTTCCCACATGCCCGAAATCGTGCAGCTTCCTGCGCTTGCCGGGGATAACATTTCTGATCTCCAGGACATGATTGATGCCAAATCCCTGGATATTCCGAAAACGATCTGCTTTATCCGGTGCGGATTGCTCGATGACAATATTGAACGGCAGTGCGCTGCACTGATATTCAAGATTGACAATGACAACATTGTTGGTCTTGCGCTCGGTATCAACAATATAGGTGTTATTCCTCTTATGAAAGATGCAGGTGTGTGGCAATGATCAAGTTTCCGTTCACTACACTGCAGCAGTGCAACCTGGACTGGATCATGCAGCAGCTTCACAAGATACTGGACTTCATGCCACTGAACGGTAGTCCGGGTGATGTGCTTCAACGCAATGTGGATGGTGCTGCATGGATGCCAATTGCAGCAGTCAGCATGGATATTCACGGACTGAACACCATTGCAGATGTATCACCGGCAGACGAACTGCCGATATATGACAATTCCATCCAGGGAAATTTCAAGGTTACTGTGTCCGATTTATTGGACAGCTTGACTATCCCGGTGGAATCCGTCAACGGAATGACCGGTGATGTGATCCTGGATGCGTATGATGTAGGTGCGCTTCCGGATACCTATACACCCCCGGTGACCAGTGTCAACGGCATGACCGGTGATGTGACCGTATCCGGTGGAGCAGTTGACAGTGTCAACGGACAGACCGGTGTTGTTGTCCTGGGCGCTGCGGATGTTGGTGCGCTACCGAACACTACAGTGATCCCGGACAGCACATCTGACCTGGTCAATGATTCCGGATTTGTCGATGCTGCCGGTGCTGCTGCAGCAGCGCCTGTTCAGAGTGTAAACGGACAGACCGGTGCTGTTATCATTTCTGCAGGATCAAACAGTTTGATATTCAATTCCGATTCTGCTCTAAATGTATCCGCATATCCGTCAGATGTAACTGTATATTCAAGCAATCTATGGGCAGGATTGTCATCGGATGGAAAAGCAATTCATCTATATGGAAATATCACAACATCGTTCCCGGATTTGAACGGCACAACCGGATGGAAAGATTTTGTTCTGCAAGGACTTACCGTACCGGCACAAACAAGTATAAAGGCAATTTATAATTGCGGTATGACATATTATAGTGGAACAGGTGCTAATCAACCACACTACCATTTCAGTGACCAGTACGGCAATACCAGGGTGCGCATCCTAACGGACGGAAGCATCGTAATAGGCATTTACTATCCGTCTATCGGATCATCTGATATTGTGTACACAACTTTCTATCCGATACCGTTAGGACTTGACTAAACAGATAGTATAAAAAATCAGCTCGTCAGATCTTCTGACGAGCTGATTTTTATTACAGCCTGTTATATTAGGCAAGTTCACAGGTGACAAAGGTTCTGCCCTGCTTGCTGACATTCTTGCGGATGCGGATCGTGATGCCGGTGTCACCGAAAATCTCCACGATCTTTTCCAGTTCGGAACGGAAGATGCTGCTGTTGGACACATAGTGCCGGTTGTCGTTGTCCAGGATGCTGATGATCTTGTTGCCATCATCGGTGTCATAAGCTACCAGGGACTTGATGGTGATTTCTGTTCCATCATCCAAATTCTTGACCGATTCTCCACGAGCAACGCAGTGACGGTAGACCAGTTCTTTGGACAGGGATTTTGCGTCAGCAGGATAGGTGATGTTGTTTGCCATGATAAGCACTCCTTTTTATATTTGGCTCGGTTGAGCCTGTTTACAATTATAATGTAACACTGTGTCAGTTATTTACCAGTGTACAACTTGCACAAAGTTTGCTACATTGTTTTCATTATTCTGTCAAAATCTTCTTGTGACATGAAAAACAGTTTCTTATAATCTGCGGTTACAGACAGTTCATAGGTGCTTTTGTGCAGATAGATGTTCGGCGGAATCTCCACCAGGTGACCGTCAATCATGACCGGATCATGACCAAGATCGTTATATACTGCTTCCATACCTGCGGATTCCGTGAAGATGAATGATTTGTTTTTTGCTTCCGCAAACCGTTCAATGCTGCCGATCTCCGCAGCACCGTCTTTGCTGACACCGGCAATGGTGATGTTCAGCTTGCCTTTCTGATCAATGAAGCAGTATTTTTTCGCACCAAGCGCACAGAACCTTTGGTATGTTGGTTTCGTGATATCTTTGCTTTCGCACTCATACACCCCAAGATAGTGCCGGTGACCGGCAGGATCGTCAGCATAACCGCCATGCTTTTCTGACAGTTCCTGCAGCTTTACATTCAGTTCGGTGAAATCTACATCACCGACAAACTTCACACTATCCGTGTCACAGTACAGGAACTTGTGTCCACACAGATCAATTGCTTCCTGCAGCGCTTTGCGAGCGTATGCGGTGCAGAAACACCCCCAGGCATAGCAGGTGAACGCTTTCTTGTTTGCCTTGATAAGTTCTTCCTGCTCATCCATTTCCTGGACGGAAAAATCTATGCCGTTAAATACAAGTTTTGTCCGTAATGGGTTAGTGGCGAGCATTCCATAAATGCTGTTCAGCTACAGAAGTGCTTTACTTTTTACATAAAGCACTTCTTGATCTTCCACCCCCTTTAACTGTGTTTTATCCTGGTAATAGGACATGGTTGTGTCAATCAATGCTTTCGGTAGCATGCCATATTCAGAACGGTAGCACTTGATGATCCTTGCACTTGACCACTTGTACTGCTGTTTGATGATGTCCAAATCAATGTTGGTGCAGAAGTGTATGAAACTTCTGCCCACTGCGCTGATCACTCTGCCATTGTCGTTGATCGCACCGGTCAAGGGGAACAGATATCCGTCATCATCTTCATAGTTGTAGCACTTGTGTGTCGGCAGATATGGACAACCGATAAACGGATCACGCAGTTCAAGATCGGTGAATTCAATTTCAAGCAGATAGGGGAATCCCGGCAGCAAATCTTCAATACTTGTGGTGCGCTGCTTTATGAACGGTTTTACCGGATAGGGATAGTTGACAAGGCAATCCGGATAACTGCTTGAACGATCCCAGGATGACACATTATCCATGATCACCCCGGTATAATACCTGTTGGCATGGGTGTTTCCACCACGGAATGCCCTGCGGATCATCTTATACACTTCATAGTCCGGTGCGCATTCATGCACCAACGGCATGAAACCGCCTTTGCGCATCTCTGCTTTGAATCTCTTGCGTACATATCCGGTACTTGTCATAGGCACTTCCGTCAGCGGTAAACCGTCTGCGGAAAACGATATTTTCAGCGCTTCATACAAGCCAAGCACATCCATGATGCAGTATTCCAAATCCTGCGGTGATATCGGCGTCCAAGAATACCGCTTGATGCTATAGTCCATTTCCGTCTTTTTGTGTTCTACTTTCATCTTGTTGAGGAATTCACGCAAAGACATGTTTGTCAGACAGAAACTGCACCGATATTCAAAGCGCTTGCCGATGCTGCAGCGTGCAATCTTTCTGCCGGTCAAGCAAAATACTTCATCCGGTTGGAAATCGTGAACCGCTCGCAAGAACTGGAATTCGTATGACAGATTATGCACCCACTGGATTAGAGTCAGTCCCTTTGGAAGATACTTGTCGCACTGATCAAGGAATATCTGATATTCTTCCCAGGTTCTTCCCACGCACACCAGTCCGTCAATGCACGCCTGCCAGTGATACATGATAGACTGCTTGATGTCATCCAGTGCAGTGGTTTCAATGTCAAAGGTGCAGATTATGTCAGCATACTTCTGTGAAAACGATGACGGTCTGCCGTTTGCCCTGCGACACGGTATGACATATTGCAGGATATCAAAAGGAAAGGTGTCCACCGTGTCAACAGAATACGCAGTATCACTTGCTCTTATGCCTTGCGAGGAAGATATCATAGAAGTTTTCAAATGTTCCACCAACTTCCTGGTATTCTTTATAATATAGACTGACAACATACTTGGTGCTGATCAGATACCG
>JAEIGA010016246.1_pt1 | contig 11333 bp, 9 predicted proteins | sample 9270691 | NCBI WGS metagenome assembly JAEIGA01 (sample SAMN17057246, study PRJNA624740) | gut metagenome | biome: biome; isolation source: fecal sample | host: Bos grunniens | place: China: Xizang | collected 2019
ACTTCTCACCCTCTGATATTGCACCCTGAGGACACTCGTCGATACATGTACCGCAAGCAACGCAGTCGTCTGAAATTACGTAAGCCATAATTGTAAGTTTAAAGTTTGTATTATCCGGCAACGAAGATAGTGCTTTTTGAAGATATACAAGTGTCAGGTGTTGTTTTTAACATTTTTTTACACAGGCTTGTGCCATTCTATTTTTTTTACGAACTTTGCAATAATAAATGCTCTGTCACGTTATAATATACAAGATGAGAAAAATTGTGTCATACATACTTCTGCTCATGATGCCTTTAGGATTATTGGCACAGGAGCGCAAGGTGCAGAACAAGCCTTATATCGACTATCGCCGTCTGCACTATGGTTTCTTTGTCGGTACTCATGTTCAGGACATGGAGTTCACCAATACCGGCTTTGTAACGGAAAACGGCGAGTCGTGGTATGTCGATATTGCCGATTACAATCCAGGCTTGAGTGTCGGAGTCCTGGCCGACCTTAGGCTTAACAAGAACTTCTCTTTGCGTGCGTTGCCTACATTGCACTTCGGGCAGAACACCATTGTCTTTCGTGAACAGAACAGCGGAGAGGTTTCACGCCAGCAGGTGAAGAGTACCTATGTCGCATTGCCGGTGCATGTTAAGTTTGCCCCGGAGCGTTTCAATAACTACCGCCCGTATATAACAGCCGGAGTCAGTCCGATGCTGAACCTGACAGTAAAGAAACAGAAACAGCTGCTGTTCAAGAAGTTCGATTTTATGCTGGAGTTCGGAATGGGATGCGATTTCTATCTTCCTTTTTTCAAGCTTATTCCGGAGATAAAGTTTGCATTCAGCTTGCTTGACGTGCTTGACAAGAACCGTAACGACCTGCTTGAAAAAGACTACGAGAAGTTTACCAAGTCGGTTGACAAGGTTGTAAGCAAGATGATTATCTTGACATTCTATTTTGAATAAATTTCCGTTTTTCCTCTTTTCATCGGATAATCCGGCACTTTAGTACATGGAAAGAACTCACAAGCTCTTGTATATTCATGGTTTTGCCTCATCGGGCAGTTCCGGCACTGTAATGGCATTGCGTCGGCACATGCCGGCATGGAAAGTGGTCGCTCCCGACTTGCCGGTAGATCCTTTTGAGGCTTTGGAACTGTTGCATAGGCTCATAGAAGAGGAGAAACCCGACATTATTGTCGGCACCTCTATGGGCGGAATGTATGCACAGCAGATGTGGGGCACTCCGCGTATAGTGGTTAACCCTTCGTTCGAGATGTCGCGTTCTTTGCTGTTCGGCAAGATGGGGCGTAACAAGTATATGTCCAAGCGTAAGGACGGGGCAACCGAATTCAAGATAGACAAACAGATAGTGGAGCGTTTCAAGCTCATGGAGAAGAATCAGTTCGATGGCGTGACCGATGAAGAGAAACTGCTTGTCATGGGTCTCTTCGGAGACAAGGACCCTGTTGTTCATTTCCAACCGCTTATGGCTAAACTGTATGGTGCAGAGCGTTGCCGCTGGTTCAATGGCGAGCATCGTCTTAATGATGAAATTGTAAGAAAAGCACTTCTGCCGCTTATACATGAACTGGCCGGTGACGAAAACACAGAGTGCCGGTATTGAGCGTGCAGGCAATTCCTTTGGTTCCCATATCATTATCTGAATGTCTCTTTGCCTATATAAATACTTAAAATAAATTTATTTTATAGTATAAAGTGTTCTCCATATCCTCTTTTTCCATAACTTTGTAATCTTATTAAGGATTTATGGAGATACTTTTAGTCGCAATATTGGCATTCTTGTTTCCGTCGGCCGAGCAAGCCGACTCCGTTTTGTTGCAGAGTGTCGATATTGTCTCTTCTGTCAAGCTTTCCGATGATTCCGGAAGCAAGCTCGTCTCAACAACTCTGGAGCGTGGGCAATTGGAACTGCGTCATGTGAACTCCGTCAAGGAACTTTCGGCCATAGCCCCCAACTTCTACCAACCCGATTACGGTTCACGTATGACATCGTCGATATATGTACGTGGTTTCGGCTCGCGTATAGACCAGCCCATTGTCGGCATGAACATCGACGAGATACCGGTAATGAACAAGAATAACTACGATTTTGAACTGTTCGACATAGACCGTGTTCAGGTGATACGTGGGGCGCAGAGCTTGCTGTATGGCCGCAACACTTCAGGCGGTGCAATAAATATCAGCACTTTGTCACCTCTCAAGTTCCAGGGCAAAAGGCTTATGCTTGAGTACGGCAACGAGAACAATGTGCGTCTGAAGGCATCCCATTATGCTCGTTATGGCGGAAAATTCGGCTGGTCGGCAAGCGTGAACTACACTCATAGCGACGGTTTCTTTACTAATCAGGCTCGTGGCGAGAAGTGCGATGGCGGCGATAACCTTTCAATGAGGTTGCGCTTGCAGTACCTTATCGGTGAAAAATGGAGTCTCGACAACAGCTTTACGGCAGGATATACCGATGAAGGCGGTTGGGCGTACAGAGCCTATGACATTGCCGGCGGCACGAAAGCTCCTGTCGCATATAATGACAACTGTTCCTATAAGCGTTTCTCAATACAAAACGGTCTTGTAGTAAAGCACTATCTTGACTGGGCTACCCTGTCGTCCGCTACAGGCATCCAGTATATGGACGACCGCATGTGTCTCGACAACGATTTTCTTCCGCTGGATTATTTCTCTATGGAGCAGAACCAGAAGGAGTCGTCAATAACGCAGGAGTTTGTTATCCGTTCTGACAATACCGGTGCGTTCAGCTTTATGGGTGGAGTATTCGGTTTTTGCAAGCATAACGATATGTCGGCTCCGGTACACTTCAAGCAGTATGGCATTGATAACCTTATACTCGGCAATGCCAACAAGTACTATTACCACATGCTGGGTCCCGACCGTGAACTCTCCTTTGCCGAAGACAATTTCGTTATAAATGACGACTTTGTGATACCGGCATATGGCATTGCTGCATACATACAGCTGGGGTATAAGTTCGGGAACCTTGAAGTAAACGGTGGCCTGCGTGCCGATTATGAACGCTCCTCCATGGAGTTTGACAGCAATTCGCTGGTTCATTACAAGACATACAGGAGTCATACCGCATATACACCGTTGAATTCAAGCTTTGTCGGCAAGAAGTCTCAGGATGCCTTTGAACTACTGCCCTCTTTGTCGCTTTCATATAGCGGTAAATGGGGAAATGTATATGCTTCTGTACGAAAGGGATACAAGGCCGGAGGTTTCAATACGCAGCTCTTCTCCGATATTCTCCAGAGCAAGATGACCGGTGATTTGATTGGAAAGGCACAGGAGATTGACGCATCCTCTACAATGTACAAGCCCGAAACGAGTTGGAACTATGAGATAGGAGCACATGTTTCTCCATTCTCCGACGCTTCCTTGAACATATCTGCAGCATTGTTTTACATCGATTGCCGTAATCAGCAGCTTACGGTGTTTCCGAAAGGCATGAGCACCGGCCGTATGATGTCAAATGCCGGCAGGTCGTACAGCTGGGGCGCAGAGCTCGCTGCAAGCTACAAGACCGGTCCTTTGGCTATAGATGTTGCATACGGCTATACGCATGCCGAGTTCAAGGAGTATGAGAGCGGAACAAACGACTACTCAGGGAAACGCTTGCCTTTTGCCCCGCGTGAAACGGTATCGGCCAATTTGTCATATAAGTTGCCTGTCCCCGAAAAAATAGCCTCTTCGTTGGTTCTGAATATCGGGTGGAACGGTGTAGGGCGCATATATTGGAACGAGGAGAACTCCCTTGAACAGCCTTTTTACGGCCTATGGTCGGCTTCTGTTGCCTGGGAGAAGGGGCACTTCGGTGCTTCATTATGGGGAAAGAATCTGCTTGATGAGGAATTCGATACATTCTATTTCCGCTCGATAGGCAACGACTTCTTTGCACAAGGCAAGCCTTTGCAGTTCGGTATTTCAGTACATGTTAATCTATAAAATATTTAAAATGAATAAATTTATTGTTTTCCCTCTTCTTGCGGTATTCGCTATGTTGTTTTCGTGTTCAGGTTCAGATAGTGGCAATGGTCCGGAGTTGCCGGAAGAAAAGAATGAAGTCTTCTTCGGCAAGTTGCTGTTCGGCGGCTCATCAATCGCCGATGATACAAAATGCACTCTTCATATAGTAGGAGACTCAGCTTCGGTTACACTATTCGGGGTTACGTTTGCACCGGCAATGCCGGCAATGGATATTGTGATACCGGGTCTTGCATGTGAGAAAAAGAACGGTACATACTTTATCACTGGAAAGGATATAGTACCTACTGTAAAGGGAGCTCCTGTAACAAGATATAAGATGAGCAGTGTCGATGCTTCACTCACCGATGACAAGTTCGTGCTTAATACAGTAACGGCAATGGGAACTATCGGGTTCAGCAATGCCTATGTCGAAATCAAGCCGGTTGTAAGCGGAAAGAGCTATAAAGGTGACCTGCTTTCCGGAGATTTCGTAACGGGAATTGTGGTTGACCTGGATATGGACGAGTCCTCTTCTACAATGGATGTCGTGCTCAATGATGTCAAGTTTGCAGCAAATATGCCTCTTACACTCAACATTACGCTTAAGGAGGTGCCCTATGTCGAGTATGACGGCATTATAACATTCAAGGCAGAGAATATCGCGCCATACATGAACAGCGAGACCGAACCGGCACCTGCATATATGTTCGCAGTTGTGGAGGGTACTGTTTCGGGAAGCAATCTGCTTCTTTCTGCCAAGATGGCAAGTGGCCTTGCACCATATCTGGCAGGCATGGAATTTGTATTCAATGGTGTAGAGGTTGCGAAGTAACAACAAGAAGATACAGCAATGGTAAAGAACGTTTTCGTGGCAGCCATGATGCTTGCATCGGTGCTGCCGTCAGTTGCACAGCTATCAGCACGCTGGGGCAGTATTGACGAGCGTTATCCTGCAGACTTCGGAACTCCCGTCCGCTCAACTGCTGTAAATGCGGCGGTTGCATGGCGTGGCGAGCGTGTGAATTTCCAGATGCTTGTAGCCAACCGTCAGGATACCCCAACCACTCCCATGAACGCCAGAGAGGTCGGCTATCGTTTCAGCGAGCTTAAGAACGGAAGCAATGTGATACCTACGACAAATGTCGTCGGCGGTTTTGTGCAGTATGTAATAACAGACAAGTTTACAGGTTGCGGCAAGCATGAGGTAGATGCGTATGGCGAGAATCACGTAGCCGACCGTATCACTGATGAAAATCCTTCCATTGTACCCATGGGTGGTTATCGTGGCTTGTGGCTTACAGTGCAGGTGCCGCAGGATGCAGCTCCAGGTACGTATAAGGGATATGTGGAACTTGAGTGTGAGGGCAAGAAGACAAAATACAGCTATTCGGTCAAGGTCCTGGGCCGTACATTGCCTTCTCCAAAGAAGTGGAGCTTCCACCTCGACCTATGGCAGAACCCTTATGCAGTGGCCCGTGTCCACAAAGTCGAGGTATGGAGCGACAAGCACTTCGAGGTTCTGCGCCCATACATGATAAAACTGGCATCTGCAGGCCAGAAGGCCATTACAGCAACTCTCATAGACCGTCCCTGGGATGGGCAGACATACGACCCGTTCGGCAGCATGGTAACATGGATAAAGAAGGCCGACGGCACATGGCTATACGACTTCACAATCTTCGACCGCTGGGTCGAGTTCATGATGTCGTGCGGCATAGACAAGGAGATAACATGCTTCTCGATGATTCCATGGAAACTCTCTTTCCGTTACTACGACCAGGCAACACATACGCACAAGTATATCAACTGTGCTCCCGGAGACGAAGCGTATGCACAGTTCTGGGGCGGCATGCTGAGTGCTTTCGCCAAACATCTTAAGGAGAAGGAGTGGTTCGACAAGACATTCATCTCAATGGACGAACGAAGCTTGCAGCAGATGCAGGCTGCCATAAAGGTGATAAAGGAGTATGCGCCAGGCATGAAGATATCAATGGCAGGAAACTATCATCCTGAGATAGAGTCTGATATATACGACTATTGCCTTGATATATTCGCATACGGGGCATACACTCCGGAACTTATAGCAAGGCGCAGAGAGCAGGGTAAGGTTTCGACATACTACACATGCTGCAGTGCCGAGTATCCCAACCTTTTTACCTTTACAGCTCCTGCCGATGCTGAGTTTATTGCTCTTGAGGCACTTGCAAAGGACCTCGACGGATATCTGCGTTGGGCCTATAACAGCTGGACCGTTACTCCTGAGGACGATTCACGCTTCACGGCATGGCCGGCAGGCGACACATACGTCATCTATCCTTTCAGCATAAGCTCAATACGCTGGGAACGTCTTGTGCAGGGAATCCAGCAGTTCGAGAAGTACAAGATTCTTTTGGCAGAGGCTAAGGCAAAGGGAAACGCCTCGCGTGTAAAGGCACTTGAGAAATTGCTGAAGAGCATAGATATAAAGAAGATATCTACCGATAGCGAGAAAATGGTAAATGGCTTCCGCAAGGGGCTTAACCGAATGTAATTCAAATGAAAAGAAGTCTGTATATCCTGTTGCTTGCTGCTCTTTTGCCACTATCAATGGTTCAGGCGAAAGAGTACAAGGTGAGCGATGTACCTATGGTTCATCTTATGGACAGAACCCGCTATGTGAGCAATCCCGACAATATCCTTTCTCAAGAGGCGGTTGCTGTTATGGACAGCATGCTGTATGCCCTGGAAGAAAAAACCGGCATACAAGCCATAGTGGTTGCTCTTACCGGCATCGAGGGCGGTGACTGTTTCGACTTTGCCTACCGTCTTGGCAAGGAGAACGGGGTGGGTGAGAAAGGGCGTGACAACGGTCTTGTAATCCTGCTTTCTACCGATGAACGTTGTGTACAGTTCTCAACCGGCTATGGTCTTGAGGGTATAATGCCCGACGCTATATGCAAGCGAATACAGCAGAAGTATATGGTGGAGCATCTTGCCAATGATGACTGGAACAGCGGAATGGTAGAGGGGGTGCGTGCCGTGTGCGGAATTCTTGACGGTTCCATGGAGAACTTAGGCGAGGATGACGAAGACGAGATTGTCGCACTTGTCATATTTCTGTCTCTTATATTTGGAGGTATTGGAATAATATCATTGGCTGTGTGGTACAGTACCCGTTGCCCCAAATGCGGCAAGCATGAGGTTGTGAGAGTGAGTTCGCGCATAGTGCAGCGTTGTGTCGGTTATGTAGTTCGCGAGAATACATACCGTTGTTCTAACTGCGGTTACACGTTTACCCGTAAAGAGCATGCCGATGACAACAGCCGTCATTCGTTCGGCGGCGGTGCGGCTATAGGCCGTGGTTTTGGCGGAGGCAGCTTCGGGGGGGGCTTCCGTGGCGGCAGTTTCGGCGGAGGCAGCTTCGGCGGCGGAGGTGCCGGCAGCCGTTTCTGATAAAGCAATAAATAATCAATTAATATCAAAAGCAATGAAAAAGTCAACAATCATTATCCTTGCAGTCATAGTCATTGTGGCTATTTGGGGTATAACCGGTTATAATGGAATGGTAAAGGCCGATGAGGCTGTAAGTACCGCATGGAGCAATGTCGAGAACCAGTACCAGCGTCGTGCCGACCTTATCCCTAATCTTGTAAATACGGTAAAGGGATATGCTGCACATGAGAAAGAGACACTCGATGCTGTCATTTCGGCCCGTACACGTGCAACGCAGGTGACCGTCGATGCCGACAATCTTACACCTGAGAAGCTGCAGGAGTACCAGAAGGCACAGGGCGAGGTAGGCTCTGCTCTTGGCCGTCTGCTTGCCATTACAGAGGCTTATCCCGAATTGAAGGCCAACCAGAACTTCCTTGAACTGCAGGCGCAGCTCGAAGGCACCGAGAACCGCATAAGCGTGGAGCGACGCAACTTCAATGATGTAGCGAAGAACTACAACACATCAATACGTACATTCCCACGCAACCTGCTTGCCGGTATGTTCGGTTTTGAGAAACGTCCTTATTTCGAGGCCCAGGAGGGTGCGGAGAAAGCCCCAGAGGTCCAGTTCTGATAAACGCGGCTATTTAAAGTTAAAGAATCTTGCCGGGTTGCAATTGCCTTCCCGGCAAGTTGTGCATGAACTAAGTTTTTGCTACCTTCGTAATGTATTATATCGGATTTAGACTATGGAAATATCACCAGCAATAAAATATGTGGGTGTCGATGACCTCGACATCGACCTTTTCGAGAGCCAGTATGCAGTGCCAGAGGGAATGGCATACAATTCATACGTTATCCTCGATGATAAAGTGGCCATAATGGACACTGCCGATGCACGCAAGGGAGCAGAGTGGTGGGCTAATGTAGAGAATGCTCTCGCAGGCCGTCAGCCCGATTATCTTGTCGTTCAGCATGCCGAGCCCGACCATGCATCACTTATAGCCGAGGTAGTCGGGAAGTACCCCTCGGTAAAGGTTGTTGCAACAGCTGCAGCTCTCAAGATGTTGCCGCAGTTTTTCGAAGGGGTCGATTTTGCCGGTTGCGGAATAGCTGTCAAAGAGGGTGATACGCTCTCTCTGGGTATGCACACGCTTCAGTTCTTCGTTGCGCCTATGGTGCACTGGCCTGAGGTGATGGTATCATACGAGCAGAGCGAGAAGGTTCTCTTCTCTGCCGATGCATTCGGCAAGTTCGGTGCAATATGCAATGGCGGTTCATGGGATTGCGAGGCCCGCCGCTATTACTTCAATATCTGCGGCAAGTACGGCACACAGGTACAGACTCTTCTGAAGAAGGCTGCCGCGCTTGACATAAAGACAATATGCCCTCTTCATGGTCCGGTATTGGCCGATAATCTTGCCCATTATATAGGTCTGTACGACATCTGGAGCAAGTATGAACCCGAAACAGAAGGTGTCTTTGTGGCGTACGCATCTATACATGGCGGTACTGCTGTTGCTGCCAACAGACTTGCCGAAATGCTGCGTGCAAAAGGTGCGCCTAAGGTTGTTGTAACAGACCTCTCCCGTTGCGACATGGCCGAGGCTGTTGAGGATGCTTTCCGTTACAGCCATATGGTTGTATGTGCCGCATCGTACGATGCCGATGTGTTCCCGCCTATGCACGACTTCCTGCATCATCTCAAGATAAAGGCTTTCCAGAAACGCAAGGTTGCCATTATGGAAAACGGTTCATGGGCACCTACGGCAGGGCGTGTGATGCGTTCAATGTTAGAGGAAATGAAGTCGGTTGAGATTGTAGAGCCAATGGTCACTATACGTTCACGTATGAAGGAGAGCGATATCCGGGCGATGGAACAGCTGGCCGAAGCGTTACTGGCGTAAAGAGGCATCAACTCAACGGTTCATCAAAGCAGCACTGCGTTTGCAGGCATATAAGTAAAGAGATGTGTAATTAACATAATTTAACATTGGGGGGGGTAATTTTACTCCCCTTTATTTATATTTGTTTCATGATACATTAAAATTATTTAAATTATGAAAAAGAGAATTATGTTATTGTTATTCACATCGCTATTATTATCATTTATCTCGTGTAGCAGCGGGGATGAGAGCAATGGTGTAGAAAGCAATGGTGAAGATAGTGAACTTATTGCGCTATTGAAAACACAAAAATGGGTTGGGGAGGATATATATTTTAACGATGATGATTGGTATTATAGCGAAACCCGGATAAGTCTATACTTTATGGATGACAATATAGGTTATTATTATGAATTTAATAAAGATCAGTACGAGCCAGGCGAGAATGAATATAGTACGTATTTTACGGAATTTACCTACAAGGTCTCAGGAAATGTTGTTTCAACGTGTTCTAAAGATGGCAATTCGCATAATTATACATATAATGCCGGTGTTTTGGAATCGGGAGGTTGGTACTATATACCAGAAAGTATTACACAAGATGATTACGATCTAATAGATGAGCAAATAGAGAAATACACACCGGAAGGTGGTTCTTGTGGCGTGAGCCTTAAATATAGTTATGATAAGGTTGAGAAAATATTGCGCATATATGGTAATGGCGATATGTACGATTATTCTACCTCAAACCAACCATGGCATGATTATGATATACAAGAGTTGATTATAGAGGAGGGTGTTACCTCTATCGGTGACTACTTCCTTTATGATCTTTGTTCTTTAGATGAATTAAAATTACCAAAGTCTTTAAAAAGAATTGGTGTAGGTGCTTTTTGTGGTGTCTATGTGGAAGAAGTGAATATACCGGCATCAGTAACCGAAATTGGGGAGTATGCTTTTTATGATAATGGCATTCTACGATTTGTAGATTTTGCTCGTAACAATAATTTAAGGACTATAGGGAGTTTCGCTTTTGGTTACTATGGCTACAGAGATACACCTGCAATATACACAGGAGATAGTAAAGGCCTTGTTGTCGGTAGTAATATGAGAAGTATTGCTTCTAATGCATTCGACGGGTGTGATGTGGGCAATATAACGTTTGATGAAGGAATAAAAAATATTTCAGCAGGTGCATTTATGGGAGCAGAGATTTCAAATACGGTAATAAAATTTCCGAACTCGTTAGAGACGATTGGCTCGGTGGCCTTTGTTGGTAGTTTCTCCACGATAAGACTTGGTAGTGGCATAAAAGAGATTGGTAATGAGGCATTTATTACTAACAATTCAGGTAAGTTGTATATAAACTCAAGAACACCGCCAAAAGTAGACTCAGATTTTATCATCTCATATGACTATGGGTTTTATTGGGCTTTATATGTTCCTAAGGGTTGCAAAAGCGCATATTCCAAGTACCCTTGGAGTCAGTTGTTTACTATATATGAGGATAGTAGCTTGAGTGGTAATAATTGATTTTTTCCACCCTGCCTAATTTTAGGCTCAATAGCAAAAAGGTGTGGGTTTAGAAAAAGTTTATAAAACTAAGGTTTTCAAATCTCGCTATCTCTCGTCATTATATTCTTATGCAGTTCTCAACCTTAAGCTGTAGGTTGTTACCGAACGAAGAATTTGCTATCATTACTTTTTCTCTCGTGAAAAAGAAATCAAACAGAAAGTTTAAGTGGCAAGACCTCTTTGACTGAAAGATGTCGTTTGCGACTCTTGAATTTTTTAAATCGACAATACCGCCAGCAATTAGTCGTGCGTAGCACCGATGAAATTGGTGCTACGCACGGGTTGCTATAAGGGCGGTATTATCAACCAAAAAGAGGTTGACTGAAATTCCCGTGTGCCGGGCGTTTTGGTACTTTTGAGCGACAACAAGAAGAATAAAAGATAACTGATTAAGGGTAAAACGAACCTTGGAATAAGATATCTTGGATAGAAATTAATCGTACATGTACAATAGAATTTCTACTGA
>JAEIGA010016247.1_pt1 | contig 11332 bp, 12 predicted proteins | sample 9270691 | NCBI WGS metagenome assembly JAEIGA01 (sample SAMN17057246, study PRJNA624740) | gut metagenome | biome: biome; isolation source: fecal sample | host: Bos grunniens | place: China: Xizang | collected 2019
AGCTCGGAATCAACGGCTCGCCCACCTGCGAACTCGTCTTCGACAACGCTCCGGCCAAACTCATCGGCCAGCGCAAGCGCGGACTCATCACCTACGTCATGGCGCTCATGAACGGCGCGCGCGTGGGCATTTCCGCGCAGGGAACCGGAATCGGCGAGGCGTGCTACCGCGCCGCTCGCGATTACGGCGCAAGCCGTGAGCAGTTCGGACAGACGATCGACAATTTCCCGGCGATCCGCGAACTTCTCGTCAACATGTCCGTCGAGCTGCAGTCGTCGCGCGCGCTCGCCTACTATTCGTCGAAGTGCGTCGATCTGGAGGCGGGGCTCACGCGCAGGTTCGAGAAGCTCAAAGGCACTCCCGAGGCGGCGGCAGTACGCAGCCGCATGAAGAAATACGCCGCGTTTAACAAGATGCTCACCCCCATGGCCAAGTACTACGCTTCGGAAATGTCGATGCGCGCGTCCAATTCGGCCGTCGCGGTCCTGGGCGGTTCGGGGTATATGAAGGATTATCCCGTCGAGCGCTACCTCAGAGATGCGCGCATCACGACGATCTACGAGGGAACTTCCCAGCTTCAGGTCGTCGCCGCCATCGCCGGCGTCATGGGCGGCACGGTCAAGGACGTGGTCGCCGATATCGTCGAGGGTGTCGAGCTTGAAGGCGCGAACAAGGAGGCGTTCGCCAAGGTGGAGTCGCTCATGTGCGAGCTTGAAGCGGCGGTTGCGGCGGTTCGCGACAATCCCGGCGGCAAGACCTATCAGGATCTCCATGCGCGCAAGCTCGTCGACGCGGCGATCGCCGTCGTCGTCGGTGCGCTTTTCGTGCGCCTTGCCGCGAAGATTCCCGCCAAGGCTCAGTCGCTCGCCCATCATCTCGCCTATGCGTTCCCGGCAGCCCGGTGCGAACTTGCCAAGGCGACGTCGGGCTACAGCGCATCGTTCAACGATTTTGAAACTCTCGCTCCGGCGCTTCCGGAAGAAGACTAAATGAAATCCAAGTCGTTCATAGATCAGGTTGAGGTTCTCGTGCGCTCCGGAAAGGGCGGCGACGGTTCGGCGTCGTTCCGCCGGGAGGCGCTCGTCGAGTTCGGCGGACCGGACGGCGGCGACGGCGGTCGCGGCGGCGACGTCGTGTTCAAAGCGTCCGAGCATGTCAATTCGCTTCTGACGCTGTTCTACGATCCGAAATGCGTGGCGCAGGACGGAGGCGCCGGCAAGGGTCAGAAGATGTTCGGCAAGCGCGGCAAGGATCTTGTCGTGCCCGTGCCGCTCGGTACCGAGGTCTACGAGGTTGAAACCGGGCTTCTCGTCGCGGACATCACCGAGCCGGGGCAGTCGGTCATCGTCGCCAAGGGCGGAGCCGGCGGCTACGGCAACGTCCACTTCAAGTCGTCGGTCAACCAGGCTCCGACCGAGCGCACGCTTGGAGGCGAGCCGGAGGAGAAGCGCCTTCGCCTTGAGCTTAAGACGATCGCCGATGCCGGGCTTTTAGGGTTCCCCAACGCTGGAAAGAGTTCGATCATCTCCAAACTTTCGTCGGCGACTCCGAAGATAGCTTCCTATCCGTTTACGACCCTGAACCCCGTCGTCGGCACGGTCATCTACGACGACTACGCGAAAATCCGCATCGCCGACGTGCCCGGCATCATCGAAGGCGCGGCGAAGGGCGTGGGGCTGGGGCTCGCGTTTCTCAAGCACCTTGAACGCAGCCGCGTTCTCATCTACATGATCGACATGGCCGGGACGGACAACCGCGAACCGTGGGAGGATTACCGGATTCTCAACAAGGAGATTTCGGAATATTCCGAGGAGCTCGCGTCGCGTCCGAGCATGGTGGTCGCCAACAAGATGGACAGCGAGGCCGCGCTTGAAAACCTGCCGCGTTTCGTCGAGGAGACCGGAATCGAGCCGATCTGCGTCTCATGCGAAATGGGCGACGGACTTGACGTTTTCAAAGAGCAACTCAGGGAAATCGTCGCGCCTCAGACCAGGTTTCATCATACCCACGCCGAAACGCCGGACCTCAAGGACCTTCCGGATACCACAGGCGATGAGATTCCGGCCGAGGCGCTCAGGTTCGCGACATTCCTGAAGCTTGACAAGCCCAAGGCCAAGAGTCATCCTTCGCGGGGGAACATCCACTGATGGAAAACGCCGCAAGAAGAGCGACGCTTGCCGATGCCGCGGGGATTTTCGGCCTGATTCACCAGAACAGCGACCAGCTGGTGCCGCGTTCGATGGGCAATATCGCCGAAAACATCGACCGCTTCCGCGTGTCTGAAAGCGGCGGGAAGATCGTCGGATGCGCCGCGTATCAGATTCATCCGGAAATCGGCGATGCGCTCGCCGCGACGGTGGAGATCCAGTCCGTCGCGGTGGATGCCGGTTGCCGCGGTCGCGGAATCGGGCGTGAGCTGGTGGAATCGGTCATCGAGTCCGTGAGGGCGTTTGCTCCCCGGGAGGTGCTGGTTCTCACGTTCGCGCCGGAATTTTTCGGCAAGCTCGGTTTTGTCGAGATTCCGAAGACGAAAGTCATGCACAAACTCTACACCGGGTGCATCAACTGCACCAAACACGCCAACCCGTTCACCTGCCCGGAAATCGCGATGACGCGCACGTTGGGCTGAAAGCGAAGAAAATGATTCCCAAAAAACACCTCGCCGTTTTTGCGATGCTCGTGAGCTGCTTTGCCCTCTGGGGGCTGCTCAACAACATGACCGACAATCTCGTGCCCGCGTTCCAGCGCATTTTCACGATGGATCAGTCGAAGGCCGGGTTGGTGCAGGTAGCTTTCTACGGCGCTTATGCGGTGCTGGCGATTTTCGCGAGCGTTCTCGCCGAGGAGCTTTCGTACCGCAAAGGCGTGCTCATAGGGCTTGCGATCTACATCGCGGGTGCGCTTTTGTATATCCCGGCCTGTGTGGCGCAGTCGTTCGACATCTATTTCGTGGCGATCTTCATCGTTGCTGCGGGATGCTCGCTTCTGGAGACCACGTGCAATCCGTACGTTCTTTCGCTCGGGTCGCAGGAGACGGCGGTAAGGCGGCTTAATTTCGCGCAGATGTTCAATCCGGTCGGATCGATGCTCGGTATCGTTCTTGCCCAGCAGCTTATCCTTTCACACCTCAATCCAGCCACCGCCGAAGAACGCGCGGCGATGGACCCGGCGGTAAGAAAGGCGATAATCGACAACGAGCTTTTCTGGGTATGCGCCCCCTATGTGGGGCTTTGCGCGATCGCAGCGATAATCTGGTTTTTCTTTCTGCGCGCGAAGGATGAACAGGAACAGTCCAAAGGCGCGTTCAAGCGTGTGGCGGCTGCGGCAGCGGCGGCGCTGGTGCCGCTCGTCACTCTTTACGCGCTTTTTCCGGAGATGAACAAGGTGGCGTGGATTCTCTGCGGCTGCCTTGGGCCGGTCGTTTATGTTGCTCTCGTGCCTGTCTACCGCTCGATGCTCGCGGCACTGCTCTCCAATCCCAGGTACTGGTGCGGTGTCATTGCCCAGTTTTTCTATGTGGGCGTGCAGATAGCCGCCTGGACGTGGATGAACGTCTACTGCCAGAAGGAGCTCGGGGTGACCCCGGCGGACGGTGCGGTCTACTATACGATCGCCATCGTTCTTTTTATCGTCTGCCGTTGGACGGCGACGTTCCTTATGAAATATTTCAACCCGGCGAAGATGATGGCGGTATTCGCGGCCGGGGCTTTCGCCTGTTCGCTCGGCGTAGTTTATCTGCCTTCCGAAACCCTCTTTTCTGTCGGTAAATACGCTTTCGGTTGGAACATCGTCTGTCTCGTGGCGATGAGCGGCTTTATGTCGCTCATGTTCCCCACCATCTACGGCATCGCGCTCGGCGATCTCGACCGGAAGTCGGTCAAGCTCGGCGCCGCGGGGCTCATCATGGCGATTCTCGGCGGTGCGATCATCACGCCCTGGATGGCCGGCGTGATCGGAGATAATTCTTCCTTCTTCGCGTCTCTCGTCTCCGGTTACTCTACCGAGTGGGATGCGAACCTCAAGCTTTCCCAGACTTCGCTTCGAGCCTCGTTCTTCGTGCCGGCGGTCTGTTTCGCGGTCGTCGGGCTCTATGCGCTGGTATTCAGATCGGAGCGGAAGTCTACTGCAGATCAAAAATAAAGGAGCATTAAAATGGAAAAAGCAACAATCGGTATCGTCATGGGGTCTGATTCGGACTGGCCGCTTGTGAAGAAGGCCTGCGAGACGCTTGACGGGTTCGGTGTCGCCTACGAAACGCGGGTTATCTCCGCCCACCGTACGCCGGAACTTGCCATCGAATATTCCAGGAGCGCGGAAGAGCGCGGACTCAAGGTGATCATCGCCGCCGCCGGAGGAGCCGCGCATCTCGGCGGCGTGCTTGCCGCGGGGACCGTGTTGCCGGTAATCGGCATTCCCGTCGCCGGCGGAGCGCTCAACGGTCTTGATGCGCTTTACGCCACCGTGCAGATGCCCGGCGGCGTGCCGGTCGCCACGGTCGCCGTCGGCAGCGCCGGACCCGTGAACGCCGCTCTGCTCGCCGTTCAGATACTCGGCACGGCCGATGAAGAGCTGCGCCGGAAGTTTCATGCGCACAAGGAGGCCATGAAGGCCAAAGTCGCCAGGATGAACGACAATATCCATCAGGACTGAGTCCGTCTTATGTCTCAGGAATGGAATATCCGCAGCCGCGGTCACGTCTGCACCATCTGCGAGAAGCCGCTCGTCGACCGTTCACCGGTCGTTTCGGCGCTGAAGGAAACGTCCGGCGGCTATGACCGCTACGATTGTCATCCTGAATGCTGGAAGGTCTTGGAGCGGGACTGGGAGCCTTTCTCGCAGTGGGACGGAGTGTATTTCGCGCCGGTCAAGGAAGTGAAGGCCGAACCTCTCAAGAAGGAGGATGCCGGGGAGCTTCTGCGCCATCTGATGACGCTTGACGATCCGGCGATGAAGAACGTTGTCTATGTGCTTGCGGTCATGCTCGAACGCTCGAAGATTCTGGTCGAGCGCGACCGCAAGGAGCAGGAGGACGGCACGATCCGCCGCGTCTACGAAGACCGTAAGAACGGCGATACGTTTGTCATTCTCGATCCCAGACTCCGGCTGGAGAATCTCGCCGAAGTCCAGCAGCAGGTTGTCGCATTGCTTTCCGGCACCAAAACGCTCGGAGAGGTCGCCGGCGAAGAGGAGCGTCAGGAGGCGGAGTCCTCCGCCGGAGATGAAGCTGAGTCCCAGACAGCGTGAGGCGCTCACTTTTATCGCGGAAGGGAAGTTTTTCCCCGATTTCGCGAAAGAGGACGACGGCTGGCACGCGAGGTGGCGTGCGCTCGGAAGCGACAACGGCTGGGTGGATGAATATGTCCGCCAAAGCGCGATGACTCCGCTCACCGAAGACGCCGAGAACGAACGCCACGAGACGCTGCACGACGCCTGGATGACGGCTCTCAGGTCGCGCACCGGGCTGGTGGTGTGGGACGAGAGCGAATGCGTCGAATTCGCCGCCGAGATAAAGGAATGGAACGGCGCGGCGGAAGAAGACGTCGCGGCCCGGAAGAATCTTGTCTTCAGGTTTTGCGTTCCGGATCCGGAAGAAGGCGAAAACGATTTCAGTGTTCGCCTTGCGCTTCCGAAAGGTCGGCGCGAACTCAAAGCGCTCGGGATGTCGATGTTTGTCTTTCCTCCGCTCCGCGCGCTGCGGCGCTGCGGCGGGGACCTGCGCGTCCGGCTGGACAGGACCGAAGCCGAGGCGTTCGCCGCGCACGGCGCGCGCGAACTTGCCGGTGCCGGGTATGGGGTCGAAGGTGCGGATATCGCCGCGCCGCTTGACGTTTGCGCTGAAATCCGCTCTTCGGACGAGGGCAGGGCGAAAACGCCGAAGATGGAGCTTTCCGTAACGGTGGCCGGAGAAAAGGTGAGCGCCGCTGAAATCCGTTTTCTGCTTGATCAGGGCTCTTCGCTCGTTTTTTTCCGCGACCGGTGGATCGAGGTCGACCGCAATCTGCTCAAGCAGGCGCTGCGGGCGCTGGAGCGCGGAGAGCGGACGGTCTCTTCGCCGATAGGCTTCGCGCTGGGGATAGGACGCATCGGAGAGCTTGAGATCGAAAACGTCAAAGTCCACGGATGGCTGCGCGGCCTGGTACACGAATTGCGCTCCGCCGGACGGATGCCGGAGCTTACGCTCGGAGAGATACCCGGTCTGAAAGGAGAACTTCGCGATTACCAGCGCCGCGGCGTCGAGTGGCTCGATTTTCTGACCGCCCACGGTTTCGGAGCTCTGCTGGCCGACGACATGGGTCTGGGAAAAACCGTCCAGGTGATCGCATGGATTCTCTCGCGCCGCCGCGACGGCGGAAACGGTAAACCGGTGCTGATAGTCGCGCCGCTGACGCTGCTTGTGAACTGGGAACGCGAATTGAGCCGCTTCGCCCCGTCGCTGAAGATTCTTGCGCATTACGGTGATTTCCGTTTCCGCGGAAGCTATTTCGGGAAAACTGCACGTTCGGCCGATGTGGTCGTAACGAGCTACAATCTTCTGGTGCGCGACTACGAGTCTTTTTCGTCGGTCGCATGGGACGCGATGGTGCTCGACGAGGCGCAGACGGTGAAGAACCCCGATACGCGAGCGGCGAAGGCGATCCGCGCGCTGCTCCCTCCGTGCCGAATCGCCCTTACCGGAACGCCGGTCGAGAATTCGGCGATGGATGTGTGGGCGCTTGAAGATTTTCTCAATCCCGGGTTTCTCGGCGAACGCAGATCGTTTGAGCGCCGTTTTGCGCGGCCCATCGCGGAGAACGGACAGAGCGCGGCGGCATCGAGACTGCGCCGTGCGCTGGAGCCTTTTGTTCTGCGGCGGCTGAAAAGCGATGCCGAGGTGGCGGCGGAACTCGGCGAAAAGCGCGAGATCCGCGAATACTGCCGTCTCGGAGCGGATGAGCGGCGGCGTTACGAAGCGGCATTGGAGGATTTCCGCGTGCGTGAGCGCCGCCGAGGGGATGTCTTCGCGCTCATAACCGAGTTGAAGCTTATCTGCGACGGCGAGAGCAAGCTCGAACGTCTTTGCGGAATACTGGAGAACGTTTTCGAAAATGACGAAAGCGCGCTCGTCTTCACCCAATACGCCAAGGTCGGGGCATGGCTGAAGGATGAACTGCAGAAGCGCTTCAACAAGCGTTTTGCGTTTCTTCACGGGGGGCTTTCGCTTGCCGCGCGCGAGCGTGAAATATCTTTGTTCAACCGCGGCGGGGCGGGGGCGTTCATTCTTTCGCTGAAGGCCGGCGGCTACGGTTTGAACCTTACCAAGGCGACTCACGTGATCCACTTCGACCGATGGTGGAATCCGGCGGCGGAGAATCAGGCGACGGACCGCGCCCACCGCATCGGACAGAAAAACGCCGTGTTCGTCCATCTGATGATTTCGGCCGGAACGCTCGAAGAGCACGTGGACGACATTCTGCGCGGCAAGACAAAAATGGCATCTTCGCTCATCACGGAATCGGAATGGCTGGAGGCGGTCAGGCTCGATGAGTAAAAAAAAGCGATATCCCGTACGCATTCCGCGTTTTGCAGCCGGAATCAAAGCCCAGGAAAACCGCGCCGGAGGCGGCCGCAGCTGGTGGTCGATGCGGTGGATGCGGATTCTCGAAGGTATGCATCTCGGCTCGCGGCTCGGCCGCGGCAAGAACTATGCGGTATCCGGCCAGATAACCGAGATGCATATCGAAGGATCCCGCGTCGAGGCGAAAGTCGTCGGGACGCGCAGCGAGCCGTATTCGGTGGATATCGGTTTCAGGGTGCCGGATGATGCCGCGAGGGAGCGGATAGCCGCGGCGATCAAAGCCGAACCGATGCTGGTCGCGCGTCTTCTGGTGGATGATCTGCCCACCGAAATCGAAGGCTTTTTCCGTGAAGAAGGATATGACTTTTTCCCCGGCGGCAGAATCGCGAAGGGCAGATACGATATGACCGTCTCGTGCACCTGCCCGGATTACGCCAATCCCTGCAAGCACTCGGCGGCGGTGCTGCTCATACTTGGAGAGGAAATATCCCGCCGTCCGGCGACGCTGCTCGAACTTCGGGGGATTTCAATGGAGGAACTTTGCGATGAAGATTGAAACCCCCATCCTCAAACGTCTGGGACCGATTCCGTTCTGGCGCGGACACGGCAAATGTCTCGACAGTCTTGAAAAAATATATCGCCGCGCAATTGCAAGCGCAAATATGATAAAATATGGAGATGAATATGACAAGAGAAGAAGAGTGTCCGTGCAAGTCGGGCAAGACGTTTGGTGAGTGCTGCGCGCCCGTGATAACCGGCGAGAAGCAGGCTCAAAACGCCGAGGAACTGATGCGTGCGCGTTATTCCTCCTATGTGACCGGGGCCGTTGATTTTCTGCGTACGAGCGCCACCAAAGAGGTGCAGGAAGAGTTCGACGAGAACGCTTCAAGGGTTTGGAGCGCCCAGGCCAGGTGGCACGGACTTGAGATCGTCGCCACCAACGGCGGAGGTGAAGGAGATGACGACGGAATCGTCGAATTCCGCGCGCTCTACACCGCCAACGGGGAATTCTGCAACCATCATGAAGTCGCCAGGTTCGTGCGAGAGAAAGACGGCTGGAAATTCGCCGACGGAGAACTCGTGGGTGAGAAACCCGAGGTCCGCGAGGAGCCCAAAATCGGACGCAACGATCCTTGTCCGTGCGGCTCCGGCAAAAAGTACAAGAAGTGCTGCGGCAGGTGAGGCTTGAGCGCGGCGGCGTATTTCTTTGATCTTGACGGCACTTTGGTCGACACCGAGGCGCTTTGGACGCGTGCGATCGTCGAGATGGTAAACGCACGCGGCGGCAGCGTTACCGCCGAGGAGCTGCTTCCGCACGTGATCGGCCGCTGTTGGATAGATATCGACCGCGAGCTCCATCGGCGTTATCCCGAGATAGGCGAAAGTACGCTCGAGGAGGATGCCGCGCAGCTCAAAGAGAACTTCAGACGCTGCGTGGAATCGGGAGTCAGACCGGAGGTGATCGAAGGCACCGTCGCTTTCTTCCGCAAGGCCGCCTCGCTTGCGCCGTGCGCCATCGTGTCCGGTTCACCGCGGCATGACGTCGTTGCGGCGGCCCGCACGTGCGGTATCGACGGTCTGGTTTCGCTGTATCTGGGTGCGGGCGACTACGCAGAGGGCAAGCCCAGTCCCTGCAGCTACCTCAGGGCCGCCGAACTTCTCGGCGTCGAGCCGGAGCGCTGCGTGGTGGTGGAAGATTCCACGGTCGGCGTCGCCGCGGGCGCCGACGCGGGGATGAAAGTCATAGCTCTTGACCGGCGCAGCGACGTGCCGCAGGATTTCACGCCGGCGACGTGGCGGTTTGCCGACCTGTCGCAGATTTCACCGGAGGATCTTTCATGAGCTCGAATCCGGATTTTGACCGCTGGTACGCGGCGAAGAGCGCGAGGTTTCTCGTTGAGCCTTCGCATTCGCTCGAGACGTTCGGCAATACGCTGGTCAATTACCATCTCGTTTCGGAAATAGCGGACCGGCCGAACAAGATCCGTATCCGCGAGGGCAGGCTGGAGGCGCATCAGCCGCTGGTCATCACGCCGAATTTTTCCCAGATAGAGACCGAGGGCTTCGGAGACGAGGCCAGGGCGTATCTCGAGTTTCTGAAGGAAAACGAACGCAACCTCCGCATCCTGCAGTACGGCTACCACTTGAAGAGCGACAATTTCTCCGAGCAGATCGTCACCGATCGGCTTTCGGTCGTGGTTGAGCGCGTTAAAGCTGAAGTGCTCGCGACGAACGACAAGTTCGCCGCAGTCATTCAGTGCGTGGACGAACCGTGGGATGTAGCTCTCGTGGAGCTTTGGCTCCGGGAGGTCAACCGCAGCGCACGGCACAATATCCGCGAACTTGACGAGCGCGGAGAACTTTTCAGGAAGGACTGACGCAAATGGAACGTAACACCAAGATCATCGCAATCGCCAATCAGAAGGGCGGAGTCGGAAAAACGACGACGGTCGTCAATCTCGCCGCGGCGCTCTCCGCCCGCCACCGCACGGTTTTGGTGGTGGACTTAGACCCGCAGGCGCACGCGACGTTAGGACTCGGTCTGGAGAAACGGCAGGGTGTCTCGCTGTATCCGGTGTTGACCGGCGAGAAGGCGATCGCAGACGTCATCGAACCGACAAAATGGCCGAATCTCAACGTTATTCCATCCGAAGTCGATCTCGCCGGCGCGGAACTCGAATTCGGCATGCGCGAGGATCGGCTGGAAATGATCCGCAACGCTCTTGCGCCCGTCAAGGAATCGGGGGCGTTCGACTACATAATTCTCGATTGCCCGCCGTCGCTCGGCGTGGTGATGACAAGTTCTCTTGTGGCTTCGGACGGAGTTCTGATTCCGATCCAGGCGGAATTCCTGGCGATGGACGGTTTGGCTCTCATCACCGGCTCTATCGACCGCATCCGCCGCAGCGTCAATCCTGATCTTGAGCTCAACGGCATCGTCTTTACGATGATCAACGCCGTCGCCCGTCTGACCCAGGACGTGATCGCCGAGGTCCGCAACCATTTCGGCGAGAAGGTGTACGAAAGCACGATTCCGCGCAATGTGCGCGTCTCCGAAGCGCCTTCGATGGGCGTGCCGGTGGTGTTCTTAGATCCGCGTTCCAAGGGCGCCGAGGCGTACAAGGCTTTCGCATGGGAATTTATGGCAAAGAATCCGACGCGCTTCGCATTGCCCAAGGCTGCGCCGGTGGCCGCCGAGCCTGCAGTTGCAGCTCCGCCGCCGCAGGAACCGGTTGAAGCTCCGGTTGCGGAAACTCCGGCTGCGGAAGCGCCGGCTGAAACTGCGGCAGATTCCGCAACTCCCGTCGCCTGAGATCGCGGGGTATGAAATTTTCCGTCGTCATCACCACCCGCAACGAGGCGGAGAATATCGGCAACTGCATCAGGGCGTTCGACCGTTTTCGCGATGAGGTCGAGATAATCGTCGTCGACAACTCTTCAACGGACGATACAAAAGCGATCGCGACAAGTCTCAACGCGAAGGTTTTCGACAAGGGCCCCGAACGCAGCACCCAGCGCAATCTCGGTTGGAGGGAAGCTTCTTCGGAGTGGGTGCTTGTTCTCGATGCCGATATGATAGTACCCGAGGCGCTCATAGGAGAATTGTTTGAATCGGTGCGCGGGGATGTGGACGCTTATTGGATTCCGGAAGTCCGCACGGGCAGGGGCATAAGGGTCGAGGCGCGGAATTTCGAGCGCAGTTTCTACAACGGAACGGCGATCGACGCATTGCGCTTTTTCCGCCGCGGAGTTCTTGAGAAGACCGGAGGCTATGAT
>JAEIGA010016248.1_pt1 | contig 11331 bp, 8 predicted proteins | sample 9270691 | NCBI WGS metagenome assembly JAEIGA01 (sample SAMN17057246, study PRJNA624740) | gut metagenome | biome: biome; isolation source: fecal sample | host: Bos grunniens | place: China: Xizang | collected 2019
TCCCGAATGGCAAGTCTCGTTACTCGCTACTCGCTACTAAATATCTAAAAATATGAAAGAACTTATCAATTATCTTGGCATTATTCTTATGCTCATCGGTGTAGCAGTATTTGTATATTATCACTTTGCTGTTATTGGTGGTGGCAATGGTTTTCTTTATGTAGGTTTAGGTTGTGTACTCGCAGGTCTTTTTGCACACATCATCGTAAACAAAAGAATTCGCTAATTTTTTTTTACACATACGACTTTATATGTAGTACATAAAACTCTTTGTTTTATGTACATTTGTCGTATTCTTACTACTTGCTACTAAAAACAAATAGTATTTACAAAGAAACGAGGCAAAACCGAGTATCAAAAGTCTTACTACTCGCTACTCGCCGCTAATAGTCCATAAAAAGAAATGTCAGAAGAACAAATAACATCGTTAGACAATCAATTTGCAACAGCAGATTATAGTGATGACAATATTATCACGCTTGAAGGGTTGACCCATATTCGCCGCCGTGCAGGTATGTATATTGGCAAATTGGGCGATGGTTCGAGTGCCGATGATGGTATCTATGTACTTATCAAAGAAGTGATAGACAACTCAATAGATGAGTTTCGTATGCACTTTGGTAATCGCATAGAAATTACTATAAAGGAGCGCATGGTCACTGTGCGCGACTATGGTCGTGGCATACCACAAGGCAAAATGATTGATGCTGTTTCGAAGCTCAATACAGGTGGTAAATACGATGACAAAGCTTTCAAGAAATCAGTTGGTCTTAATGGCGTAGGTACTAAAGCTGTAAACGCATTATCTTCGCATTTCACTGTGAAATCGTTCCGTGACGGAATGGTGAAACAAGCCGATTTCGAACATGGTAAATTAGTAAAAGAGTATGATTTAGTAGCTACAGACGAAAAAAACGGAACAATGGTTTGTTTCACACCTGACTGTGATCCTCAACATCCACAAGAACGTCTTTTTGATCCTCATTACTCATTCCGCGATGAATTTGTAGAAACAATGCTTCGTAACTATAGTTACCTAAATACAGGATTAACAATAGTTTACAATGGAAAACGCTTCGCTTCAAAAAATGGCTTGCTCGACCTGTTAAATGAAGCTACTACTTCCGAACCACTCTACCCTATTGTCCATCTCAAAGAGGAAGACATTGAAATTGCTTTCACTCATATCGAACAATATGGCGAAGAATACTACTCATTCGTCAATGGTCAACACACCATCCAAGGTGGTACTCACCAATCAGCTTTTCGCGAAGCTTTTGGTAAGACCATAAAAGAGTATTACAACAAAAACGGCATGGAACTCAGCGACATCCGCTCTGGATTGGTTGCTGCTGTAGCCGTATCGGTGCAAGACCCTGTGTTTGAATCGCAAACCAAAGTGAAACTCGGTTCGAAGGATATGGGGCCAGAAGGTCCTACTATTGCCAAATTCGTAGGCGATTTCGTTAAAAAAGAGGTCGATAACTATCTCCACAAGAATCTTGAGGTAGCAGACGTAATGCTCAAAAAGATTCAAGAATCTGAAAAAGAACGTAAAGCTATTGCCGGAGTAACCAAGTTGGCTCGCGAGCGCGCAAAGAAAGCCAACCTTCACAACAAAAAACTTCGCGATTGCCGTATTCACCTCAACGACTCAAAAGGTGACCTCCGCGACCAATCTTGCATCTTTATCACTGAGGGTGACTCTGCTTCGGGTTCTATAACTAAAACTCGAGACGTTGATACTCAAGCCGTTTTCTCACTTCGCGGTAAACCTTACAATTCTTACGGACAAACCAAGAAGGTTGTTTATGAAAACGAAGAGTTCAACTACCTCCAAGCTGCCCTCAACATCGAAGACGGTCTCGAAGGGCTACGCTATAACAAAGTCATCATCGCAACCGATGCCGATGTCGATGGCATGCACATCCGCTTGCTTCTCATGACCTTCTTCCTTCAATTCTTCCCAGACCTAGTTAAGAAAGGACATGTATATATCTTGCAAACTCCTCTTTTCCGCGTACGCAACAAAAAAGAGACTCGCTATTGCTACACCGAAGAGGAACGACTTGCTGCACTTGAAGAATTAGGAGCAAACCCTGAGATTACTCGATTCAAAGGTCTCGGTGAAATCTCGCCTGATGAATTCAAACACTTCATCGGCCCCGATATGCGCCTCGACCAAGTAATGCTACGCAAAGAAGATGCTGTTGCTGAACTCCTCTCATTCTACATGGGCGACAACACTCCAGAACGACAAAATTTCATCGTAGAAAACCTCGTTGTAGAAGATGATGAAATTTAAATAAACATACAAACATTATTAAAAAACAATAGTTTGGTAACCATGAAAAAATTATATTTCATAATCATAACATTGTTACTACCAATTATAGTAAAAGCACAGTACAATAAAAGTACTGAGCTTTTCCAACAATTTGAAGAGCGTTTTCTGCTATTGGATTCATTAATATTTACAGAAAATAACACTCCTACTGTTCAAAATAGAACAACTGATACCATTATCTACAACACAAACTCTATCGACTCAATTCAAATCAAAATAGACTCGCTAATTGATCGCAAAATTGATGCACAAAAATTAGCGCTAAAACATGAAACTGGATTGACCATCAATGGACAGGCATATTTTCGTCTTGACGACAATTTAAGTATTGATGAAGATGATGCTGTATCACGCTATGGTGCAAAAGTACAAGCTGACTTAAGATGGCATTTCTTAAATAGTTCTGTATTACACCGCAAAGGCCGTCTAAATGAAATTGATCTACAAGGTGAAATAGAACGAAAAAATTACGAACGCACCAATATCTCTCTTCTCGTAGCCAAACAAAAAGAGTTGTTTCGCATAAAAAACGATAGTTTATTATCAAGTATATTAAAACATCGTATCTACAATCTTACCCTACTAAATAGCGGACAACAATATCTACTCCAAAATGGCAATATCACCTCTGACGATATATTAACAACTCTCAACGAAAAAGCCGAAGCCGAACGCTTATTGGCATCGTTGATAGATACTATTGCGCCTACAAGCAATCTTTATAAACCCTCAGGCGTAATAGTAGATATCGACACAGTAAAGTTGATGGAATACATTCGCCAATACAATGCCAATTTAAGCATACTTGACTTAGAGTCGCAGTTGTTAGAACAACAACAGCAAAACAACTCATATTGGACATCTTTAAACGTATCACCATACATAAGATACTCTTACTATTTTAGAGATGATCTGCCAAACTCAGCAAATGTTGACTTGGGTTTAAGTTTTATTATCCCTCTATCAGGTGAAACAAGTAAACAACGCAAGACAATGACTACCGAACTAAAAATATTAGAAATAGAAAAAAACCAATTATCTCAACAAATTCAGGACAACATAAAATTGATTTTACTTGACATTGAGCGACTCAATCGCGCATCTCAAAGTGAATTACACAGAATGCAAGAAATCAAAAAATATATACAAACTCGCACTACAGCATATCACAATGGTATCGGAGAATATAATTTTGTTTCACGCATGAAAGAATATAACATCTACCTTTTATGCTGGGAAAAATTCTTATCATTCCAATATCAACGCGATTGCCATATTGCTAATCTACAAACTTACTTACCAAATATTTCTATATTAGAATTCTGTATAGAAACTGAAATATAAAACTATCATATCATTTTACACTAACAATTCCTTTGTATATGAAGAATTTCAGCTTTACATCACACGATCCAAATAACGACATTGAAAATATATTAAAACAACGAAAGAAAACTATAGCAAAACAACAACTGATTTTTGCTATTATCTTTATATTTCTTTTAATGATAATCTTATTGTGGACATTAGATCGCATAATATATACTGAATTTGATGGCTATCTCAATACTGACATGAATGTTTTACGCTCGCCCGAAGATATTTATGTTTTAGAAAACTATAAAAAAGTAGGAGATTTCATTGCGCCCGGCGACACTTTGATTTCATATGTATATGCCGAAAACTTCTTCAGCCACGAAACCTCTGTAGAAGAACCTGCCGTTATTGCTCAAAATCGTAACATGACTGTACAATACGGATTGGCAAAACAAGATTTAGCTGTCACTCAAGTAAGAATACAAGAATTGAAACGCCAATTAGCCACAACAGACCATAATATACGATTTGGACTAAGCGACAATCAAAACAAAATGAGAATCGAACAAGAATTGGCAGAAGCCGAATCTCTATACAAAGCCCAAAGACGTAAATTAGCCGTGTTGTATAAAGCCATGCATCAAACTAACGAAGCAGTCAAAAAACTATATCACGAAGAGCACGGTTTCCTCCAAATCCAAGACATGCGCAACATAGAATTAATGAAAAGACTAAATTTAATTCGTTATTCTATGGCTGTAGATTCGGGTATTGTAACCAAAGTACATACTCCAGGTTTGATTCTAACTCTAAGAGGCGAACCTATTATGACTACTCAAAGTTTCAACCTCGCTCACAACAACTTATCGGTTGTTGCCTACGTAATGCCAGACCAAATGAAACACATCAACCGAAACACGCAAGCCGAAGTAATAGTAAACGATGAAATTTCATTTACAGCTAGCGTATTGATGCTTGGTACGCGCACCGAAGAACTACCTATGCAACTTCGTAGTACCTTATCACAAAACCACACCGCTGTCATAGTTGTTTTGGGTCCAGACCCTGACCAAATCATCCCTTTCTGGTGCTTAGTAAAAAATATCCCCGTAAAAATACGAATCAACAATTTCAAAAAATATGAACATGAGAAAAAAGACTACATGTTATTCAACACTACAACTGGTTTGATTCATTCAACAATGGATGGCTATCATAACGAAATTAATGATTCTACCATTTACAACGACTCCACAATATTATATGATTCTATAGATGTAATAGAAGGTGTAACTATCAATCAAGACTCTAACGTCATCTTGCAATAAACATTACACAAATATCTCATAAAAAAGCTAAACATGTTAGATTCAAAAACATATTATATAACCAAAAACAATCTAGGTCGCAACATACTTGTTATAAATGAATTTCTCAATGTTGATGGCACAGATGAAATAAAAGGAGACGATTTCGATATCATATTTGTTGATATCGACGATTTTTCATTCAACGAAATTAGTCTTTTTCTACAAAAATCGTCGCCTTTCTATTCTCGCAAATGCTTTATGAAACCTCGTTTCATAAAAACTCCTAAAAATGACATTTTAAGTCACTTAAAATATCTCATCGATGGCTACGGAAATAGTCCTCTCGACGAAACTGTGACATCGAAATCCGAAGAGATATACAAACAAATTGCACATCACAATATCAAACAGATGATTTACGGTATGAACACCTACACGGCGTTCTTTATCCGTCTGTGTAAATATTGCATTAGTCGCAATATACTATCGTTTACAACTACCACTGTGCCTAGTTTAGCAGAAGGCTACACAAAAATATATGCCGCACTATTGACCAACCACGAAACTGAAAACAAAAACGAATTGATTACATTCTATCAGAAATTAGTAGAATTAAAATATATACAACAAAAACGATTTGTCGAACGCACACACTTGTGCCCTAAATGTTTGAGCAACTATTTGATTTTTGCTGAATGCTGTCCGAAATGCGCAAGTTCAAACATCAAAGAAGAACCTATGCTTCACCATTTCCGCTGTGCAAACATTTCGCCTGAATCCACTTATCTGTATGACGACCAATTAAGATGCCCTAAATGCCATCAATTTTTACGCCACATAGGTGTTGATTACGACCGCCCAGCCAATGTCCATTTGTGCCACGAATGCGGAAACACATTCATCAACTCCAATATGAAAGTAATTTGTGCTGATTGTGGTCGCATCCATAGACCCGATGAATTGAAACCATTTGACGTCATCGAATATGAATTTACATTAGAAGGTATTCAAGCTTTAACTTCAAACGAAGCTGTTGTTACCCTCAATCGCGACCTTTGGGTAGGATACACCAATTTCACATCTTTTTTATCTCAATTGCGCCTATTTTACCACATAAATACTCAAGACGAAAAACTTTACACTATTCGATTCAAAATCGATGAAATAACATTCCCTACCAACTCAAGTAAAACATCGTTTCTTCAAGATTTACACGAAATATTCTATTACTGCAACACATCTCACAAAGGAGAATATTTCTTTATATCAAGCAAATATACCGAAAATACAGAACAAAACAAAGAATACCTTGAAAAAGATATAGAAGCAAAATTAGAACAACTATCAATAAAACACCCACACCTAGAAATTGAAGAAAAAACAACCTTTATTATAGAAGAAAAAGAAAATATCGAGAAATACATACAAAGAATTAGAACATTTAATTAATGCTTCAGTTTTTATTCGACATAATAGATAATATTGTATTTGGATTTACCCACAATCTATCAATAGCAGGACTAATAAATACTTATTGGTTCCTGTTTTTTATAGAGTTTCCTCGATACTATCTACTAGAACTTGTAATCACCATTTACTACAAACTAACCTACAAAAGGCGTCAACGCCGCCAACAAGAGGCTCGAATGAAACTATTTTTAGAGAATCCTCTTATCACAATTTTAGCTCCTGGTAAAAACGAGGGTGAACACATATATAAACTAGTACAATCTCTACGCGAACAAACATATCGAAATTATGAAATCATCATTGTCGACGATGGCTCTGACGATGCTACACCTCTAATTTGCCAAGACTTAGAAAAAGCTGGATATATCAATATGTTTATACGCGCTAATATGCGCGGAGGTAAAGCTTCGGCAGCCAACCTAGGTGCCCACTACGCCAAAGGAAAATATATTGTACACTTAGACGCAGACACATCACTCGACCGAGATGCTATCGAAAAAATATTGATACCTTTCTACTATGATCCAAAAATAAAAGGCGTAGGAGGTGTCGTGAAAGTACGCAATGCTGACACCAATATTTGCACCTCTATGCAGGCTCTTGAATACCTAAAAACCATTCAAGTTGGACGTATGGTAACTTCTGAATTAGGCTTATACCATATCATTTCAGGTGCTTTTGGTGCTTTCGATCGTGAAGCTCTCAAACAAGTCGGTTATTGGGATATCGGTCCAGGATTGGATGGTGACATAACTCAAAAATTACGTAAATCAGGCTACAAAATATTCTTTGCTACCGATGCTATATCCATGACAAATGTGCCTACTAAATGGGCTAATTTGTTTAAACAACGTCAACGCTGGAGTAAATCTCTTGTTCGCTTCAGAATAAGAAAACACTCTAACATATTTCTTCCTTATAAAAATTTCTCATTCTCAAATGCCATTTCTAATCTCGAGAATATTATCTTCGATTTTTATTTCAACTACATCTGGGTCTTTTACATATTCTCTCTATTATTCCAACATTCCGACAAAATATTAGAAATATTTATTATCGGATATCTCATTCGTGTTATGTTCTCTTTAGTCGGATTTTTTGTAATAATGCTAATCTCTGAAAGACCTAAAGAAGAATTCCATCTCATTCGTTATACACTTTTATCCACCTTCTACACTGGGTATTTTCTACGACTTGCACGCCTAATTGCACACACTAAGGAACTATTTTTCTTTTCGTCATATAAAGACCCTTGGAATCCTAAAAAGACTTCAGAAATTGCACAAACCGAAGGTATTTAATTGCTACACACAACAAATCGTAATAAATAAAAATACATAATAAATCACACCTCAAAAAAGACAAATTTAAAATAAAATATATTAAAAAACATTAAAACATAAAATTAATCTATAAAATATTTTGATTTTTAAACAAAAAAAAGTAAATTTGCAGTGTAAATTGCGTTAGTATTTTTCAAATGCACAAAATCTATTAAATAACAAAATCGAGGGATAACTATTTGTTCCCCTATCACAATCTAAAACCTCAACCTATGAAGAAGAATTTTATCTTTGTATGCCTCTCTTTTCTAATAGTTTTTTCATTCGTTGCTTGCCAACCGGATGAACCAAAAACTTCTACTGACGTCACAATAATTAGTGATGCTGGGCAATTAGCCAAACGTTTGGTATTTACCAAACAAGGTAAAACTCGCCAACAAGCTAGAGACAGAGTGTCTCAAGCCCCTGCTCCTGCAATTCCTAATGATGCCCTTAAACTCTCTGAACAACCAACAAATTGGAATAATGGGGTCACTTTAACACGAGGTAAAGCATATTATATAGATTCTGCATGGGAGGGTACTATAAGCCAAGATTGGTCTGTCAACGAAGGCTCTATTGATATCTATATTGCTGCTAATGCTAAATTTACAGGAGCCTGGTGGAATGATGATGTTCCAGTCAACATTTACATATTACCTAATGCTGTTCTAACCTATTGCGAAGCAGGTTGGGACAATATGGTAAAAATCAAAAAAGCAACTAACGTTTTCTGCTGGGGTAACATCGATACACCAGAAAATATGGGTTTCCGCCTTTATGAAGCAGGTAAAGTGTATATTTACAACACCGATGGTGAACCTTTCGTTGTACGCGCTAACAACGCTTATGTAACATTCCAAGTTGACACTCAATCAGACTTTTACTGCGAACGTGAAATGATTGTCAATGGTACAGTACAATTTAATGGTGGAAAATCACACTTTGCAAACAAACTCACAGTAACTGGAAATATGTATGTTGAGTATGCTGCACTTGCTACTTTCGACGATTGTGTTATCGTAAAAGATGCTCTCGACTTCAAAGCTACAACAGGTGACGCTATCCTCAATATTAACAAATACCTCCAAGCTGGTTCTCTTGTAACCAACCAAGGTAATGCTATAATGAATCTCAAAGATGCATTATTCGAAATCGTTAAAGATGGTATGTTTGTTGACAAAGGAAGCCAACGCATTGTAGTCAATGGTATCGAATCTTCTTACAAATCTGTAGTAAAAGTAGGTGGTAAATTATATTTCGACCGTGGCAACGAATACACAACTATACCTGGTGATGTAGCTGCTGCTAGTTTTCCTTGTGGCAATTTCACTGGCGATCTAAATTTGGAAGGTGATCTCCGTATCAAGTTCTATTATGAGGTACCTGACGAAAAAGCTATTCTAAACGAAGACAATTTCGTAGTTCCTGAATCTGTTTCTATTGCAGCAAATAGTTGGCTACCTGCATCTGAAGATGGTTGCCGTCCTGAAATTGGCGAAATACCAGTTGTTGAAGTATTACCTCCTGATGGTTCTGTTTCTCATAAATTCTCTGCAACTAGCGTCACTTTCAATGGTGATATGCTCTATCTCAGTTGGCATGCAAATCCCGAAACAAATATGGAATATGCTCAACACATATTTAGTCCATCTGTCGATAGCCAAGATGATTTTGGTGGTATTATTGATGTTATTCGCATTGATAAATACGATATTACTAGTTCACTTTTCGAACAATCAATGGAAAATGATGAATTTAAATACAACCACATTATCTACTCTGATGGTACTCTATATTCTGCTACAACAAGCAACAAAGTCGGTGCTGCTTTAAGCAAAATTGCCCTAACTTCAGATGGAAGATTCCCAGAATTAGAACAATACAAAGAAACACGTGTTTCTCTCACTGGTTACTCAGCTAATTGCGTAGAGCGTATCAACAACGAATTAATTACAATCTCAGGTTATAGCAACGGCGGTATCAACAAATTTGATATTAACGACAACGAAAACCAATCAAAAAAACACATCAATTCAAACATCGATAATTTCCAAGGCAAATACGTATATTACAACGAAAACAAAGGTAAAGTAATCACTCTCAATAATACCGACCGTGGAATTGTAACAATATACAACACTAATATGGTAAAAGAGCACTCTTTCGAAGTAGGCTCAATATATCCAACTGATGGTAAAAATGTTTGTATTGCTGACGACGAATACATATACATCTGTAAAGGTCAAAATGGTTTTGCTGTATATGACTACTCTGGCAATAGAATTGGTGGTAGCAAAAAAAGTGCAAATGGTGCAGATGTTGATGAAAAATATATCTATCTCGCTACTGGTGATGGTTTAGCTATACTCGACCGCAACGCAATTTACACAGATGCCGACGGCAACACATATAACCGCACTATCAAAAAATTCAATTATCGCGGTCGCGGAGCTACTTCTGTAACAAACGAAACTAATATTAAACAATCTGCAAACTTTGTTAAAAAAGGACCTGACGGACGTATATATGTAGCTTACGGCATGTATGGATTACAAATCTACGAATTCTAAAAAAATAAATACAAAAAAGTCGACTTTAAAAGTCGACTTTTTTTATATATTCTTATTCCGATAAAAATTTGTTTATGCGAGGCAAAAGTACTTTAGCATCACTTATACCCAAATCATACATCTCTTGCAAACGATCAGGGTTTGATTCTATACGGCCCAAATGCAACTCCTTCGATGGACGCACTAATACGATTTCTCCCTTCTTATCAAGCTCTTCAATCTCTTCCAATATACTATTATAACCAATATAACGATTATTTATTGTATCCACCAAATTAGGATATTTCGAATAATACAACTTAGCTGGAACTGGATTGATCTTTGACTTACGATAACCCTCTGGTCGTGTTTCCACCACAATAATTTGCTCATAGCCATCCTCTTGACATTTCTTCAACGGAATACTATCCGACAATCCACCATCAAGATAAAGTTGCCCGTCTAACTCAACCATCTTCGAGACAAACGGCATTGCTGATGCTGCACGCAACACTTCCATTTGCTTAAATACATCTTTCACCTCAATATATTCAACACAACCAGTATGCACATTAGTGACTGTAGCTATCATCTTAGTCTCGGAACGCGAATATGCCTCTTGATCAAAAATATCTAACGTAAAAGGCACCTCATAAAATGCAAAATCTTTATTGATAATATTGCCAGAAGTTATCAATGAATGAATACCCATATAACGTTTATCACGAGCAAAACGTTTATTATAACGAATCGCACGCCCTTTCTGACCTGATATATAATTCACACCAAACAACACACCTGCCGATGTAGCATAAATAGCATCAACTTTCACTCCCTCATCCATCAACACATCGAGCACTGCAGCAGTGTACATACCACGCATCGCACCACCCTCCAATACTAAAGCTATCCGTTTCTTTAATTCATAATTCATAATGCATAATTCATAATTATAAAAACCTTGCCACCTATAATCATTTCATTTCTACAACAGTGATTCCCGCGCCACCAAA
>JAEIGA010016249.1_pt1 | contig 11330 bp, 9 predicted proteins | sample 9270691 | NCBI WGS metagenome assembly JAEIGA01 (sample SAMN17057246, study PRJNA624740) | gut metagenome | biome: biome; isolation source: fecal sample | host: Bos grunniens | place: China: Xizang | collected 2019
AAAAAAAATTAAATGATTATTGAATTATCTTACCTGTTTACAGATTGTAGAGCAAGCAATTCAATGTCATGCAAAGGTATTGATTTTTTGATAAAAAAGTATTTTTTTTGTTTTAAAATGAAAATATTTTTTGAGAGGGAGTTGAATAAACGAAGACGCAAAGAAACACTAAGGATTTAGTGTACTTTGCGTCTTTGAATTAATTATATTGTAATTAGGGAAGAAATAGAAAAATCAAAAAAAATTAACTAAAATATTTAAAATTTAGTTACATATTTCTCTCGACGAAACGCCAATTTATGAGTTGCCAATAATCATTGAGATAAGCTAATCTTTGATTTTGTTGATCAAGATAATATGCATGTTCCCATACGTCGCAGGTGAGAAGAGGTTTCAGCCCTTCATGAGTGAGAGGTGTTTCAGCGTTGCTTGTTTGCATGAGTGACAACTTGCCGTTATTGTCTTTTACCAGCCAAAGCCATCCTGAACCGAACAGAGTAGCTGCTTGTTTGATAAATAAGTGTTTGAAGTTCTCGAAACTTCCGAAGTCACGTTCGATGGTTTTGAGGAGTAATGATTGTGGCATAGAGTCGATGTCTGGTGTCAGGCAATTCCAATAAAAGGTGTGATTCCAGGTCTGTGCGGCGTTGTTGAAAATAGAGCCTTCGCTGTTTTTTATGATTTCCTCCAAACTCATGGTTTCAAATCGGGATCCTTCTATTAAATTGTTGAGATTCTTAACATAACCAGCATGATGTTGTCCATAGTGGAAATCAATGGTTTTCTGTGAGATGTAAGGTTCTAAAGCATCTCTTCTGTACGGTAATTGTGGTAATTCTATCATGGTTGTTGTTTTTCTTATGTAACAAGAATTTGTTAATAATTGTTCGATGTAAACTTTTATTTGATGCTAAAAATCATATCTTTGCAATATGAAAATTTATATAATCAACGGAATAGATGCTTTCGATGAAAGTTTTGTTGAAACATGTTTGTCATTCTTTCCTAAATGGAGATGTGATAAGATGTTGAATTATAAATTTTTAAAGGGAAGAATACAATGCGCTGTTGCATACCTACTATTAATATACGCTTTGCGTGAAGAAGGCATTTTTGTTGATATGCCTGAGTTTTCTTATGGAGAACATGGAAAACCATTCTTGAAAAATTATCCAGATTGGCATTTTAATATTAGTCATTGCAAAAATGCAGTGTGTTGCGTTTTGTCACGGGAAAATGTCGGAATTGATATTGAAGAAATAAAAGAATATAAAGAAAGTCTGGCTACATATATTTGCAACGATAAAGAATTGCTGTCGCTTCATAATAGTGATAATCAGGAAGATGACTTTTATAAATTATGGACTGAAAAAGAAGCTGTCTTTAAAATGTTAGGTAGTGGTATCACGAATGAGATTAAGGAAGTCCTTGTCAATAATGAAGCTACTATCAAGTCATATAAATTAGGTAATATATGGTTATCAATAGCTTGTTCGAGATAATTTTATGATTGTCAAGGATTTGTTCGTAAATGTTAATAAACAATAAGATTTCGTATTACATACAATTGTATGTAATTTTTTTATTTTCAGTCTGTTATGTAGGATGAAAAAATTATCCATTTTTCATACGACTAATTGATATTACCCATAATATCTTTGCATTGTAAAACCAATAATTAAAAGATATGGGAACTTTAGAAAATTCAGTACAGCTTATAGGACGTCCTGGTGGAGATCCTGAAGTTAGAAATGTAGGAAATCGAAAGAATGTAAGATTTACTTTAGCAACAAATGATTATACGTATAATGAGAATCATGAGTTGGAACGAACCACGTCGTGGCATAATATAGTGGCGTGGGGTAAGACTGCAGAGCAGGCAGAGAAATATATTAAAAAAGGTAAACGTATTGCTCTTGAAGGTCGTCTTAGGACTAGAGTCTATGAAAAAGAAGGTAAGAAGAATTATTTTACAGAAGTTACAATGAATGAATTCTTATTGATAGACCATTCAAGTAGTGATGAACAACCTATTGATTCTTGATTTGTCATGGTTTTGTTTTTTTCATAAATCTATCGTGTTCATAAAGTTTTTAGGTTTTGATTGGTGGTATAATGCCTCTTGAAATGGTAGTCGTTTTGAGTACTTATTTTTAAAGAGGCATCTTATACCGATGCTGAAAAAAACATTACTTTTGTAAAGTGAAATAAAACTTTATATTTATGAAGATAGTATTTTTGGAACCATTGGGTCTTCCTGTAGAAAAGATAGAAAGAGCATGCGATAACTTAAGAAGTCACGGCCATGAAGTCGTTATTTATGGTGATAGGTGTCCTGAAAAGAATATTGAAAGAGCAAAGGGTGCGGATGTTGTCATAGAGAGTAATATGCCATTGCGCAAAGACTTCTTTGATGCATGTCCTAATGTCAAGATGATATCAATAGCATTTACAGGTTTGGACCATATTGATTTGGAAGAATGTGAAAGGAGGGGGATTTTGGTTAATAATGCAGCAGGCTATTCTACAGAAGCGGTTGCAGAAGAGGTTATATGTATGATGATAGGATTGTATCGTCATGTTATAGAGAATGATAAGATAACAAGAAGTTGTAAAGGTAGTCCTATGCTTCCAGGTAGAGAAATAGCTGGTAAAACAGTTGGTATCGTAGGTTTGGGTGCTATAGGTCAGAGAGTTGCTAAATTGGCACAGGCGTTTGGTTGTAATGTAATAGCATGGAACAGGACGGTGAAAAACATAGATGGTGTTACTTTGGTCGACAAGGAGACATTGTTTAAGGAGTCAGATATAATAACATTGCATATTGCACTTAATAATGATACGCGTGATTTTGTGTCAGCCAAAGAAATAAACTTGATGAAAGAATCAGCAATCCTCGTAAATGCAGCAAGAGGTCCGATTATAAATGTTAATGATATTGCGGAAGCATTGAAGAATGGCAGGATAGCGGGTGCTGCAATAGATGTATATGATAGAGAACATCCAATTGCCGAGGATAATCCGTTATTGTCATCCCCTAACACTATTCTTTTGCCACATATTGGATTCGCAACAGAAGAAGCATTTGATATAAGACTTAAAATAGTTGTGGAAAATGTAGAGAAGTATTTGTCGTAATTTTATTGATTTTGTAATAAAATGTTATCGATTTTTTAAACGATTATAAAAAATGTTAACTTTGTCCTTTGTTTAAAATTTATTCTATCGCTTTTACGTTTTTTGATGGAATATAACGCGATTGTATAACAAATTAAGGGAGTTTAGTATGAAAAGAAAGATGTGTCTTATGATATTGCTTTTGCTTGTTGTAAGTAATGTGACGTTAGCAAAGCAGCCGTCTTCATATTTACAGAAAGATTATCGAAACTCATTTAAGATAACTTTCTTATCATGGATTTCTGGTAGTACGAAACTTTCTTATGAACGAGCTTTCCCTAATATCCGTCAAAGTGGAGAGTTGTGTGCAAGTGTCATTGGAGCGGGGCGTGATAAATATCAAAATGACCCGAAAGGTTATACTATGCGTTATGGTCATAAATTTTTCTTGGCAGAAAATAAAAAAAAGTCTTTGATGGGATTTTATCTACGACCAGAAGTTGTTTATTCACGCTATACTTACACTAGCAAAATAAGTAGAGATCGTATGCTTTCTAATGAGACTGCATTTCTTGGTACTTTTGGTTATCAGTATGTATATAAACGATTTTTAGCTGATTTTTGGGTAGGAGGTGGTTATGCATTCGGCACACCCGCTGAGACATATTATCATCATGGCTTTGAATTATGGCACTTCTTTAATACAGAAAATACTAATATTGCTTTGAGTTTTAGCATTCGTTTGGGAATTTGTTTTTGATACATAATAGAAGAGATTATATATGATACCGCAAGACACGATAATGAGTATCCTTGATGCCGTTCGTATAGAAGAGGTTGTTTCGGATTTTGTTAGCCTTAAGAGAAGAGGCGCCAATCTTATTGGTGTTTGCCCTTTTCATAAGGAGAAAACACCTTCGTTCATTGTGTCGCCGGCAAAAGGTATTTTCAAGTGTTTCGGATGTGGTAAAGCCGGCGACTCGGTCCGCTTTATCATGGAACATGAACATTATTCATATCCTGAAGCATTGCGTTATCTGGCCAATAAATATGGTGTCATAATAGAAGAAAAAGAACAGTCTCCAGAGGAACTAATGGCGCAGAATGAGCGGGAGAAAATGTTTAATATAAATACTTTCGCTCAGCAGTATTTCTCAAATACAATGAAAAATGACGATGAGGGCTTAGCTGTTGGTATGTCGTACTTCAGAGAACGAGGTTTCCGTGACGCGATAATAGATAAATTTCAACTCGGCTATTGTCTGAATCAACGTGATGCATTTATTCAATATGCCTTGAAAAATGGCTATTCCAAAGAGTTGCTTCTCAAAATAGGTCTAGCTTCTGGTAATGAAGAAAGAATGTACGACAAATATCAAGGTCGTGTTATCTTTCCAATTCATAACCTGACAGGAAAAGTAATCGGTTTTGGCGCTCGTATATTAAGTGGTGATAAAACAAAAGCGAAATATCTTAATTCACCAGAATCTGAAATTTATAATAAAAGCCAGACACTATATGGTATCTATTTCGCTAAAAATGAGATAAGTCGCCTGGATAATTGTATATTGGTCGAAGGTTATGCTGATGTTTTGAGTATGCATCAGGCTGGTATAGAGAATACAGTTGCAAGTTCAGGAACATCATTGACATCTGAACAGATTCGTCTAATTAGCCGTTATACTAAAAATATAACAATCTTATATGATGGCGATAATGCTGGTATTCACGCAGCATTGCGTGGAACTGATATGATTCTTGAAGAAGGAATGAATGTTAGAATAGTATTATTGCCTCCTGATGAAGATCCAGACTCTTTTGTCCAACATCATCCTATTGAAGAGGTCAGAGCTTATATAGACAATAATGCGAAAGACTTTATAAGTTTTAAGACACAGCTCCTTCTCAAAGATGCTGCTAATAATCCAATAAAGAAAGCTGAAGTGGTAAAAGATATAGTTAATACGATATCTGTGATTCCGGATGCAATCTATCGAGCTACATATATTAAAGAATGTAGCCGTCTGATGGATATACCAGAGCATTCATTGATGAATGAGCTTAATAAACAACTTCGTGCAAAAATAAGAAAGAATAATCCTGATCAAAGTTTTCAAGATGTTGTCGTAGGTGAAGTAAAGTCAGAACCACAAAATGTACATGTTGATATTGTGCCAGTCGGATTCTATCAAGAGCAAGAATTGGTGAAACTTCTTCTGATGTATGGTGATACAGAAATCGATATAGATGGTTTCGATGAAAATAACAACCCTGTAATATATAAAGTTAGTGTGGCATCGTTAATTGTCGATGATTTGAAAAATGACGACTTGTTGTTTAAGGATAGCATCCATAGAATGGTTTTCGATATATTCGATAAAGCACTCGATGAAGGTCAATTGCCCAAAGATCAATATTTTGTATCTCATGAGAACCCGCAGATATCAGAACTTGCTGCTAGTCTGTTGAGCTCACCATATAAACTTGATGATTGGAATAGAAAAGAGATAAAGGTCAAGACAGAAGAAGATGTCTTGTCAAAATTGGTCGTTACTTCAGTGTTAAGATTTAAAGATATGGTTTTAGATGAAAAGAGAAATGATCTGACACGACAAATTATGGAAGTACAAAATGTTGAAGATCAATTTGCTCTTCTTGTCAAGAAGAAAAAGCTTGATGATTTAAGAATAAAAATCAATAATGAACTAGGTATAGTAATCGCAAAGTGAAGATAGTATAGACTATAGAATGGTTGATACAGGCTGTTATGTTTAAAAAAAGTATAACAGCTAAAGTTCATTGTTCAAGGTTCAAAAATAATTCGTATCTTTGCCGACTCAAAAAATGCAATTTTCACATTAACATGAACAACGAAGGTAACAAGAGCAAACGTACTCGTATTGCTACAAGAAAGACTGCTGGTGTACGTAGATTCAGTGAAGAGAGATTAGAGCAGTTTGAAAGAGAACAGGCGTCTCGCCGCGACGGCGATAATGAAAGACCAAGAAAAAGCTTCAGACCAAGAAGAGACGACGACAGAAAAGAGTCTGGTTTCGGTGGTAGAGGTAAGAAATTTGGCGATAGACCTGTTAGAGAAAGAAGAGATGAACGCGATGAGAATCGTAGCTTCAGAGGTCAAGACGAACGTCGTCCAAAAAGAGGATTCGGTGAAGACCGCCCAAAAAGAGGATTCGACGAAAGTCGTGACAATGACAATCAATACGGCAACCGCCGTAACGCTAGAGGCGCAGCTCGTAACGAGCGTAGCTTCGACAACAAAGGTCGTCGTGATGACAGACCAGAACGTAAAGGTACTGAACGCCGTGGTGGCGGTGGATTCAAAAGAAGAGAAAAGGATCCATTATACGACAGACCAAGAGCTACTGGACAGATCCGTCTTAACAAATACCTCGCCGACTCAGGAATATGCTCACGCCGTGAAGCTGATGACCTTATCATCGCTGGCGCAGTATCTGTAAACGGAGTGGTCGTAACAGAATTGGGTACAAAGGTTAATACTACCGACAAAGTGGTATATGGTGGAGAAACTCTTAACCGTGAAAAACTTCGCTATGTGCTCCTGAACAAACCTAAAGGTGTGATCACAACATCTGATGATCCATATGAACGTCATACTGTTATGGAACTCGTTGAAGGCGCTTGTCAAGAACGTATCTACCCTGTTGGTCGTTTGGATAGAAATACAATAGGTCTCCTTCTCCTTACTAATGATGGCGACCTCGCTAAGACTCTCACTCACCCAAGCCACGAAGTGAAGAAACTTTATCATGCAACACTCGATAAACCTCTCACTAAAAACGACTTGATGAAAATAAGAGAAGGTCTTATCCTTGAAGATGGCCCAATCGAAGTTGATGCTATAGACTGGGTCGTTGATGATCCAACAAAACGTGAAGTTGGTATTGAAATCCATTCAGGACGTAACCATATCGTTAGACGTATCTTTGAGAGCCTTGGTTACGAAGTCGTTAAACTCGATAGAGTGATGTTCGCAGGACTTACAAAACAAAATCTTCCACGTGGTCATTGGAGATTTCTCACACCATCAGAAATTAGCATTCTTAAAAGAATAAAATAAACAAAAAAAGGCGTCATCGACGCCTTTTTTTATATCTACGAATTATACAAAACTATACTGATTTTTATTTTTAATCATTTATACACATAGACTCTAAACAGAGGTATTAGTTAACCAAGATTACTTTTATGGGATTTTGATAAATTAAGAGTCAAGGAGTGTCCTTAATATTTCGTAAGATTTTATATCTTTCACATTATCAGCATGTAACTTGTAATATGTTACAATAGATTCTAACAATTTGCGACGTGTCGTGTTATTAGGTAGCGATGTCTCTGTAGGCCTATTGCAGATATCATAAAAATATTTGCTTAATTCACAATTTATTTGGTATATGTCGTTTTGTGTCATCTTGAAATTTCCGTCTAATAAATCAAAACTTGATCCTTCTGAATAAGTGTCAAGGTTGGGGAAAAAACCTAGGTACTTGCTTAGTTGTGTCGCGAAAACTATAGGGAAATTGGCATAGTCGGAAATGACTTCGTCGAGCCATAGCATGGAATCGTAAATGAAATTAAAAAGCTCGGCATCGCTTTCGCTTTCAGAGATAGACTTTGATAATAACTCGCTGATAAAAATTAAGATGGTGGATTTTTTAATGTCTGTTGTGATACTCTTATAACAATATGACAAAGAAATTTCTCTGATGAAACCGAGATTGTTATTGCCAGAGTCTGCAACTATTTCAAGTAATGTCATGTTTTGAAATAGTGCGGCTTTCATTTTTGACTTTTTGCCAAAGACTCCTTTTACCATATATGACTGTATGCCGAGCTCTTCAGTAAGCATTTTAACGACAAGACTGCTGTCGCCATATTTAATAGACTGAAGTACAATGGCTTTTGTCTTGGTTGTAGTCTTTGCCATTACATTATAAGTATTTTTGTTGCAAATGTTTCTTTACCACTTTCGTCGGTGATGAAAATTAGATAAATACCTGGAGAGACTTTGTCTCCATTGATTGTAGTACAATCCCAAACCGCTTGTCCACCTTCTGAATAGAGGTGTGTTACGAAAGATCCATCTACGGTAGTTATCTTAACTAATGAATTGCTTACTAAATTTTTGATTCCTACTACTCCAGAATAACCTTGTCTTACAGGATTTGGATATACTACAACATTAGAATTTGTCTTTTTGCCTTCAGTGGCTTTTCCTCTTAATGAGATGATACCTTTATCTGTGCCAAAGAAAACATCACCATGTTTGTTGATGGCAATGTCAATAATATTATTTGATAGTAAAGGACTATTGTCTTGCGTAAAGTGATGATATTCAGTAAGTCCATTATTAGATATATAAAATGCTCCATTTTTTGTTCCGATCCATAAATTATTCGCATCATCGGGGCAAATTGAAAGAATAGATTCTCCTGAAAGAAGGTAGTCGGCTTGACCAGAACCATCATTTCTTGGGACTAAAATCCTTGAAGCATCATAATTTACACCTTGTTTGAAAATTTTTGAGGTTGAATAAAATTGAGCCAACCCGTCGTTTGTTCCAACCCAGACAGTGCCATCTTTGTCAATCGTCATGCAATTGGCTGCAGCAGGAAGTCCACCCTGTCCTTGTGTTGTGCTAATGATTTTATATATATCATCATTGGTATTGGAAATTGTATTATTATCATTGAAAACGATAAAATTGCCGTCGCGTGTTAAAATCCATTTGTAATTGTTATGGTCAACCATAAGCCTGCTGATATCATATGAGCCTACGTTAAATGAGTGCCATTCGTCTTTGTTTGTTTTTACCGACAGCATATTTTCTGTGTGACTATTTGCGATCCATAAATTGTTTTTGCTGTCAAAATCCATACCTGTGATATATACATATCCGTATCCTTTCAATTCACCGAGGCTGCTATTCTTTGTGTCGTAAATGTTGCTTAATTTAAAATTATCAAATTCAAGAATGCCTTTATGATAAGAACCGACGTACACTTTTGAATTGTTTATTGGGTCAATGGCAATAGAAACAATATCTGATATAGTGTCGAAAGCCTCAGTATTAGATTTATTTATATTATGCCATTCGTTATCTGTATAATAAAATACTCCATCGTGTATCCAGTTTTTTGCCCATATACTAGAATATCCTCCTGGAGCAACCCACAATTGATCTCCATTTGCCTTTAGTTCAAAAACAGAATTGCTATATGGTCCGTTGAATACAATATGATTACATGATTTTGTCTTTGGTATGAATTCGCAGATGCTATTTGTCTTGTCGGCGATCCAATATACATTTCTGTTTTGGTCGTAAATGCAGTCAAAAGGTTCTATTTGGTTTTTATAAGAGTGTATGAAATAATTATTGGTGTCCATTGAGAAAAAAGCAAAATGCTCTGATATCACAATGCGATCTTCGTAAGCACGGATGCTTCTTTTTATTGATGGGTATGTGTAACAATGATAATCCCATTTCATTCCGTCAAATACGAATAATGTATCAGTGTTGTATTCGTTTCTTGAATAATTTGCAAGTAGTTGACCGTTGAATGTCTCTATTTCAGAATAATTCAAATCACTATGAATTAGTGATGTGTCATGAGTCCATTGAGAAAAATCAACAAGGTTTTTATTACCATAATCAGCATAGTAAATACCGTTGCTTGTAGCTGCATATAATTTATTATTATACAATGTTATATCATTGATGTTCAGGTATGAATTGTTCTCTCCAATGATATATGCCTCTTTTATTTCCATTTTTTTAAGGTCGATGACGACAATGCCAAATCCGCAGCATAGATATGCTTTATCGTCAATAAAATAGACATCGTTGATACTTTTATTCCCTAAAATATATTTGTTTTTGATATCGCTAATGTTGATTATGTTCCCGTCATTGTCAATAATGTCGATGTTAGCGTTGGAATATCCTATCAAAATCATATCGGTATGAGGATTATAGCGCATTACATCAATGCCGAAGTCTGATAATCCATTGACTTTGGTTAACTTGTTTATGGAATTGTCGCCTGTATTGTAATAGTATAATTCATAAGGTGTTGCGGCATAAATTCTCTCATGGACTTTTTCAACATTGATGACTTTCATCCCTGGGACATGCGTTGTCCATTGATAGATTGGAATTTGTGCAAACGATAATACTACGTTAAAAAATATTAGGTAAAAAAGTAATATATTCTTCTTTCGGATATTCATAATTCAATGATTTTTCTACAATAAAACTTTAGAAGTATAAAATATATTGTAGTTATACTAAATAATTTCAATAATGTTTTTTAAAATTTTAATGGCTTTTTCTTCTAAAGAATTTTCTGTTTTTTTTGTTTCGTTTTTTTCTACTTCAGTTTTTGCTTTGGTATTAGTATTATCTATTTTTGTGTATTCATTGTTGACTGTCCATTTAGAGAAATCGACTTTAGCTTCAACTTCGTTTTCAATTTTATCTGGGAGAGAGTGGAAGAAGTCGATATGGGTTAATTTTTCAATTTCATCAACGGTCATGGCGTAAGATGACATTGGTTTTCTGCCGCTTACGTTTTCGTATACAAAACCTATTGTGTGAATTATTCCATTGTCTTCTTGTAATAGAACTTTGAAAAATGCCTGTGGAACAACGACTTTATTTGTTCCTATTGTTGTGGAAGCGTCGTTTACAATAGGTCCGCACACTACAAATATTCTCCCTTTTTGTGATGCTAAATCGCGGACTTGTTCTTCAAGGTCTTTCCATACTCCACCATTGAGGTTAGGATTTTGCGGACATATATTAGAAAGATAAAATGATTCTCTCATAACTTGTTCGTTCCATTTCATGTCGGCAGCTGGTGCCATATGACCTCTATCGTAGCCAGAATATTTATAGTCATCGGTTACTGCTGTTGCGTATTGTGGTACCATGGGATCTGGTTTAAATTTGTCGTAACGAGGAACATCGCCTTCCACTTCCCAATCTGTGAGTTCGTAAGCTACCCAGTTAGGAATTTTCCAATCGTAATTGTATGAAACAGTGTAACCTTTATGTGTTATAACTCTATCACTTCTCTCTTCCGTGACAGTCGGTATTTCAATGTTATTTAAATCAATATATTGTGCAAAACACAATGATTTACACAATATAATGGATAATAAAAATAACGATA
>JAEIGA010016250.1_pt1 | contig 11329 bp, 11 predicted proteins | sample 9270691 | NCBI WGS metagenome assembly JAEIGA01 (sample SAMN17057246, study PRJNA624740) | gut metagenome | biome: biome; isolation source: fecal sample | host: Bos grunniens | place: China: Xizang | collected 2019
AAGAAATATATATAGAAGATATGGAAAAGTGTGTGGATTTTAAAATGCTATTTCCTGAAAACACGTCTTATATAGCTACTCCTTTAACAATTGATTCGTGTTGTACTCCTTACATCGGAATGAAATTACAAATAGAAAATAATGATTTTCTATTGGGTGATTCTCAATTTGCTCATGTTGTGTATAGGTATGATTCTATGGGCCGATTCATGAATATGATTGGAAAAAGAGGATATGGTCCAGAAGAATATTCGGCATTAAAGGATTTTATTGTGTCTAATGATACAATCAGCATTGTGAGCTTGGGCAGTCCTGGTGATTGTATCTATAGATATAAAGACAGTGGTGAATTCTTGGGGAAGATAGAAATTCCAAAGAAAATAGTTTCATTGGCAAGAAATGCGTCTGGTGAATATATCGTAAATTCGGGTCGTAATATTTATAATTCATCATGGCAGATAACGCATTATTCTTCAGACTGGTCTGTTTTGGAGGAATATTTTGAATTGAGTTCAGATGGTAGCAATGTTCCCGTAATGGAGTCAAATTTTTCAGTGGATAGAGATAAGGTATTCTATCATGAAGCTTTTAATAACCAACTTTATGTATTGGAAGAGAGCCTTAAGCCTTCTTATTCTATTATGTTTGATGGTGTAGAAAACTTTCATAATGTTCATGAAGGAGATTTTGTCAAGGCCATTGAACGTCTATACAAACAAGGATTTTATTTAGTGGATAGTTATCTTGAAAGTGATAAACTGTTGTTCTTGGTAATGAGTTATTTAAAGGATAGCAGAACCCAAAAACAGGTTTTGTTAGTCTATGATAAAGAGCAAAATATAGGGCAGAGGTATGAAACGGAACAGGAAGATTTGTATATAGGGAACTTATGTATTGAAAATGATATTCTCTATTGTATGGCTCCTGAAAATTTTGTAAGAAGATATGTTCCTAATGATTGGACTCCTGAATCTGATATGTATATTTTGAAAATAAAGTTATGAAGAAAACACTGTCTTTAAAGTTTTTTATTTTGTCTTTTTGGTGTTTGTTTGTGGGGTGTGGACATCAGGATAAGTACCGTACACTCTCATTGCCTGTAAATTTAGAGGTTTTGTATGATACGACGAAGCCTGAAAATGAATATAAATTTCAATCAGTTGCGTATTCTTTGGCTCCTGTCTATGAATTGAATAAAAAAGTTTACTCTAAATATTATTCGGATTCACTTCAGACGGATCTTTGTTTTGTCTATTATTATGCTGGAAGTGATTGGGATAAGGTTGAATTGGAACGTCGGTTAAAGGATGTGCATATGTACAATACAATCGTGTATTGGGATAAAGAGAAAAAGTTTGCAGAACTGAATGGTTTGGGAAAAGATATACATTTTATAGGTTATGTGGTGGATGAACGTAATAGAGTGTTGAAAATGGCTAATCCAACGATTTTGAGTTTTTCAGAAGAAAATTTGAATAAATTGAGAATAAAGGAATGAAAACTAAATATGTAGTTTGTATAATAATATTGTTATTTCTTGCTGATTTCTATTTGCTTTATTTGTATAGTGGCACTTGTAATGAAGTCCGAAAATATGAAAGTGAAGTCGAACACTTACGTGAATTTCAAAGCGATTTTTTTCGAAAATATAATAAAGCACAATATTTAGAGATGCATTTAAGAGATGTATTGGAAAAAGATAGTATTGGTGGTGTATTGATAGGAAATAGGGATGAGGAAAATTTATTGTTAGTCGTTTTGCCTCGCAATACTTGTTGGTCTTGTGTAGAAGAAGAGTTGCAGAAAGTTCTGAACTTGAATAAGAATGTTTGTTTCATATGTTCCGATAATTTAAAGAATGGATTGAAATTATTGTCAAATGGGAAAGCAAAAACCTTGTCTGTTGAATCAATCTTGTCGTTGGATACATTGGATTCATTTCAAATTGTTTATATGAGTGTAAATAAAGGTAAACTTTCTGTTGTTTATACTCCATTGTTTGGGACAGATTGGACTTATGTGAAAAAAATAGTAAATTGACAAAGGCTTATGAAATATGTAGCATTGATAATGTGTGTATGTGTGCTGGCTTCCTGCAAGGAATCAAGAGAGGAAGCTATGTTCCGTCTGGTGAACGAGTGGAACGGTAAGGAAATCAAGTTTCCAAATCGTTCCGTCTTTACCGTTCAAGGCAAGGATACGGTGGAACTTGATTTCCGTCATGCGGATTACAAGGTCGTGACCTACATTGATTCGGTGGGTTGCACCAGTTGCAAACTTCAGCTTCCTCGCTGGAAGGAGTTTCTGGCTGAAGTGGATTCGTTGGCCGAAGGGAGTGTTCCTTTCTTGTTCTACTTTCATCCGAAGGACATGAAGGAACTTCGTTATCTGACTCGCCGGGACCGGTTTACTTATCCGGTTTGTTTCGATGAAAAGGACGAATTCAATCGTTTGAACCGGTTCCCGAAGGAGATGATGTTGCAAACTTTCTTATTGGATAAGGATAACAAAGTCCTTGCCATAGGTAATCCGGTTCTCAATCCGAAGGTGAAGGAACTGTATGTTTCTCTCATCACAGGGCGCAAGGAAAACCGTTCGCCGGAGAATGTGACGCAAGTGTCCGTCAATCAGTCGGTCGTTGATTTCGGTCAATTCCCTATGTCGGAAAAGAAGTCACATTGTTTTGGCTTGACCAATACGGGGAATCACTTGCTGGTGGTACAGGATGTGGTTACTTCTTGTTCGTGTACGAAGGTAGAGTATAGCAAGGAGCCTATCCGACCGGGTGAGACATTGGAAGTGAAGGTCTCTTATGAAGCGGAAGAAGCGGGACGTTTCAACAAGACTGTAACAGTCTATTGCAATGCTGGAAATTCTCCCGTTCGCTTGACCATCAAGGGTGAATCCCGTTATTAAGTATTAATTATTAGAGGACAAAAAGGGAGAGAAAGAACTTCAACTGCAATCTGACTTTCTTTTCTCTCCCCGCCTGTTTTCCTTAAAAAGAAAGGAGGTCACAAAAGTAGCGATTAAATTTGAATGAAGCAATACGTTTGCTTGTCTGATGGAAGGATAGATACAGAAAGGATAGGAATTTATTAATTGATAAAAGAATTAGAAGAAACAATGAATAAGAAATTTTTAAAAGTCACTTTTGTGGCTGCTATTACATTGGTGAGTGGTATCAATGTGTTTAAATCTCAGAAGTTGGATGCTTTGTCGGATGTAGCTCTGGATAATGTGGAAGCTTTGGCGATGGATAGCGAGGGTAGTGGCATACCATGGAGGGGACATACATATGATATGAATGGCCAATGTTGTAAGTTTATCGGTTTGTGGAGTGTAGAATGTAGTGGAGTATATAGGGCTTGTTAATGTGTACTGTTAGGTTTAAGGTATCTGTAGTAATACTACTTTCTATAATCCAATTTTCTTGTCAAAGCGTAGAAAATGAAGACAAGATAATAATTGATCTTGATGAAATAGAAGAAAGATTAGAATATTCTTCATTTGTTGATTCGGTTAGCTATGTTACTTTACAGATGAAAGATGACGCATATATAGGCGGTTTGGAACGTTTATATAAATGGGGAAACTTTTATTATGTTTGGGGTACTCATCGTTCGGGTATCTTCATTTTTGATGCTTCAGGTAAGCTGTATGCCCATATTAATTCTTTTGGTGAAGGACCTGAAAGTTTTAGAATGATTTCTTCCTTTACTATAGTAAAATCTAGTGGTGATGTTTGTATTATGGACTATGCTTCGCAGAAGATGAAATACTTTACCAAGGAAGGGGATTTCCGGAAGAGTGTTCCTTGTCCGTATTGGAGTGTAGATATTGCTGCTTTTAATCCTGACAATGTAATTTTCATTTCTCCTTTGTATGCAGGTGAAGAAAATCCAAATGGTATTTGGATGACGGATATGGACAAAATTTCGATACGTCATTTACGTAGTGATGTGATGTCTAACCATCAATTGTATTATTATCCGATGACATACTGTTGGGGGGATACTTGTATTTACTATTATGATAGGAATTGGGATTATTTATCTTCCATTTCACCCAATGGCATGAAATTTATTTGTCAGTTTGACGTGAAACAGAAAATACCAGCATCAATGATTCCTATAGTTAATAATGATCCTTTTCGATTGAATGGTTATGCCATTTGTGATAAATTTGTCTATGCCCCAACTTGCGTGTTGATGTTGTTCTGCAAGTTTGGGAAAGAAGGAAAACGCTCGTATATTTGGGCTATGCTTGATATGAATGAAAAACAGATAAATTTGGCTAATGATTTGTATAACGATTTGGATGATGTGTTGATAAATAGTCGTAATTTGTTTCAATTGGACGAAAGTACCTGGGCACGTGTTTTTGAAGAAGAGGATGATAATTTCAATGTTAAGATTCAACTCCTGCACCTTAAAAAAGGTTGGTAAGAAATGATAAATCCACAATGAATATAGAAAGGGAGAGAAAGAAGCTCAACTGCAATCTGACTTTCTTTTCTCTCCCCGCCTGTTCTCCTTACAAAGAAAGGAGTTCGCAAAAGTAGTAATTTAAATGGAAATAAGCAATACGTTTGCTTGTCTGCTGAAAGGATAGATGCAGGAATGTGAAAAATAGTAATAATAAAAAAAGAATTTATAATGAAGAAAAAGATTTTAAAGGTAGCTTTTGTGGTTGCGATAGCTTTGGTAAGTGGCCTCAATGTGTTTAATTCTCATAAAACAGAAACGTTGTCAGATGTAGCTTTGGCTAATGTGGAGGCTTTGGCGATGGATGAATTTAATCCCAATATATCGTATGGCTATTATATGAAAAAGTGCAGAGGAACTAACAATCAGATTATAGGAGAGATATGTAAACCTTCTCCTATTCATGAATCGGAATGTGATAATAGTAAAGTATGGGGAAACTGTTTCGATTAATATCAATTATAGGGTGTATGCTTTTTTCGTGTACACCCGTCCGTAAGGTAGATGAGGTTTCTGTCAATTTGCTGGAAACAACTTCGGATAGTCTATATTATTCCATGTTTGTGGATTCTATCAGCTATCTCCCGTTGGAAGATAGTGATGAATGTTTGATTGGTAAGGTGACGGACGTAATTTTCAGTGACTGTTATGTATTTGTGTTGGATGGCAAACAGCAGATTGTATGGACTTTTGATAGAGAGGGACGGTTCGTTTCATCCATAGACAAACGTGGCAATGGTCCCGGAGAATATCTTGGACTGGTTCAGTTGGAATATGACAGGGAACGTAATGAACTGTTGCTTTTGGACGGTTGGTCTAAGGCTGTCCTTCATTATACACCGGAAGGGACATTCATCAAGCGTGATGCTTTGGATATCTATTGCTCGGATTTTAAGATAGTAAATGATGGATATGTTCTGTCTATGTTGGGTGGTCTTGATAGTTTGGGGGGTGTTTTTCATTATAAATTGAGTGAAGGTAAGTCTCAAAGGCTGTTGAAACGTTCTCATAACCTCTCCTGTAATTATGATTGGGAAATGGTCAGCTATGATGGGACAATTAGGTTGATGGCTCCTCCTTTGGAAAATACTCTTTATGAATGTGATTCGGTGGGTCGGCTGGTCGTGAAGATTCCTTTTCGGATGTACCCGTTACCATCGCAAGATTATGAAAACGATGATACAGTGAGACATTTGCCTGATTTCCTTCGGACGAACTATTGGGAATCTTCCCGTTGGATATATGCAAGTTTTTGGTGTGCGAAATATGATTTGCGGGTTCTCTTGTATGATAAAGAAACGGGTGATACCTATGTGGGAAAAGGTTTGTCCAATGATATGGATGGTGTTTCATTTATAGGGATGACTTCAGCTTGTGATAAAAATTGTTTTGTTTTTGTTACACAAAAGAATGGAGTGGATGCCAATCCGGTATTACAAATCTTACATTTGAAATAATTATAGAGGACAAAAAGGGAGAGAAAGAATCTCAATTGCAATCAAGTAATGAATGAGTATGTTCAAACACTACTAGATATGAAGAAAATCTTAGTAACATATATGAATAAGCTATTGACTTTGGCTTATATTGTAAATATGTTGGTCGTAATTTGGTTTGTTTTACAAATTACAACATTTTCTTCTTTCCGCATCCCAACTCCTTCTATGCAACCGACATTACAGCCTGGTGATTACATCTTGGTCAATAAATGGATAATGGGAGGCAGGGTCTTCAATATTTGGGATGCGGCTGATGGGAAGGAAGTGCCCGTATATCGTTTGCCGGGAGTGAGGAAGGTGAAACGGAACGATGTGCTGGTGTTTCACTATCCTTATTCGCATAGCGATGATAGCCTCTCGATAGATTTGCTAAAATATTATGTAAAGCGTTGTATTGCCTTGCCTGGTGATACGATGGGTATCCGAAAGGGACACTATTATATAAAAGGTTGGGATGATCCGGTGGGAAACATCAAGGCGCAGGAACGGATGGGTCGATTAAATAAGGAAGATACAAAGAGGATTGTAATGGAAGCCTATCCATGGGATGGATACATGAATTGGACAATATTGGACTTCGGACCTTTTTATATCCCAGCCAAAGGGCAGACAATAGATTTGGACTCTACTGCAGTGAAACTCTATAAGAAGTTAGTGGAATGGGAGCAGCAAAAGAAACTTGTCTGCAAAGGAAATGATGTGTTCTTGGACGATAGCTTGATAGCGAAATATAGATTTGATGAGAATTACTATTTTGTCGGTGGGGACTATATGGAGAACTCGCAAGATTCGCGTTACTGGGGGGTGTTGCCCGAATCTTTTATTGTGGGAGTAGCAACAAGGATATGGAATTCGGTGGATAAGTCCACGGACAAGATACGTTGGGACAGAGTGATGAAGAAAATAGAATAAGGATATGAAGAAATTAATAGGAGTGTTTTTCTTGACAGTCTTGTTGTCTTGTGGTAGCAATACTGTTCCCTTGGAACAAGCTTTGGAGTTAGCAGGAGAGAACAGACAGGAACTGGAAAAAGTGCTGGTGCATTATCAAGATAGTGGCCTGAAATATGATGCTGCATGTTTCTTAATAAAAAACATGATAGGCTGCCATGGCGCAGACACGATGGCACAGGAGCAGCTACGTACTGTTTATGCTGCATATGATGAAATCAGTCGTACTTCGGATTATCAGATGGACGAGATATGGGGAGAACGTATTGACAGTTTGGTGGATAGGTATTCGCACTTGTTTTTTTCTGCGCCTGTGGCGATGGATATGCAGCATATCAAAGCAGATTATCTGATAAAAGAAATAGACCGCTCTTTTTGGGCATGGAAAACAAATGTATATGCTTCGGATGCTTCCTTTGAAGATTTTTGTGAATATGTTTTTCCTTATAGACGGTTGAATGGGTTGGTTGATGACAATGCTCGTGATATATTCTTTGAGCGACATAGGGACGAATATTATAAGGTGAAAAACAGACATTGGTTGAACGAAACGGATTCTCTGCTGTATGAATACCGTCATTTGACACATTCAGGGTTCAGGGGAACAAGAATACCAATACAGCGTGCGGGAACGTTCGAACTTTTGCGTCATGGATTATGCATACATCGTTGTTGGTATAACTCGTTATTGCTGTCATCGTTGGGGATGCCTGTAGCGGTAGATTTTGTTCCGGCTTGGGGGAACCGTAATAATTCGCATACTTGGAATGTTGTATTGCTGAATGGAGAGTCGTTTGCCTTTGAAGCATTTTGGGACTATGATCGTTGGAAGTACAAGCGTATTTACAATAACCGGAACATCGATCACCTTTGGGGAAAGTTCAGATTGCCAAAGGTGTATCGATACACTTATTCCAACCATCTCGAAGGTCCGTTAGTTGATAGTGATGTCGTATTGGAGGATATTCCCCCTCTTTTTCGCAACATCAAGAAGAAAGACGTGTCAGAAGAATACTTCGAATCTCATGATGTGACAATCAAATTGGATAAACCCGCTCCTAAAGGTGCCCGTTATGCTTATCTGGCTGTGTTCGGTTATCAGGAATGGCATCCAGTACAGTGGGGACGGTTGACAGATGAAGGCAAAGTAACTTTTCGGGGAATGGGAAAGGATATAGTCTATTTACCAGTGTATTATCGTTCCGGTCGGACGATTCCTGCAGGTTCCCCTTTCAAATTGGAAGCAAACGGGTCTATTCGTCTGCTTGATGATGACGGTGATAAGGAAAGGCTTTGTTTGCGTATCATAAAAGGTGCTCCAGTATGCGATGCGAATAGGGTTAACTTTGAGCGACCAAGAGGTATGCGTTGTGTGGGACTGAAGAATGGATACCCCGAAGAAATGTTGTTAGAATGGCGGGATTCGTTAACCTTGGGATATTCAGAATCAAAGGTTACAGCAGATTCTTCCTACAGATTTGTGCGTATGTATCTTAGGGATGATACACTTTCATTAGGAGAAATTAGTTTCCATTCGCAGGATGGAATTATACCTTCTGTCAGAATACTTACAAAAGTTAAGGCTTTTTTGCAACATGAGGGTGCTGAAATGCTGAGTGATGGGGTAGAGGCTACGGTTTGCAATGGCCTTGTTCCACAAAAATATGTTGATTTTGACTTGGGTAAGGAGTATAAGTTAACTGCTATTGGCCTTTATCCTTATCTGAATAGCGAAGTGACTGAAGGTGTTTTTGAACTGATGTGTTGGACGGAAGGAGGTTGGCAGTCATTGGGGCAGAAAGAGGGTAACGGAAGAGGCTATCTGACGTTTGATGACGTTCCTACAGGTAGACTGCTGATGCTGAAGAAGCACGGTCGGGGATGGGAAACTCATTCTGGTGAGCGTACCTTCATTTATCGGGAAGGGGGGCATATATGTTGGGAATAATAAGGATTGTGGTCGTTTGGTGCATAATCGTAGCAGGTGTATCTGAAGGAATTTGGGGCTTGATGCAGGTATATGGTCTTGTGGTGTCCAAGCACTCGCTATATGCTTTGACTGGCTCATTCTATAATCCAGGTCCTTATTCCGGCTTTTTGGCCATGTGTCTGCCTTTAGCTCTGCATGAATGGCTCTTGGGAAAAAGAGGATGGAAATATGCGGGGGGAGTGGCTTCGGTGTTGATGTTGGTGGTGCTTCCTTCTGGAATGAGCCGTTCAGCATGGTTGGCTGCCTTAGTTGCTTCGGGTTATGTAGTGGTTATGAAGCATCCGGAGAAGCTAAAGATTTGGATACAAAAATATAGGAAAACATTTTTATTTACTTTAACCTTATTGGTCGTTTTGTCTTTCAGTGCCTACCATTGGAAGAAGGATTCTGCGGACGGACGTTTGTTGATGTGGAAAGTGGCTTCGCTGGCCCTGATGGAGCATCCATGGCAAGGTGTCGGTTGGGAACGGGTGGCGGGAGCGTATGGTGATGCACAGGAAAAGTATTTCGCATCGGGTATGGCTTCTGCGCAAGAGGAATATGTGGCTGGTGCTCCAGAATATGTGTTCAATGAATATTTGCAAGTGGCTATTGCTTGGGGGATACCTGTTTTGTTTGTTTTATTAACGATAGTGTCTTGTTGTTTCTATGCAGGGCATCGGGGTGGGCACTTCGGCGCTTGTGGTGGACTGTTATCATTGGGGATTTTTGCCTTTTCATCTTATCCGTTCCAGTTTATGGAGTTTATACTCGCCTTTATTGCTTTGTTGGTAGTGTGTGTTATGAGTTGTCAGAAGGTTTGGGTACAGATGCTGGCATTGCTGTTAGGAGTTGGTACAAGTATTTATCTAAAAGAGAATCGTCCTCAGAAGAATGTTCGTGAATGGTTTGAACGGGCTCATTCCCTACACAAGGCAGAAGAATGGGAGGCTTCAACAGAAATGATGAAAGAACTGATGAAGGTTAGCAGTGATGCGATGATACTGAACATCATAGGGAAGAATTGTCTGGCATTGGATCAATATGAACAGGCGGAAGAGTGGTTCATTCGTTCCACATATAGATTGCCTAATCGCATCTATCCATATTATCTTTTGGCGAAGCTTTATGCGGAAGTTCCTCATATTTTCCCAAGAGAAAAATTGGAATGGGCTGTTCGGATGGTACAGGAAAAGAACGCAAAGGTAGAATCGACAGCCATTCGCCAGATGAGGGAGGAGGCTAAAAAACTTTTGGAAGAAATAAAGAAAGGTTCAGAAAATAGATAAAATAAGGAAATATATGAAAAAACACATGTTGGGCTGTCTGGTATTGGTAATGCTGGTTGCTTGTACAGGAACAAAAACGGACGGTACAGAGAAAGAAGGAGTAGAAACAGTTCTTCCTTCGCAGATGAACGAAGTGACCGTGATGAAACTTGCCAAGAAAAACTTCAATCATGAGCTGGTGAGCAATGGAAAAATCATGGCCAAGGAATATGCTGACCTTTATTTTCGTACATCGGAAGTGGTAGCTAAGGTTTGGGTAAAGAACGGAACCTTTGTTCGTAAAGGGCAGAAGTTGGCCGAATTGGATTTGTTCAAGCTGAACAACAACCTGGCACAAAGCAGAAATTCGTTAGTGCAAGCGGAATTGGAGATGAAGGATGTACTGATAGGGCAGGGATATGCAGTCGATAATCTGGATGCCGTGCCTGCCGATGTGTTGGAGCTGGCGAAGATAAAAAGTGGATATGCGCAGGCGAAAGTACAATATGAGTCGGCTCAGCATGAGTTGGAACAGGCTACACTGACCGCTCCTTTTGATGGAGTAGTGGCTAACTTATTCGATAAGCCTTACAACTTGCCGAAGAGTGGCGATCCTTTCTGTAGAGTGATTCGTACATCGGCCATGGAAGTTGATTTTACCGTATTGGAAAGTGAATTGCCACTCATCAGTGTGGGAGATAAAGTGGAAGTGATGCCGTATGCTTCGGCTGCAGGAGTACGAACTGGTAGCATTAGCGAAATCAATCCGTTGGTTGATGCGAATGGCATGGTGCGTGTTCGGGCACAAGTGAACGGTGGTGATAAGCTGTTCGATGGTATGAACGTACGCATCAGTGTGAAGCGTATGTTGGGCGAACAGATGGTAGTACCTAAGACTGCTATCGTGCTTCGTGCAGGCAAGCAGGTGCTCTTTACTGTCAAGGATAGCATTGCCTTGTGGAATTATGTAACTACCGGTTTGGAAAATATGACCGAATGTACGCTTGTCGATTGGGAAGCCAGTGGTTTGCAAGAAGGTATGACCATTGTTGCTACCGGCAACGTGAATCTGGCACATGAGAGTCCGGTGAAAATAATAGAAAATTAAAAATTGAGAATTAGGATGGCATATATAACCATTTTTTAATTTTCAAT
>JAEIGA010016251.1_pt1 | contig 11328 bp, 12 predicted proteins | sample 9270691 | NCBI WGS metagenome assembly JAEIGA01 (sample SAMN17057246, study PRJNA624740) | gut metagenome | biome: biome; isolation source: fecal sample | host: Bos grunniens | place: China: Xizang | collected 2019
AGAAATGGACACAGCCAATTCACAACTGGGGCTTGATTATGAATCAATTATACTTATATTTGAAAACAGAATTCAGATATAGTTAAATACATCCGAATCCTGTTTTCTCATTTACACAATATTTTGGACACTGCCACTAAAAAGCTGATTTCTGCGTTACGCTTGCCCTAAAATCCTCATTTACTTCAAGTAAACTAATGTTTTTAGGTCTTCGCAAGCCTTGAACTTCATCTTTTTATTCATTCGTAAGATATAAGTATAACAAAAGAGCAGTGCCTTGGCGCTGCTCTTTGTCGTTTTAGTTCACATTCTTTATCTGGAAAAAGAAGTATATCGCTGCTGCTATGAAAAGCACTCCGATTGTGCCATAAATCCACCGTGCTCCCTTGCGCTTGAACTTCTTTACAAGGTATCGGGTGTTTTCGGCGGTGAAGAACCATTCCCAATCGAGCAGCGATGCCAGCAGGGCTGTAATGCCGGCCAGCATGAACATTGCCTGTATTATGTGGTGTATAGCCATGGGTTACTGCTCCTGTGGTGTCCAGCCCTGGGCTTTCAACTGCATCTCAACACCGTCGCGTGTGATGAGCGCAAGTCCCATGGTGTCGCTCACAATGTGTCCAATAACGCGTACATCCTTCATTGCGGCAACCTTTTCATGGTCGGCAATGGGGACGGTGAACAGCAGTTCATAGTCTTCGCCGCCCCCCAATGCGCAAGTGATGACATTCAGGTTCAACTCCTCGGCCATGATGGCTGTCTGGTAGTCAATGGGGATGCGCTCCTCATAAATGCGGCAACCCACGCCACTCTGCTTGCAGATGTGCATGAGTTCCGATGCAAGGCCGTCGCTGATGTCCATCATGGCAGTAGGCTTGATGTTCTCGTTGCGCAACTTTTCAATGATGTCTTTCCTTGCTTCGGGCTTCAATTGGCGTTCAAGGATATACTCCTTACCCGAGAAATCGGGCTGCATGTCCTTGCCTGCTGTTGCAATCTTCTCGCGTTCAAGCAGTTGCAGACCCATATATGCTGCGCCCAGGTTGCCGGTTACGCAAATAAGGTCTGTCTCCTTTGCGCCGTCTCTTCTCACGGCTGTGCCTTTGGGTGCAGTTCCTATTGCGGTGATGCTTATGGCAAGGCCGGTGAGTGATGATGTGGTGTCGCCGCCTACAATGTCAACGCCATATTGCTCGCACGCTAGTCGAATGCCTGAATACAAATCCTCTACATCCTCGATGCAGAACTTGCGGCTGAGTGCAAGCGAGACGGTAATCTGCTTTGGAGTGCCGTTCATTGCGTAGATGTCCGAAATGTTGGCAACCACAGCCTTATAACCAAGGTGTTTGAGGGGGAAGTATGTAAGGTCAAAGTGGACACCTTCCATCAGCAGGTCGGTGGTGACGAGAATCTCCTCGTCACCGCTGAACTGCAATATGGCTGCATCATCGCCGACACCCTTCACGGTCTCCTTGTTGGCCGGTGCAATATCCTTTGTCAGTCGCTCAATGAGTCCGAACTCGCCGAGTGATGATATTTCTGTGCGTGTTTTGGTGTTCATGGCGGTATGTTATGCGCGGTTTACAATTTCGCGGAATATTGTTGTCATCTTTGGCTGTGCCTCGTCTGCTGCTTTCTGCACCTCCTCGTGGCTGCACTCGACAACAATACCCTCAACACCAAGGTCTGTGATTACCGAAATACCGAACACGCGGATGCCGCAATGGCGCGCAACGATAACCTCGGGAACTGTTGACATGCCGACAGCGTCGCCACCCATGCGGTGGAACATGCGGTATTCGGCAGGTGTCTCGAAAGTAGGACCCTGGGTACCAAGATATACGCCCTCGACTACGCGGATGCCTTTCTCGGCTGCAATCTCCTTGGCCATGGCGATGAGGCTCTTGTCATATGCTGCGCTCATGTCGGGGAAACGGTCACCGTAAGGGATGTTCTTTCCGCGCAACGGGTGCTCGGGGAAGAAGTTGATGTGGTCATTGATGATCATGAGGTCGCCGATGAGGAAATCGGGGTTCATGCCACCGGCCGCATTCGATACGAAAAGAGTCTTGATGCCCAACTCACGCATCACGCGTACGGGGAATGTTACCTCTTTCATTGAGTAACCCTCGTAGAAGTGGAAACGGCCCTGCATTGCCATAATCTCCTTGTTGCCGAGCTTGCCGAAAATAAGCTTGCCCGAGTGTCCCTCTACGGTAGAGAGCGGGAAGTTGGGGATATCCTTGTATTCAATCTCATATTTGTCTGTAATCTCATTGACAAGGCTACCGAGTCCGGTACCCAATATAATGGCAGTTTCGGGGGCTGTAGTCATCTTTCCTTTGAGGAACTCAGCTGTTTCTTGAATTTTCTGTAACATAGTTGTATATATTTTGGTTAAACAATTTTCCTTCTCCGTTAAGTATCTCCATCTCAATGGGCATCACAAATGTGCGGTCGCGCATTGCCAGTGGCAGGTCGATGCGGCTAAGTAACCTTGATGCATCCTTCTCTGTGGTGAGAATCATGTCATGTCCGCCGGCTTTGAACTGTCGGGTAATCTCATTTAGTTCGGCACCGCTGAAATTGTGGTGGTCGCCATACTGCATGAGTGTCACATCGGCTCCGCGGTTTTCAATCTCGGCTTTCAACGGCAGTGGCTTGGCTATGCCTGTGACAAGCAGAATCCTGCTCCCGGCTGATATTTCCATGGTCTGCCCGGTGTTGAAAAGGTGGTGCGGCTTGCCATATCTTATGCCCGAGAAATATACGGGGATGTTCTTGTAGCGGCCAATGAACTCGCGGTAACTTGTCATCTGCCCGTCGGTCATCTCCCCGCATTTTGTCATTATGACAATGTCGGCACGCCTTATCCCTGAAATCCTCTCGCGCAACCGTCCGAAAGGCATCACGCAGTCGTTCCAGATGGGGCGGTTGCTGTCAATGAGCAGGATGTTGAGCCCGGCCTTTACATGGCGGTGCTGGAAAGCATCGTCGAGAAGAATCGCCTGGAGCCCTTTATCCTCTTTTAATAACTGCTCGATGCCAATGGCACGCTTCTCGCATACAGCAACATCTATCTCCCTGAATTTGTTCTTTATCTGCAGCGGCTCGTCGCCAACCTGCTGCGTAGTCGAGTTTGTTCTGACCTTTATGTATCCCTTGGTCTTACGGCCATATCCACGGCTCAGCACTGCAACCCGGAACTCCTCTTTCAATAGTCTTGTGATATATTCTATATGCGGTGTCTTGCCTGTTCCGCCAACTGAAATGTTGCCAACGCAGATGGTGGGGATGCCAAACCTGCGGCTTTTGATGATTCCTGTATCAAAAGCCATGTTCCTGGCTGCCATTACCAATGCATACGGGTTGATGCAGTCGGCCACCTTGCGGATTATATTCCTTTTAATTCTGGACATTGCTTTAGACAATATTTATGCAAAAATAGGAAATTATTCACAAACGCTTGGTGCTTTTCGGGCTTTTTTATACTGAGGGCAAGCAGTGGAATGTTAAAAAATCTTATAATTGTTATTTTTTTGTTCAAGAGTCAATGATTTTCGAATAAATCTTTACCGATTCGAAAAAAAAAACTACTTTTGCCGTGAAATAAAGTGCTGATTTACAAAAAATGTTGTAACTTGCAACCCGATTAGTGGCAGACTGTGCCTTTGGAAAGATGCTCGAGTGGTTGAAGAGGCACGCCTGGAAAGCGTGTATACGCCAAAAGCGTATCGGGGGTTCGAATCCCCCTCTTTCCGCAGTGTATGAATGAATTAACTAGAAAATATTAACTAAAAATTACACAAAATGAAAAAACTTTTTGCAATCGTTGCAATGATGGGATTGTTTGCAACAACCCAGGTTTATGCTCTGGATGAGAATGAAGGAGCACCTGCCGCTGGCGATGTACAGAATGTTCAGGATGAGACTGCAGAGCAGGATGGTCCTGTAGGCAAGAACGCTTTGGTTGATAAACTCAATGAGGCTGAGGCCAACAAGGAGGTTTTGGACAAGCAGCTTGCTGATCTTAAGAAGACATTTGATAAGTGGAACTCTGACTATACAGGTTTCCAGAAGGATTCTTTGAAGGCTAGCGAGAAGGCTGCAAAGCTTGAGGGCGAGTATAATGAACTTGCATCAGAGGCTGCTTCATTGACTGAGGTTGCTTATAGATTGAAGATCGATCGTATCGTTAATGATGTTATTGCTTTGCTTGACAGCGAAAAGCTCAAGGACAGAACATTCAAGACAGAGTCTAACAAGATCAACAATGCGATAAAGAGCAATGAGAAAAGCCTTGATAAGGTAAAGAAGAACCTTGATGCCAAGAAGAAGGCACTCGATGAGGAGAAGGCTAAGCTCGCTGGTTTGGAGCCAAAAATTCAGGAGGCTACATTCAAGAAGGATTCTTTGGGCTTCGAGGTTAAGGGCTTGGAGTTGAAATCTCAGGTGGCTGCTTTGGAGATTGAAGGCATCAACTTGAATATTGCATTTGGCGAGAACCTTTCAGATGACGATGCTATCAATGACAAGTTGGCTCAGAATGAGACAGCTGTTCAGGATATCTTGGCTGAGGCTGAGAATGTAAAGAATGAGTTGGCTGCGATTGTACTTGCAAAGTATCCTCCAGTTGAGGAAGAGGTTGAGAAACCTGTTGTAGAGCCAACAGAGACTGTAGAGGTTACAGAAGGTGGCATTAAGGCTGTACACAAGAGCTTGAAGACAAAGTTCATCGAGGGTGGTCCTGAGTTCATGGCACTCGTGTCTATCGCTTTGGTTATCGGTCTTGCTTTCTGTATCGAGCGTATCATCTACTTGAGTTTTGCAAAGGTTGACGCAAAGGTACTTATGGGTGCAATTGCTGATGCTCTTTCAAGAGGTGACATTGAGGGTGCCAAGAATATCTGCCGCAACACAGCCGGTCCGGTTGCATCTATCTGCTACCAGGGTCTTCTCCGCGTAGACGAGGGTCTTGATGTTGTAGAGCGCTCAGTAGTTTCTTACGGTAGCCTCCAGTCTTCAATGCTTGAGAAGGGTTGCTCATGGATTACATTGTTCATCGCGATGGCTCCATCACTCGGATTCTTGGGTACTGTGATCGGTATGGTTATGTCATTCGATACTATCCAGCGTGAGGGTGATATCTCTCCAACTATCGTTGCCGGTGGTATGAAGGTGGCTCTTATTACAACTATTTACGGTATTATCGTTGCTCTTGTTCTTCAGGTGTTCTACAACTTTATCCTCACCAAGATTGAGTCTATCGTTGCAGATATGGAGGATTCTTCAATCACTTTGCTTGACTTGCTCACAAAGTACAACCTTAAGAAGTAATAACTGTTAATACAGAATTATTATGAAATCATCTTATTTATTAATATCAAAGTCTGTCTTTTATACTCTGATGGCTGCGATACTGGTTGCATTTGCAGTCGGTATGTTCGCTGGCTCTACAGAAGTGTATGAGATGGTAAGCGATAAAGGTGAAGTTACGGGAAGTGTGGAGTATCCAGGAATGATCAGTGTAGTCATCTGCCTTTGTTATGCGATGGTTGCCATCACACTTTTGCTCGTACTCGCTTTTGGCGCGGTTTCTTTCACACGCAAGTTGATGCAGGATTCTCGTGGTGCTTTGAAGAGCATGCTTGGTGTACTGCTGTTGGCTGTGTTGGTCGGCGTGGCATGTCTGATGTCATCGTCTGATCCAATCTCGGTTGAAGGTAAGCTTTTGGCTGATTCTGACGGCAATCCTATTTCCGGGTCCAGCTATTACTTGACTGATGTGATGATTTACATGCAGTATGTATTGTTGGCAATTGCTGTGTTGAGCATGTTCGCTAGTTTTTTTATCTCGAAATTCCGTTCAAGATAAACACTTTTATAAAAGAGTTAAAAAATGGGAAAAAGTAATAGAAAAGTTCCGGGAATCAATGCCAGTTCAACTGCCGATATCTCGTTCATCTTGCTCATCTTTTTCTTGGTTGTAACCTCAATGAACTCAAACTTTGGTTTGCAGGTATTGCTGCCAAAGCCACCGGAGGATCAGAATCAGAATGACGATCCCGAGATTCATGAGCGCAATCTTATGAAGGTGTATGTGAATATGAACAACGAGATCATGGTGACACCTGGTAAGGATAGACCCCAGACATTCTCAGTTGATGACCTTGACGGTTTGCGTGAACTGGCCAAGGACTTCATTACTGCGAATCTTGCCGGTGGTGTGAAAAACGACAACTATCCTGAGTTGAAACCTACAATGGATACGGTCAAGTGCTCTGATTCGGATTTGTCCTTCCCGCCTCCGTATAGCAATATCGTGAGAAATAACAAGCATGTCATCACTTTGCAGACAGACCGCTCAACCAAGTACGAGGTGTACTTCAAGGTGCAGGAGGCTCTCTATGCTGCATATAATGATTTGCGTCGCGATTTCGCCAAGGATGTCTATGGTGTAGAGAATCCAGAGAAACAACTTACACCCGAAGAACTTGAATTGTGTAGCAAACGCTATGTTAACATGATCTCAGAGGCTCAGCCTGTTGATATCGGTAAGAAGTAAAAACAATATGAGCAAATTTAGTGATAAAGGAAAGGCAGAAATGCCTGAATTGAATACCTCGTCATTGCCTGACTTGATTTTCTCTATCCTGTTCTTCTTTATGATTGTAACATCTATGCGTGAGCAGGAGGTTAAGGTTCAGGTGGAGTTGCCCGATGGTACCGAGTTGACGAAGTTGGAGCGCAAGACTGCGATTACTAATATCTATATTGGTACTCCTATGGATAACAGGGAGAGCCTGGAGGCTGGTATTCAGCTCAATGACCGCCAGCTTTCACGCCGCGAGGTAAACAACCTCAAGGCATATATGATTGAGGAAAAAGAGCGCTTGGGCAACAAGGCCGCTAAAATGCAAGTGGCTTTGAAGATTGACAATAATATTGATATGGGTCTTTTGTCCGATGTCAAGATGCAGTTGCGTAAGGCTTATGCCCTGCAGATCGTATACTCTGCAAATGAGGCAAAGAGCAGCACCGGCAAATGATGCATGGCAATATATCAGATAAAAAATGGCACCGCAAGGTGCCATTTTTTATTGTTGTAGTTTTATTTATTTTCGTTTGATGTAGGTCGTGAAGCGGTAGTTGAAATGGTGCTTCTCGTCAGTGCCGTGTTTCTCTTCTTCGATTATCTCCCATTCATTCTTTGCGAACTGTGGGAAGAATGCATCCGCGTTGTCGGGCGTGTCCTCAACCTCGGTGAGGCAAAGAATGTCGGCAATGGGGAGAGCTGTCCTGTACAGCATTTCGCCGCCGATTATATATACAATCTCTTCGTTGGTGCAGTTTGCAAGCGCCTCGTCAAGCGAACTGAATGTCTCGCAACCCGGGAATTCCTTTTCCTTGCGCGACAGTACAATGTTGCGGCGGTTGGGCAGTGCTCCCTTGGGCAACGAACGGAATGTGTTGCTGCCCATGATGATTGTGTGTCCGGTTGTCAACTCCTTGAATCTCTTCAGGTCGTTCGGCAGCCAATAGATGAGCTTGTTCTCGTGGCCGATAGCGTTGTTCTTGGCTATGGCGGCAATAAGTGCTATTTTGTACATTTCCTTGTAGTGCTGTTTATACTGCGACAACGCCCTTGATGTGTGGGTGGGCGTCGTAGTCCTCAAGTGAGAAGTCCTCGAACTTGAAATCGAAGATGTCCTTTACATCGGGGTTAATTACCATGCGTGGCAACTTCTTAGGCTCGCGTGTCAGTTGCAACCTTGCCTGGTCAAGATGGTTCAGGTAAAGGTGAGCGTCTCCCAATGTGTGGATGAACTCGCCGGGCTTTAGGCCTGTTACCTGTGCCATCATCTGTAACAGCAGGGCATATGATGCAATGTTGAACGGTACGCCCAGGAAACAGTCTGCGCTGCGCTGGTAGAGCTGCAGGCTCAGTTTGCCGTTGGCAACATAGAACTGGAACATTGCGTGGCATGGTGGCAGGTTCATGTTTTTGATGTCTCCCACATTCCATGCATTTACAATTATACGGCGTGAATCGGGGTTGTTCTTTATGGTCTCGACAACCTCCTTTATCTGGTCGATGTGCTCTCCGTTATACCCGGGCCATGAGCGCCACTGGTAACCATATATGTGTCCTAAATCCCCGTTTTCGTCTGCCCACTCGTTCCAAATTCTCACTCCGTTCTCCTGCAGGTATTTGACATTGGTGTCGCCTTTCAGGAACCAAAGCAGTTCGTGGATGATTGATTTGAGGTGGAGTTTCTTTGTGGTCAAACATGGGAAACCGTCTTCCAGATTGAATCTCATCTGGTGTCCGAACACGCTTATGGTGCCGGTGCCGGTGCGGTCTTCCTTCTTTTCGCCTTCTGTAAGAATGCGCTCGAGCAAGTTGAGATATTGTTTCATCGTATGTAGCGTATATTTATTCTGCGAATATACGCATTCGTCACTAATATTCCTATATAATCCCTGATTATTCTTCCCATGTTGTTGAAAGACAACCCTGTTGGTTGCTGTTTTGGCATTTTTTAACCTAAAAATGCCTTATCGCTGTATATTTTTTGTATCTTTGCAACGATTGTGCCTTTTTGTGTACATATGACAAAGACCTTTTGATTGGTTATGGTACTTGATGCAGAGTTTGTAGAAAGAACAGCGAGCCTTTTCGGTGAGGAACGGTTCGCGGGTTTTGCCGCTGCGCTTGATAGCGAGCCGGTGGTCAGCATCCGGTATAATGTAGCCAAACATGAAGCCGACGGGGAGAACGAACCGGTGCTTTGGGCAACCAATGGCCGTTATCTTCAGGCTCGTCCGGTCTTTACGGCCGACCCTCTTTTCCATGCTGGGTGTTATTATGTACAGGAAGCATCATCAATGTTCATTGAACAGGTTGTAAAGCAATATGTGCATACTCCCGTGCGTGCGCTTGATTTGTGCGCTGCCCCCGGTGGCAAGACAACACACCTGTTGTCGTTGCTGCCACATGGAAGCCTGCTTGTCTCTAATGAGCCTATGCCACAGCGTGCACAGGTATTGGCAGAGAATGTCATCAAATGGGGAAATCCATCGGCTGTTGTGACACGCAACGAGCCTGCCGATTTCCGCAGCTTCGGCAACTTCTTTGACTTGATAGTTGTTGATGCACCATGTTCGGGAGAGGGTATGTTCCGCAAGGATCAAGGTGCTGTAGAACAGTGGAGTGTCTCTAATGTCGAGCAGTGTGTCAAGCGTCAGCGACGCATACTGACCGACATCTGGTCATCGCTCCGTCCGGGAGGTCTGTTGGTGTACAGCACCTGTACCTTCAATAGTGAGGAGAACGAGGAGTGTGTGCAGTGGATAGCCGAGGAACTTGGAGCGACACCGTTGGTCGTCGAGGCAGATGCCTCGTGGGGTATTACCGGTTCACTTGCAGGCAATGATTTGCCCGTGTATCGTTTTATCCCGGGATACACTGCAGGCGAGGGTTTTTTCCTTGCCGTGTTGCGCAAGGATGGTGATGCTCCGCTGGCCCAGCCGCGTCAGCCGCGCCTTCAGCCGGCGCAGGCAAAATGCAAAGCGGTGGTCGAGAATTGGCTTGCCAATCCAGCGGCATTTGATGTCATGCAATTTGACGACAGGCTGGTAGCTATGCCTCGTGAACACATTGCAGCGATGGCTGCCCTGCTGCAGAAACTCAAGGTGCTGCACTTTGGCTTGCCGCTTGCCGATGTCAAAAACAACAAACTCTTGCCTGTGCATCAACTAGCAATGAGCAATGAACTGAACAAGAAGGCCTTTTGTATAGTGGAACTTGAACGCGAACAGGCGCTTGCATACTTGCATCGCGAGGCGTTGGCGTTTGTGCAGCAGCCCATGGGATATCTGTTGCTCACATACAAGGGTACACCTATTGGTTTTGCAAAGAATGTAGGAAACAGGGCGAATAATCTCTATCCTGCCGAATGGAGGATAAGAAAAAACCCGGTAGAACTTTAAAAAAAACTAAATAAAACATATTACAATGAAAAAACTTTTTTTATCACTTTTGTTGCTTGTGGCTACCTTGCAGGTAAGCGCACAGAAGCCTGTTAAATTCGATCACGAGGTAATCAATGATGGCTCTGAAGCCAAGATCGCCTTCTATGCAGAAATAGAGGACGGTTACTATATGTACTCTACTGATATTCCAAAGGGTGGCCCAATGCCTATAACCATAAGAATTACAGAGAGCGAGGGTGTTGAGATGGTAGGCAAACTCAGCCCGGTTGATGCACCAAAGACAAAATATGAGGCTGCTTTTAAAATGAAGGTGAACTATTTTACAGAGGCAGCGGAATTTGAACAGAACTTCAAGATTCTTGGTGGTGACTATAAGATAAAGGGCTATCTGCGCTATCAGGCTTGCGGCAAGGCTGGATGTATCCCCGACCGTTACGAATTCACAATATGCAATGGTGAGGTTTCGGTTCAGTCTGCCAAATGAGAACAGCTATAGTTGTTGAAAATAAAATAATGAAAATATAATGAAAAAACTCTTTTTATCACTCTTGTTGCTTGTGGCTACCTTGCAGGTGGGCGCACAACAGCCTGTTAAATTCGACCACGAGGTAATCATCGACGGTTCTGAAACCACGATCGCCTTCTATGCAGAAATAGAGGACGGTTACTATATGTACTCTACTGATATTCCAAAGGGTGGCCCAATGCCAATCACTATCAGAATCACAGAGAGTGAGGGCGTGGAACTGGACGGTAATCTAACACCTGTCGATGCGCCAAAGACAAAATATGAGCCAGCGTTCAATATGGATGTAAACTATTTCACAGAGTTTGCTGAGTTTGAACAAAAGATCAAGCCTCTTGGTGGCGACTATAAAATCAAAGGTTATTTGCGTTATCAGGCATGCGGCCTTGGCGGTTGTGTCCCCGACCGTTACGAATTCGAGATCTCTGAACAAGGTGCAGCCGTGGTTCCTGCGGTTTCTGCTCCTGTTGTAGAGGATCTTGTTGCCGAGTCTGCACCGGTAGTTGTTCCCGAGATGACTGCTCCTGTTGTAGAGGAAGTTGTTGCCGAGCCTGCGCCGGTTGTTGTTCCCGAGATGACTGCTCCTGTTGTAGAGGATTTTGTTGCCGAGCCTGCACCGGTAGTTGTTCCCGAGATGACTGCTCCTGTTGTAGAGGATGCTGTTGCAGAGCCTGCGCCGGTTGTTGTCCCCGAGGAGACCGCTCCTGTTGTAGAGGATGCTGTTGCCGAGCCTGCACCGGTAGTTGTTCCCGAGGAGACTGCTCCTGTTGTAGAGGATGCTGTTGCCGAGCCTGCGCCGGTTGTTG
>JAEIGA010016252.1_pt1 | contig 11328 bp, 10 predicted proteins | sample 9270691 | NCBI WGS metagenome assembly JAEIGA01 (sample SAMN17057246, study PRJNA624740) | gut metagenome | biome: biome; isolation source: fecal sample | host: Bos grunniens | place: China: Xizang | collected 2019
ACCAAGTTTCTCTTTTGCTTCTTAGTCTTCTTTGTCAAGATGTGACTGTGATAAGCGTGATGTCTCTTAATCTTACCCGTTCCGGTAAGAGCGAATCTTTTTTTAGCACCGGAATTAGTCTTTACTTTTGGCATTTTCTTTTATTATTTATAGGTTATTATTACAGCGGCCGCGTGAGATACCAAACACGGCGCGCATTTTCTTTTGCTTAAATTAGAAATCCTCACCTTCTACTCTAGGACCTTTATATTCCTTAGGAGCTTTGGTTTTGGGCGCAGCCTTTTGCTTTATTGGAGCATCTTCTACTTCTTCAGTAGTTTTTTCTGCTTTTTTAGCTTGTGGTGCAGTCTTTTTAGGCGCGAGGAAGATAATCATTCTCTTACCTTCAAGCACTGGCATTTGTTCCACCTTTCCATATTCTTCCAAGTCGTTGGCAAATCTCAACAGGAGCACTTCACCTTGTTCTTTGAAGAGGATGCTTCGTCCTCTGAAGAATACGTATGCTTTTACTTTGTCGCCCTCAGAGAGGAATTCCTTAGCGTGTTTCAGTTTGAAGTTGTAATCGTGTTCGTCTGTTTGAGGACCGAAACGAATTTCCTTCACTTCCACCTTCACCTGCTTTGCCTTCAATTCCTTTTGTCTTTTCTTTTGTTGATAAAGGAATTTAGAGTAATCGATCAATCTACATACAGGGGGGTGTGCATTAGGTGAAATTTCCACCAAATCCAAACCTTTTTGTTCTGCCATTTGCAAAGCCTTTTGTGTAGGCACTACTATAGCTTCAACATCGTCCCCTACGATTCGTACTTCACGAGAGCGGATTTGCTCATTCACTCTGTACTGGAACTTCATTTTATCGTTCTTCATTCAGATAATCAGTTACCTTTTTTTGTTACTTTTGTTTGTAGATTTACTTTGAATCTTTGAGGTTTTCGCCTCTTGATTACTCATTGCGGGCGCAAAGTTAATATTTTTTTGTCATTTCAGCGACTTCTTCGTTGATTTTCTTTGCAAAATCTGCAATTTTCATACTTCCTTGGTCACCTTCGCCTTGTTTTCTCACTGCCACGGTGCCTTCGCTGGCTTCTTTTTCACCTACGATGAGCAAGTATGGGATATGCTTCATTTCGTTGTCGCGGATCTTGCGGCCAATCTTTTCGTTGCGATCGTCAACGATTGCACGCACGTCTTCTGCCTCAAGTGCCAAGCGCACTTGTTCAGCATAGTCATTGTACTTTTCTGAGATAGGCAGGATAGCCACTTGATCTGGCATCAACCACAATGGGAAGTGACCAGCAGTATGTTCGATAAGCACAGCTACGAAGCGTTCCATAGAACCGAATGGCGCACGGTGAATCATCACAGGACGATGCTTTTGATTGTCAGTACCTGTATATTCCAATTGGAAGCGCTCAGGCAAGTTGTAGTCTACCTGAATTGTACCCAACTGCCAACGACGTCCCAAAGCATCCTTCACCATAAAGTCGAGCTTAGGTCCATAGAATGCAGCTTCTCCGTATTCTACTACAGCAGGGAGACCCTTTTCTTCACAAGCCTCAATAATTGCCCGTTCAGCCTTTTCCCAGTTTTCGTCAGAACCGATATACTTGTCGCGGTTCACCTTGTCACGAAGTGAAATTTGTGCTTCAAACTTATCAAACTTCAAAGCGCGGAAGATGATCAGGATAATATCCATCACGCGCAAGAATTCTTCCTTCACTTGGTCAGGACGACAGAAGATGTGCGCGTCGTCTTGAGTAAAGCCGCGTACACGAGTCAAACCATGCAACTCACCACTTTGTTCGTAGCGATACACTGTACCAAATTCAGCCAAACGCAAAGGCAGATCCTTGTATGAACGGGGCTTCCAAGAATAGATAGCACAGTGGTGAGGACAGTTCATTGGCTTCAAGATATACTCTTCACCTTCTTCAGGAGTATGAATTGGTTGGAAGCTATCCTTACCATATTTTGCATAGTGACCAGAAGTCACATACAAGTTCTTAGAACCGATGTGTGGAGTCATCACTTGTTGGTAGCCGAAGCGCTTTTGGATAGTCTTCAAGAAATCTTCCAAGCGCAAGCGCAAAGCTGTACCCTTGGGCAACCACATAGGCAAGCCCTTACCGATAAGGTCTGAGAACATGAAGAGTTCCATCTCCTTACCAATCTTTCTGTGGTCGCGACGCTTCGCCTCTTCGAGCATTTGGAGGTATTCGTCCAGGAGTTTCTTCTTGGGGAATGATACACCATATACACGTGTCATCATGGGGCGAGAGTCATCACCGCGCCAATATGCTGAAGATACAGACATCACCTTAACTGCCTTGATAGGAGCAGTAGACACCAAGTGTGGACCGCGACACAAGTCTGTGTATGCGCCTTGAGTATAAGTAGTGATTGTACCTTCTTCCAATTCTTCGATCAACTCGTTTTTGTAAGTTTGACCTCTGTCGCCGAAGAATTTCAAAGCATCTGCTTTATAAATGTCTTGACGTACCAAGCATTCCTTGCGAGCAACGAGTTCCATCATTTTCTTTTCGATCACGGGGAAGTCGCTATCCGAAATGCTCACACCTTGTGGTGGCATCACGTCATAATAGAAACCATTTTCGATAGCAGGACCAATACCGAACTGCGTGCCGGGCCAAAGTTCCTGCATAGCCTCAGCCATCAAGTGAGCTGAAGTGTGCCAGAATGCATGCTTACCTTCTGCATCATCCCATTTATAAAGTTGAATCGAAGCATCTTCGTTGATAGGACGATTCAATTCTACGATTTCGCCATTCACGCCACAAGCAATTACATCTTGTGCCAAACGGGTAGAAATACTTTCTGCAATTTGAAGTCCAGTAACTCCATTTTCGTATTCACGAACAGAGCCATCAGGAAAAGTAATCTTAATCATCTTTGATTGTTTTTATTTTTTAGTGGCGCAAAGTTAAGCATTTTTTTTATGAAATGTAGGGAATACCCAAAAAACTTGTACACAATATATATATATAGGGACATTCACTCTGTTTTAGGTGAAATAATCCAACAGACATACCCCATCGCCACATCCCCACCAAACGGCAAGAGAACGCCCCTACTTCTACCATCATCCGCAAAACATCAAAAAAACAGAGGATACACTTGTCGTTGCAAGCATATCCTCTGCATTTATTTTATTGATACTATCGCAACACGATGATTACTTCACCATCATCTTCTTACCATTTACGATATAGACACCGGGCTGAGTCATTTCATTCATGCGGCGTCCAGAGAGATCATAGATCACCTTCTTGCCCTCAGTTTCCACCTTAACGCCTTCCATACCTGTAGTATCAAAGTTAAACTTCAGTGCTTTTGCATTTAGCGTTTGTGGCAAAGCAGAAGCAGGGAGATAAGCCTTGTTGGCATTATTGAGGAATACCCCACCATTCATTACCACCTTATAGAGCGCCACACCATCATCACCATCAGCAAGCACGTATGCTTCTTCTGTGATATATTCATTCTTGGTTGTACCTTTCATTTTGCTTTCAACAGTTGCAGTTTCTTTTGTAACCTCAAAAGTATATTCTCCTTCAGCAGCTTTCACAATTACAGCAGTATTTGCAGGAAGCACATCTGTCACCTCTTCCAATTTTACAGACTCCCCATTTATTTGTGAAGCCACATAACAAGTAACGCCTTCTGGAATTACAACATTATATCCCAAATACAATGTTGCCCAACCAGCTGAAGTTACATTAAGGATAGGATTTTCTATTGTAGCAGTATTCACTTTGTAGAGACTTACGTTTTGTTGGCCAGATGAATAGCAAGAGAATAGTTTAGGATTACTAGAATTGTTAAATCTTATCGTATTTCTAGGGGTTTCTCCTTTTGACACAATCGTTGCAACCCCTTCGACAATGCTTATCTCCCAACTCCCTGCATAACTTCTGTTATCTTGGACTTTTAAATGATTATTTGTTGAATTTTCTGTCCCTGGAGCATAAAGATATCCATACTCTGATTTAAATGCATATGTTCCTGACTCCTCTCCTTTTTCAAGTGTTATATTTGTTACTGCATTATTCAATTCTATGATAGAACTATTTTCTGTTTTAGAGATTTGGGTTGTAAGAAAATTATTACCATTACTATTAGGCATTGAAAGCGCAAAATTATAATCCGATGCAACAATTACAACCTGATCTCCTGCCGACAAATCTGCAACATCTGTCACCAAAGTCGCAGTACCAGCAGATGAGTCTGTAGATCCACTTGATACCAATGTAAATTTCTGTTCAACAATATCGCTCTTATATTTGCCTTCATAAGCAATAACTTTCAAAGTTGCATCAGCCTTGAGGGTTATAGTTTCAGGACACTCATCACTTTTATTATTAGGAGTCTTTCCATTCAATGTATAATAAACAGTTGTACCTTCGGCTGCTGTAATATTGAATGTTGATTCACCTTCAAATGTAATTGTTGGCGCTGCAGCCACACGGGTGTAGGTTGCGGTAGCTACCTCACTATTTTCATACCCTTCCTTAACAGCGATAGCTTTTATAGTTTTTGTATCAGTCAATTCAATGCCAGAAGTAGGATAGATTTCACTATCCGTGGTAGGATCAGTTCCATCTAATGTGTAATAAATAGTACTTTCTTGAGGTTCACTAATAGTTACGATTGTTGATTTTACAAAATTATATTCTGTTGGCGAAAATACTGGTTTATCTAATTGGGGCAGAGTTTCTTCCCCTGGAGTAGTCCATTTAATATTCCAAATAGAAAAACGGTCCGCATTACTACTACTATTAGTGGGAGAATTATTAGTTATATAAATCACAAAATCTCCTTGCACATTAACATCTTGTGTCCAAGTGTAAATAGAACCTTTGGTAGCAGACTTATTAACTACATCAAATTGTTGTACAACCACCCCACCTTGCTTAATTGCAACATTAAAGCTCACACCATTTTTTTCACTATAGGTATAAGCATATTTCAATGACAAAGTACCACAACCGCCTGTTAACGTAGGAGAAGTTATTGTACCTTTTGCAGATTTTTTACCATTAATCGTGGGAGCAATTGTACCATCAATAGAAACCCTTTGAGATTTTGTACAACTCCACCCTGCAGGTGAAGTAAAATCCATATAAGAGTTATTAGACGTCAGCTTATCAAAGTCATCAGAACCTTCCGCATACCCCCCCGCAACAGCTAGGAGAAAACATAAAAAAGAAAGTAGAAATTTCTTCATAATTATTAGTTTTATTTATTTGTTATTGATATACTTATGTAGATTTGTAAAATCAATTATATAAGCAAAAGATAATCGCAGAGCTATCTATCACCTACAATTCAGCATGCAAAGTTAGGCAAATATTATGTATTTTTCAAGAAATATAACGTCTGATTTTAATTGCAATACATCAAAAAGCGCAACAAAAAGTGGTTTTAACAGCACCTATATCAAAGCGACACAAAATCAAAGATTTAATGAGTACAAAAAAGGTTAGACCTTTTTCAAAAAAAGTCTAACCTTTTTTAAACAAGACGGCGTGAAATTTTCACAAGGTCTTAGTTTGTTAAATCAGCTTGATATTCACAATCACATTTGCGCCGACTCTGCGGTTGAGTTCGCGCACCAGTGCCGTGGATTGCATCGCTATCTCATTCTTGAGCACAGGCGAGGTGATGCGCACGACCAGCGTTTGATTTTGGATAAATATTTGATCTGTGGCTTTGCCGACCAATTCGCCCACCACTTTGGGCCACATCTCCACCAAACGGTGCTGGTTGAGAGGTGTCTCAAGCCCACTCTCGCGCAGAAAGCGCTGCAGCACTAATGTCAAATTCTCTGCATTTTTCCGTTTCATATCATTCCTCCTGCACAGCGCCATCTACGACGGTGAAAAGCTTGTATGCCTTTTGTGTAGATGCCAATATACTATCCAAGTGCTCACGATGCGTGTCTGTGATAAAGATTTGCCCAAAATCTGCACCCGATACATATTTCACGATTTTACCCACACGTGTGGTATCCAGTTTATCAAAAATATCGTCCAACAAGAGGATGGGCACACGACGCTCACCCTTGCCCTTAAGGAACAGATATTGCGCCAGTTTCATCGTGATAAAGAAAGTTTTGGTTTGCCCTTGAGAACATTCATGTTTGACCGGGAAACCATTAAATAGCAACTCCAATTCATCACGATGTGTGCCATAGAGCGAGTGACCCACGATGCGCTCCTTTGCCCTACCCGTCCGAAACAGTTCCTCGAAACTGCCACGTGTACCATGCGAAGTATATTTGATCTCCACCTGTTCGCAATCACTGCGCCCCAGTTTAGCATAGAGTTCTTGAAAAATAGGTAGAAATTCCTCTACAAAAACCTTGCGACGCTCATATATCAACGAAGCATCCTGTGCCATCATCCCCTCGAGTACTTCCATCACAGCCATATCGGGTTCATCCTCCTGTTTGAGGAGCGCATTGCGCTGTTTCAGGGCCTTGTCGTAGCGCATCAGTGCGTTCAGATAGTTGATATCGTATTGCGAAATGACGACGTCCATGAATCGGCGGCGCTCCTCGCTACCACCACTGACCAAGAGCGAATCGGAAGGCGAAATCATCACCAATGGTATCTTGCCCACATGTTCGGAGAAGCGCTTGTAGTCCTTGTCATTGACCGAAAGCCGCTTGCGCGCTCCCGGCTTGTAGGAGCAGAGCACCTTCTCGGGTTCTCCCTCGATGACATATTGCCCCTGAAGCATGAAAAAGGGTTCGCCGTGTTTCAGATTGTAGGCATCAGATGCGACGAACGAACTCTTGCAGAAGGACATATAATATATAGCATCCAGCAGATTGGTCTTGCCCATACCATTATCGCCCACAAAGCAATTGAGCTTTTGGGCAAAATCCAACTCCGCCTGTGCGATATTCTTGTAATTCAACAAAGACAAATGTTTCAGATACATATTGCTATAATTTAAGACGCAAAATTAGAATATTTAGCGAAAAGTATGACATTCGGGCAAGATAAAAAACAGAAGAACGAAAAAAAAGCGACTAATATTTCATTATTAGGATTGAAAATATTAATTTTGCCCAGAATTTTACACAAGCAAAAAAAAATAAAAAGACATACAATTATGACAAAAGAAAAAAACACTCCCGAAGTTCAACAAGAGGAAACTAAAGCTAGCAAGACCCTCCAATTGGGTTCGTTAAAGGTAAACAAGACTGTAGCGTATAGCGTCCTCGGTGTAGTATTGGCTGCAGGCATCTTTGTTTGCATCAAATACTTTTACCTCAACCCCAAGGCTGACAAGACACAAACAATGATCGCCAAGACTCTGGAACAAAAGCCTGAGTTGGAACAAGCTTTGTATAGCGCGCTTCAAGAAGTACAAGCTGCAGAGCAAGCTGTGGTAAACCCCACCGACTCTACAGCAGCAGGTGTGGAAGACACATTGAAAGTAAAGTTGGAAGCTTACAAGAAAGTGGCTGCAGAAGTTTACAACAAGGCGCTCAAAGGTGACGGTAAGAATCCAGGTCTGTTGAAGATCGCTGAAGAAAGTTCAACTGCTGCCGGCAATATCGCATGCGCTGAAGCAGGTATCTGCTACTTCAAGATGGGCAACTACAAGGAAGCTATCAAATATCTTGAACAATTCTCACCACAAGGCGACCAAAGTGTATCACCTCAATACATCGCTGCGCTAGCAAACTGCTACGCTGCAGACAAGCAACTTGACAAGGCTGTAGATACATTCAAGAAAGCTGCTAAGGAAGCAAGCAACCCAACTTTCAGCCCACTTTATTTGCACGAAGCTGGCAAATTGCTAGAAAGCCAAAACAAGAATGAAGAAGCTCTCGCTCTTTACGAACAAATCAAGAGCGAATATCCCACTTCTACACTCGTGGTAACACAAATGGGACCTAACGGTTTGACTTCACAAATCGAACAAGATATCACACGCGTATCAAAGTAATCTCCCTAAAATGCTTTATACAGAGTCCCTCTACCTCATGATAGAGGGACTCTTTCTATTAATCCACCTTATTATAATATAATATATATATGTCATCACAACATTTCAATTTCACAGAAGACATCAGCCAAGTACCTGACGCCTCAGATATGCGAATCGGCTTCATCGTGAGCGAATGGAACAACAGTATCACAGGCAAGTTGCTCAACAGCGCTATCGAAACCCTGAAGGAATATGGCATGAAAGAAAATAACATCACTATAAAATACGTGCCAGGCAGCTTCGAATTGGTGTACGGCAGCGCCCTCTTGGCTAAATCAGGATACGTGGATGCTATCATCGCCCTGGGATGCGTGGTGCGTGGCGACACCCCACACTTTGACTACATCTGCCAAGGCGCGACACAAGGACTCACCACGCTCAATACAGCAGGACAAATACCCGTAATCAATGGTATCCTGACCGTCAACAATATGCAGCAAGCAGAAGACCGCACTGGTGGTGCAGCAGGTGACAAAGGAAAAGAATTTGCTATTACTGCAATAAAAATGATAGATTTTGCTTGGCAGATTCAAAAATAAGTTGTACTTTTGCATCGCAATTGAGGGAAAGACGTTTGGTAAATGACTTTTCAGCAATGCACTGGGTAGGTAGGTAAGTGGTTAAAACGGGCAGACTGTAAATCTGTTGGCTTGCGCCTTCGGCGGTTCGAATCCGTCCCTGCCCACAGAAAAGGATAAATGCTTCAAATGGGGTATTTATCCTTTTTCTTTTATACATTCATCCGCATACCCCTCCCTACCCCTCTCCACTATTGTACGAATAAAGGATGCGGTTCTGCAGAAATTCAGACAGCTCGCATCAAGATATACAAAAATAGCTACCGCAAACGCGATAGCCATTATCAAGTTGTATTTCTATAAAGAGATTACTTCAAAGAAACGAGGATGTCCTTTTCTACTTCAGTAGTTTGCACCTTGTCTTCACGGAGCAACCAACCCAAACCGAGGAACATTTCCTTTTCAGTCTTTACTTTGATCACCTTCTTCAATTCCTTACCTGTGAGCTCACCGTTTTCGCTGAGAGCTACCCAAATTTTACCTGCGATTTCGCCTGCGATTTCTTGTAACATATTCTTAAAATTAAATTAATATTCTACTTTGTGCTTAGTGCTTTGATGTAACGGACTTCACAAAAGCCTGCACCTTACCACCTTTCACACTGCAAAGTTATTGCTATCTAACAAAATACCACACCTTTAGGGACAGAAAAATCACATTTTGCACACTTTTGCTTTAATTTTGCAAAATAGACTTACCATTTCCACTCTAAAATCCATCAAAATTCAACTTAAAACATAGAAATTCAATCAAATTGACCACAATGAGACGCAAGAACAAAAAACTTAAAAAATGAAAAAATGATTGTCAAAAAGGGAAAATATCGTAATTTTGCACCAATATGAAACAGCTTTTCCTACATATCATATCTATTGCAGCATTATCTGCACTCATTATTTTAATGAGCGTAGGTGTGGCAATATTGCCCCAATGCTGCCAAATGGCAGGAGAAGAACTGTATGCAATGACCGAACACCATGATTGCCATTGTCAACATTGGACGGACAACTGCTATGATGGCGAATTGGCTGCACACGGACATTGCAAAATTACAATAGAGAAGAAAGACTTGATGCAACACACACCACAAGACTTCGTAAAAGCACCTACATGCATCAAGCTCTTGCACGCAACAATTCTGCCCTTGCTACACCCCTATACGAAACATTGTATAGTGAACGAGAAGCACGATCAGCCTCATTCTCCACCAGACAGAGTCGGCAGAATGAAGTTTTTTTCCACATTTATCATTTAGTATTGCTTCAGACAAGGCGAGACCAAATTGGCCAGCGTCTTGTCATGTGATTGTTTACCTCAGGGCAAACACTTTTCTTTGCGTATACTTATCATTAAAACGACATCTCAGTTGATTAAGTTTCGCATCTACTAACAAAATCCTTATTATCCCCACTTAGATATTGCTATAAAAACGACATAATTATGCAAAAGAAAATTATACTCGGCATCTCATTCCTAACACTCTCCATATCCGCCATGGCTCAAGTGAATGGATTGGTCAAAAGCAACATGGGCGACAATCTGCCTGGTGCTGTCGTGAGATGGCTGGGCGACAAAAAAGCAACAAGTACAAATTCAGAAGGAAAATTTCATCTGCACACATGGAATGGCACACAAAAGATTGTCACTTCATGTGTAGGATATGCTAATGATACGACAGAGATCACTCCTGGTACAAATGAAGTGGAAATTACGCTGTATGACAATGCAAGCCTATCAGAAGCTGTAGTAACGGGGAAATATACAGGTACGTTTAAGAGTTTCAATACAATCCAAAATGTAGATATGATTACTTCTGATGAGCTTTGCCGTGCAGCTTGTTGTAATCTTGGAGAAGCTTTTGTCACAAACCCTGCAGTCGACGTGAGTTATTCAGATGCAGCTACGGGAGCAAAGCAAATTCGTCTACTGGGTCTATCGGGTACGTATGTACAAATGTTGACTGAAAATATTCCAAATTTCCGCATCGTAGCATCTCCCTATGGTCTAGGTTATGTGCCAGGCCCCTGGATGGAAAGTATATCGGTGAGTAAGGGGATTTCTTCTGTAAAGAATGGCTACGAGGCTATCACGGGACAAATCAATGTGGAATACAAAAAACCACAAAAGAGTGATGCTGATTGGTGGGCAATCAATTTGTTTGGTAGTTCTGATGGTAAAGTGGAAGCCAATACAGACGCCACATTCAAAATTGGCGATAAGTGGAGCACAACTATAATTGGCCACTACGAAAAGGAACTGTTGATGCACGACAGCAATGATGATGGTTTTGCCGACTATCCCAAGGTGGAACAAATCAACGCAATGAATCGCTGGGCATATATGGGCGACAAATATGTCTTCCAAGCAGGTATTAAGTTGATAGATGAAAAGCGTGAAAGTGGACAATTGGCAAATAAAGTAAGTGGCACTAATCCACTATACAATATTAATATCAATACACGCAGATACGAAGCATTTGCCAAGAATGCCGTAATCTTTGACAAAGAGCACAACACTAATTTGGCTTTGATATTGTCGGGTTCTTGGCATAATCAGAATGCCGCATACGGTTACCGCCAATACGACGTTGAGCAGACTCATGCCTATGCGTCGCTGATGTTTGAAAATGAATTTACTCACTCTCATGCGCTTTCGACTGGTTTGAGTTTCAACTACGACGGCTTCAATCGCGCCACACAGTTGGAACGCTTGCCCGGTCAATCTC
>JAEIGA010016253.1_pt1 | contig 11328 bp, 18 predicted proteins | sample 9270691 | NCBI WGS metagenome assembly JAEIGA01 (sample SAMN17057246, study PRJNA624740) | gut metagenome | biome: biome; isolation source: fecal sample | host: Bos grunniens | place: China: Xizang | collected 2019
GCGTTCTTACATCGGACCTTTTTCCAAAAATGCGTAGGTATGTGTGTGTATGTGTGTGTAGTTTTTTTATATGGATATGGGAATATGACTTATGCACGAGGTCGAAGTCGTGCAAAAAGGAGTAAGATAGTATGAAGCAAGCGCCACATATGCGCAAGCTGGCCTATGATAAGGCCATAAAGAACGGAATCAGAGTAGTGACCAGCGCAAGCGGAGAACAGACCGCCGCCTATACAGTGACCAGGGGCGAACTCATGATGATCTTTGAGAATCAAGGGTTCAACACCGATGGCGTATCATGGCTGAACATGATATGTAGATGGCAGAAGGTCGGCGAGTATGTGCCGCCAGAAAGCGTAGTAAAGAACCCTGGCCTTAAACTCTGGTTCGTTTCGCCGCTGGCAGAACTTACCGATAAGGACATACAGGATCTAAAGGATTATGCCCTCGATCACAACATCGGTAAGGTTCTGATACCATGAGGCCCAAGTTCAGCAGCATCACGAAATCGGGCCAGGATCTGCAGATGGGTTGTTACATGGTGCAGATAGACGAATACGGCCGCGCTGCAGTTCTTCCAATAAGCAACAGGGAACAGAAGGAATTCATCAGATCCATTCTAGGGAGGTTCTGATATGCCCGACATGACCGTTTCAAAGGTCAACGATGACCTATTCATGGTATCGAATGGGTATCTATCCAGACGTTATCTAAATCTCGAACAGATCCTTAACGAACTCTACAACGATGATGATACGGATCTGTCTGGAGTCCTTCAAAAGCTGGAAGAAATCAAAAAGAGGATAGAACGCATCGAATGTTTTTGCAATTCCCTAGCGGATTCTATCGCACCCCTGGAGGCTTTCAGATGATCCTTTATGCAGTTATCTGGAAAAACAAATGGGATGAAGCTATGGGATTTGTAATCGAAAATCTCGAGAAGGCTAAACAAGAACTAGAAGATGTTCGCCTAGGCCATCCAGAAGCCGTACTAATCGAATTCCCGATAAAGGGGCTGATTCTATGAATCCTAACGAAGATCCAACCTTCCTATGTCCTGAATGCGCCAGAAGATTTATTGTAGATCTGAACGGCGGCGTTCTGCAGCACTGCCCTGTATGCGGCAATTTGTGCTTAGTCGCTGAAGATGTGGATATCTGTATAGGGGTGAACGAATGACACCAGCAAGACACACGCCCAAGCAGATGGCCAAGGCCGATTAGGGGATAATATGCGCCCTGAAAGGCGAAAGATGGCTAACGGCCAAGCAGATAAAGCGCAAGATGGCAGAAGCGAAGATCTACGTTACAGGTCAATTCGTAGCTATGCGCTGCAAATCGTTGGAAGAAAACGGAAAGATAGAACGCTGCGATTACAACTCTAGGAGATCAGGCGGCCGCCAATGCTGGAGATTGGTATGATGGAAGAATGCATTTACAATCGTATGCTTCTATGCGCGCATCCATGTACTGAATGCGTTTTCTATGTCGCTTCAATAGATGAATGCTGCAACCCGACAAAAGGTATCTGTCCGCATTGCAAAGGATGCGAATTTGAATTAAAGGGGCTAAAATATGGAACTGACTAAAGGCCTTACTTCATCCCTTACAGATGAATGGCCAACGCCCGATTATGTTTTTAACAAACTTAATCAGGAATTTGGTTTTAATCTGGATGTTTGCGCTACAGATCTAAATCATAAGTGTGACCGCTATTTTACTAAAGAGATAGACGGCCTAAAACAAGAATGGACAGGGATTTGTTGGATGAATCCCCCTTATGGCCGCACAATTGGGCAATGGGTAAAGAAGGCCGTTGAATCAGCCAGGGGGGGGGCTATAGTGGTTTGTCTATTGCCAGCCAGGACAGACACGCGCTGGTGGACGGATTACGTTCTAAAGGCTTCAGAATTAAGATTTATCTCTGGCCGTATAAAATTCGGAGATTCCAAGATCGGTGCGCCGTTCCCTTCTGTTATTGCAATATTCGGAACTCCAACAACACCACAGATTAAACAAATTGATTTCAAATAAACCTTTTAAGGCCCCCTGGCTGGGTACAGGGGGCCAGGATACATGACAATCCAAAGAGCAAACGAGCCTTTCGCCAACATAGGTTACTAATGATGTACCTTCCCAGCGTTATTAAGAATCATCCTTATTTTTAATAATATATTCGGTAGATCGGATTCATGAAAAGGGTAGGGTTTTTGTGTAAATCAGAGAAAATCAAGTTGACAATCGGGAGTCCAGCCAAGACTTATTCAGACTGGCGCATAAGATTGTCGAAGATTGCAAGCAGTGGAGTAACTACTGCCTTGAACCCCCCAACATCACTATACAAATCATCTAAGTTGTTTAAAAATCTATTGTATCCTGCCAATATGTACCTTAAATTTTCAAAGTGGACGGCGGGCCGTTGTTCCTTGGAACAGGCCCGCCGTCCTGATCAGATACCGCCGTTCATCATGAAGATCAGATATGCTGCAGCGCAGAATAAGGCCGTCAAGGTCACAAGCCCTATTCTCATTCCCGATCTTCTTCCATACAGGCCTAAGCCAAGCGCAGAGCCGAAGGAGGTGATAAGCCCAACGCTGCAGAAGCCTGTTATATCCAATCCGAAGCCCCCAGGAAGCCAAGCGTATCCTTCTACGTTGATAGGCTCCATGTGATAGAGATAAACCGACAACAGCCAATCCCCATAGAACCTAATCGTAGCAGTGCTGATGAATGAACCTGGATCGGATACAAGGATACCGTTGAAATAGATCTTATTGTCAATCAATCCTACCAGAAGGTTGTTTATAGGGAACGTCAGATAACCGCTGTCCGAATTGATGGTAAGAGTATTACCTTCAATTGTTCCCAGATATGTGGTCGAATTGACGACCAGCGCGATATTGTCCGAATGGATCTGAACGGATCTAAGATTGACCTGTATAGAACCTGTAGCGCTGTAATCCCTTAGTTTCAGGTAGAAATCATGGCTTCCAGGCATAGAGGAAACGCCGCTGACGGTATCCGCTACATACCAATTAACATCAGAGGTGACTTCCTGAATGTTGAAGCTGTTGAAAATGATAGGATTGTCAAGATTACAGGTGATAGTTTCCCTGACAGCACCCTGATAATCCCCTATGTAGGAAGTCAGGCCCTTCAATCCGCTTAAAGATATCGCCTTCTTATCATAATCATAATTCAGCAGCACTTTTTCATAAACGCTGTTGGTTCCCAAAACATCAGAGTAGATCAGGATATTATTCTCGTATACATTCATACTGATGGAACCTGAAGAAACCCTGATTGAAGCTTTAATATCGTAGGTCGGAGGATGCAGCGTATCCGAATCTATGAAAGTCAGATCTACCCTTGAATTGTTGTCATCTGTACTAAAGATAATATTGGCTGCCTTATTCTGATATCCGTTCAACCAATCACCATTAGAAGGAACCTGGAAACCAGCGGATACATCGACATAATCATAAGCAGAATAAATGTAATATGGAATATCCAAGGACTGAACGCCAGAACTTGAAGCAGAATAGGTTATCTGCCAACTGTCATTAAATGATTTGAACTGATGGCCCCCTAATTCCCTAAAATACATCATTTGTGTTTCAGGATAGAATAAGACCATATCCGCAACGGATCCGCCATCATTGATATCTATCTCATCCCATCCAGAGATAAGATAGAAGATTACAGCTTTAGCGTTTGCAGATGTCCAATTCTTAAATGTAGAAATGTCAGGGATGGTATAGAATCCCAACGAATCCGTAGTAATGGATTCGAACCCAAAATAGGGTACGTTAAGATTTGGAACAGGCCCAGGACTATTTGTTAAGTGATTAGAACGATTTGCAAAACGGGAATTGGCATCAAAGACATTCATATTGTTGTTATACGGATCGTTGTAAGCCGTGAATACGGAGATATCCGAATTGATCATATCATTGGTGATATTGATCGGATCGCCTGTTTCATAGGCTGTTTCCGTTGTAGTGCTTACAGGCCAGGCATAGCCCACCAATATGGGGCAGATCACGCATAGCAAGACGACAAGTCCGCATAGTTTACCGTCATTCATGATATCACCGTTATGCAGCTAAACCGAACGCTGCAAGGACTGCAGATCCGAGAACTCCAAGACCTAAACCGACCACTCCGAACCTTGAAAGGAACATCAGTACAGTTAGCTGTATGGGAAGGATGCAGATTATCCATAGAACCATTGACCAGAGAAAATCAAGGGTAGGGAAGCTGAAAGTGAAGATCTTGATGTAGGTATCAAGCAGATTGGCCGTAGAGGATGAAAGGCTGTTGGAAGCTGAAATATCCATGTAGTTATCCATAGAAGCCGCTGTTATCGCCATAGACCAGCGGCCATCGTCGAAGGCTTGAGCGAGATCCTGACCGCCTGTAGTTACGTCCAGGTCGAATCTAAGGTTAAGGTAGACCTGAACGCCCTGGAAATCGAACTGATAGCGTGTAGAATAGTTGGAACCCACCTTGTACGAATCAAGGATATCCTGAAGCGTAATATTCGCAACGATTCCGTTTGTCATGTTGTCGTAAAGGATAAGTCCAGCAGAAATGCCCTGAACGCCAGCCATCTTGTACCATACAATCGATAATTTAGCATCGGATTGAGATGTATTCTGATAATCATGGGTATTGTCCGTGTAATCGATCTTAAGCATCGGATCGAACTCATAACGGTATCCTGTGAAGCTCCAAGAATTGATATCCCTGATCTCCGTAGTATGGGTTATCGTATCGATTCCGAAGAAATCAGCTATATGGCCGAATACGTTCAATTCCCCATTCAGACCGTAAAGTAACCAGGTCGGCTCATCGATATGGATTTCCTGATCTGCATAATTCTTCTGATATAGCGGCGTTTCAGATTTGTATCTCGGATCTAATTTTATTCCGCTCGTTTTTCCAAGTTCGGGATAATTCGTTATCTCCTGACCGTAGGCCCAGCCTTCTTCATTCAGATTCGTTATAGGATCTCCGACCGTCCAAGGCGTATAGACACCTGTAAGCTTCCAAGGGGCCATGTTAATCATGGATTCCCCTGTAAAGGCTTCCAGGCCAGCCTTCTCGCCGAATATGTCCGCGTATCCGTATCCTGTATCCGTATCGTAGGCTGGGGCCACGATAGGAACCATCATAGTGACCACAAGCGACATGACAACGGCAAATACTGCCATGCCTACCTGTAAACGGTCGTCACCGCCGCCGCCTGATAACAAACTCATTGCTATCAATCCCCGATGGTACGGCGTGCTGTTGCTGCGATCAATACGGCGCTGATGATGATGATCAGGAAGGAAACTGTAGTGTTCATGATTCCCAGCGCTGCGAAGATCACCGACATTATTATGAGAGGAACCAAGGCGTATTGCATAGGCGCTTTAATCGAAGCAAGGAAGGCCATCATTATGAAGGCCACGGCCATCATTATGACAAGGCCGCCTACGGTAGTGTTCCCCCCGAAGATCTGATCAGAAATGACATTTACGATATTTACAAAGGAGAAGTCCACCGCCATTATTTACGCCCCATTGAAGTTGAAACAGTTATTATGAACTGTGTGACGGCCAGCATTATCATCAAGCCGAGTAAGAGGATATCAGAGGATGACTGATAGATCTGAAATCCGATAATGAACAGACCAATTCCAGAAATCAGGCTGATCCCTGGCTGCCTGACCTTGTACCCTATATACGCGAGCGCCGCGCATATAATTAAGGCCAGTATCTGTGATTCCGTCAATAGATCCATTTTCAGTCATCCCCTTTAGTTTTAGGTTTTTAGTTGCGCTTCAGTGCTATCATTCTAACAGCGATCATCAGTGGAACCAGGATCAACATCAGACTTACAACATTGAACAGGTTAGCGTAATCGTTAGCTGATTCGTAATCATAGGCCAACGGTGCAATGATCCCCAATGTTCCGTTTCCTGAATAAGTACCGAGATTGGTAACGGCGGTGTACGGTATCGCAGAATTAGCAACGATAGCATACGAACCATTGCCGACAGCTTCAGAAGAAGGAACACCAGATATAACCATTGAAGTTACCGTGTTCGTTGTCGTGAAATTCATGTAATTCACCAATCCAGCCATTGTACCGCTGCAAACTCCATAGATAGAGATGCTGGAAGGGGTTAGGCTGGAATTGGTTGCAGATATTCCCATACAGGTGTAGATCACAGAATCCGAATTGACATACAATGTCGTATTGCCTGAAAAGAATCCGTATTTACCAGATTCTGCAGCATACATACAGGTATTGTATGTGATCGTGTGTGACACCTCGCTTGAATCTGTAAAGGTCAGAGATGTTGGCCCGATCGTTACAGAAGTCGTCTGTATTGAAGCATGGCTGCTTACGTCATCAACAAACAATTTGTCATGATAAGTAGTGCTGGAAGTGTGACGAATTGCGAAGGTATCCCCAACAACGATGTATTTCATACCTGTTGTTGTCAGCTCATAGCCCCCGACTACAGGGTTGTAGTCGCCGTTGATCGTTACAGAAACAGATCCGACAATTTGACTGTCAGTCAAAGAATAGCCCATGACTGAAGCATTGCTGCCAGTTTTCATCTCTGTTTCCGCATCACCGATGATGGGAAGCGCGACTGTTGAAATGATGATGATGGTTACAGCTATCATAATGATCTTTTGTGTCATGGTCACTGGTGTAGCTGTTGCTGTTGCCATCAGATCACTTCCTTCTCAATCACTCGCGGCCAGACATCAGGCGAACTGCCAACATTACAACGGCCACGATGACCATTGTTCCGACAACGCCCAGAAGGGTTGCATACTCTGCAGCTGCCTGACCTTCTGCGGTCGCATCAGCGATGGTAGGCAGAAGGACGGTTGCAATGATGATGATTCCCACGGTGATCGAGATGATCGCCATTACCAGCTTAGTTGTGTCCATTTTTGTTCACTCCTTTTGTTTTTTTTGCATTTCATGGATTTAGACCGTCACTTGGTATAGACGTATAGCCCGACAATCACGATTCCGATGATCGTAATCGTGACCACCAAAGACACCAACGCCGCCCATTCGGGATGGTCAGTCTGAAGATCATCGATGACACCGCTTGCCATCGGAACCAACAAGCTGCCCACCAACATGACACCGATTCCACGCCGAAAAACCCTGAAGATCGTGATTTTTTGACTTTGTGACGGCCACGATAGTGGTTACAACTGTCTTAATCTCCATGTCTGATTCATTACATTTATACTATTTAAATGTCAAATTTTGGACAATGCGCGACTATTATTAATATATTCACAGACATTTAAGAGCGAGAACTTACAGAATGTCGATATTATGACAGAAGATTTGATTATCCTATCAGGCAGACAGGCCAAACGCTATATCATGAAGAAAAGCCCAAAACCTATGACGATTGTCAGACAGAGATTGTTTCCGACATTCGATAAGATGATGTGGAAGGATCTGAACTCTGATAATTGCATGATCGTGTATCCTTTGGATAGTACCCAGCCCTTGGGGAAATTCGAAGAATATGTTAATCCAGATAAGATAATGGCCCATATCGATGTTGGCCGTCCGAATAAGAAATCTGGTGTCAGCTTCTTGGATCGTTTCCAGGCATTCGATGGAAAGAACATATTCTGGATTGCCATAGCCCTGGTGATAGTGCTTTCAGTCGCGGGGTTGATTTGATGGGTTCATTCGGTTTAATGGATTTCAAGAAATCCAGGGAGATCAGAAAGCACATCAAGAACAAAGAGAAACTTCTAATTGACAGGTCGCCGCATCCCGATAAGCCCCATGTCTACATTAATCATGAACATTGGACTACGGCCAGCGAGCATGATATCTATGGTGACGGTTACTACAAGGCGATAAACTTCAAAGATGAGATAGCCTACTACGGCGCTAAGGTTTTCGTCAGATTCGATGGATTCAATATCCTGGATACCAAAAGGATGTGTTACGTCAGTATGGAGCGGATCCGCGAAGGAACTGATGATGATGAAGCCGAACCCATAGGTAATGTAAAACCAAACTATATTACAAGCAGCAGCCTGTATTCATTCTATTGCAGCGAAGTTGTAAAGAGATTCATGGACGGAATGACACGTATATCATTCGCGCCCATAGATACGAAGATGCTTATCCTGGTCGGGGCCGTTGTGGTCGGCCTGGTGCTGGGAATGGCCTACTTCCTGATGTGATACCATGCAAGAGGAACAATCTTTGAAGGACAGGATCGTTGAAAAGCTGACGAACACCAACGGCGCGGAATTGGATGTAACCTGTAATCTCACGAACAGCAAACAGATAGAACTATTCACCGAAGAAATAGGTTTCAAAGAACTTGGATCAGAATACATCATCAAACGCGCGGATATGTATAAACGTCTAACTTGCAGCTTCCAAGGGAAGGCAAGGGATGATCTGAAGGCTATAGGAATGACACCTGAATTCCAGCCAGGAAGGTTCTCTTATGAAGATTCTTGATACAGGGGATATAGCGTATTATCCCGATATCTTCAATCCTTCAGGTAAACCTATGAAGATCATAGGGAAAAGGAAGCTGAAATACCCGAGCGGCAAAAGATTCTATCAATACTTCATAGAAGGCCATACAGAGGATAAGAAGGGCCTGACTGACAGATTGGTAGAGAACATGAAGGAAAATGTTGCCAACGATTATGATAACCTGGTCGTAATATGCGGCGCTGAAGGTGTCGGAAAATCAAACATGGCCGTGGATCTCTGTAAATCCTACGATCCTACTTTTACCGTCCAGGACAGATACATTTACGATTTCTTCCCATTTTTGCAGAAGCTTGAAAAGGACTTCAAGGAAGATGGGAAAGGCCGCGCATATCTGATGGATGAAGCCACGAATCTGGTATCTAACCGTGATTGGAATAAGGCCGACAACAAACACATGATCCAATTGTTGGAGATGTTCAGATCAAGGGGATTAACGCTTGTAATGTGTATACCTTCATTCGATAGGCTGGATGTTTACATCAGGGAGCATAGGGCCAGATTCAAGATCGAATGTAAGGATCTCCCTAAAGGGAAGAAATTCGGCGGAAGGGGATATTATGAATTGACGATTCTTCCAGAAAAGACCGTAGCCCATGGAAAATTTCCTATCATGGCTGCAGAGGATAAACGGATCTATGAAGCCCTGAAGGAAAAATCCCAAGCTTCAAAACTTGAAGAAATGAAAAGAGCCGCCGACCCTGAAGGGGATGGAAAGGGTAGATTAAGAGAATCCAACGAACGCAACAAAAAGATGGTTGCATGGTTCATTCTGCACGAAGGCTGGAGTTATCAGGACGTATGCGAACAATTTGGCATCCCATACGGAACAGTCACCAGATGGATTTCTGAAATAAAAGAGGTATAAACATGATAAAAGGAATTATAGCCATATCGGTATGTGTCCTGATTCTTTCAGGGGTTGCCATACCAATAGCTATGGAAGCTGGAAACGATACATTGGCGGTCGTAGTCATCGAAGGCCAATCGAATGCAGTTTACAAAGGTCTTGGAGTAGATCTGATGAACGCAACCTATCCAGTACCTGAACATAATCTGTATTATTACGGCAACAATAACGGCCCGATCTATCAGGCGTATAATACGCTGAATTACGATGATACATTCAGATCATATGGAATTCATTCCATGTTCAATGGTAATTCATGGAAAATAGGTACACCTGATGCGGCGTTAGCCTATGAGATCCAAAAAAAATATGATGTTGATGTTTTAGTCATAAATGTTGGGATATCAGGCGCTAATATCAATTTCTTGGAACCACAGAGCGATGGCGGCGAATATATCATAGGAATGGTAAGCCATGCGCTGAAAGATGCCAAAGCATACGGTGACGTTCAAAAATGCGGATTCGCTTGGATTCAGGGAGAATCCAATAAAACGACACCTATTGCAACCTATATCAACGAATTCAATACAAAGATTATGCCAATGAATGAATCACTTGGGTTGAAACATTGCTATATGGTTCAGACCAGGCCATACAATTCAGGGAATGCAGCAATAGCACAGCTTCAGATAGCTTCAACCAACCCTAATGTAACGCTGGCCAGCACTGCACCTTCTACATTCACGATTGAAAACGGAATGCTGTTAAGCGATAATCTGCACTATACCGCTGAAGGATTTTTTGTTGTAGGTTCGCAGATCGGGGAAAAGGTTACTGTATCGAAACCAGATTACAGTTTACTTCTGATAATTCCTACAGTCGCTATCATTGCATTGGCAGTTGTTGGATTAAGGATCTCCAAGACAAGTTAATTAGGTGTTATGATGGGGATCATTCAGAAAACAAAAGACCTGGCCTGGGATAAGGTCTATGAGATTAACGATATCCTGGACAACCAGGCCGTTATGAAATATTATCAGAAGATCTGCGAAGAGGACGGCGTGACCTTTGAAGAAGCTGTGCAGCTATGCCAAACTGAACCCAAGTACAGCATGGGCCTGAAGATGTGCAGCCCTGCAGTGGTCATGATGCTAAGAACGAAAAAAGGACAGGATACATTCAGGACATGGCTAACGCCTGAAGAACTGGTCATATTCGATAGCGACGAATGCCCGAAGAACTTCAGGCAGATGATTAGGAATGAGAAGAAAAGACAAAAAAAGTCAAAATAAAACAAAGTCAAAAAGAAGGCGAAGGCATGACAGAAAAAATAGATCTAAAAAGAAGCTTCGAAAAATATCCAAATGCCTGGTTTTATGCAGTTTTGGCAGCCATAATATTGACAGTAGGATTTCTGATTATGGACGGATATATTACACCTGGAGAAGAATTGACATTGAATGAAGTATATGGTTTCGTTTGCGTATGCTTCGGGGCATTCCTAACGATAACAGCGAATTTCTATTACAAATACTCAAAACTTTGGCAGGAAATTGAAAGGATAGAACGCGACAATCTCCTTCAGGATCTGCAGCAAGAAGAAGAACCCTGATCTTACACGTTTACCCTGGGTAAATCGTGTAAAAAACACCCTTCCTAAAACCCATTTTTCGGTAAATCGTGTTACTGCGTAGCAGTGCGCAAAAAAAATATTGTCGAACACCGCACGCAAGGATCCTTGATTTTAATTCGTCAATTGACGTATGATTTTCCGCGGCCGTGCGCAAGCTTTTTTTTTATCATCATCGTTTTTCGTTCGGTCTTTGGTAGATCAGGATTTTTCACAATCCCACGCTAACTACCAATATTCTGGTAGCTGAGGCTCTGTTACGGTCAGCGTGGGGGGGAAGGGGTTTA
>JAEIGA010016254.1_pt1 | contig 11327 bp, 12 predicted proteins | sample 9270691 | NCBI WGS metagenome assembly JAEIGA01 (sample SAMN17057246, study PRJNA624740) | gut metagenome | biome: biome; isolation source: fecal sample | host: Bos grunniens | place: China: Xizang | collected 2019
GAAGCAAGTTTTTGGATGACTTCCTCCAAACTTTTCTTTCCCAAGTTCTTTACCTCTAACATATCCTCATACGTCCTTTCGGATAAATCCTTTACAGTATTTATCCCCGCACGTTTGAGGCAGTTATATGAGCGCACGGAAAGATCCAATTCTTCAAGAGTTATGCGCAATACCTTTTCTTTCAAACTTTCCACCATACCCTCTCCCCCCCTAATTTTACATATATTATAACACATTTTTGATTTTCTTTCAACTGTTCAACTTTCAAGTAGCAAAGAGAGATTGCCGTTTATAATTTGAGCAGCATATTCAGCATTGGAATTTTCAAGAATGTATTGGACTCCCACTACTATGCGTGGCGGTCTGTAATCCATTCGATGAGCATCCGAACCGATGAAATGAATGTATTGATTACATAACAACTCCCGCGCTCGATCACGAATGTCTGCATCCGTTTCTTCAACAAAGCTATGTGCATTCACTTGGATTAAAGCACCGCTTTGTATCAGTAAATTAACCATTACGCCCGTGATATTGTAATTGCGCTCCATATGAGCAATGATTGGCTTATATCCGTGCTTGGTAAGAGTCTTGATAATGTTTAATGCTTCACTCGGCTTGGCGTCGGGATAAAGTTCTGCGAGAACGTATTTTGAATTGCCAAGCGTTGCAAATATACCATTATCCAATCCGTAAATGATGTCATCCATATATTCGGCAGCGCATCGGACCTCGCACCCTTTTTGTAGTCTGATATTTATGTTCGCATCTTTTGCCGCCTTTTCTAAGAGATCAAACGATGCCCGATATTGCTCACCATCCTCTTTATTATATCCATTGTGAGAGGTGCAGAACACATCAGTCACGCCTTGCAATTCTGCAAGTCTTAGCATTTCAAGGGATTCTTCAATGGTTTCCGCGCCGTCATCATAACCGGGAACAACGTGCATATGCAGATCAACGATTTCGCACGTAGGTTCGTATTTATTTTTCGTCCAAGCTACACTCGCCCTCTCGCACATTTCTTCGATATAATCTCTGCGCTTCAATGTATCAAGCCATTCTTTCGGAATAGCATCATATCCATAGAGCGCGCCTGCGAGACCGCCCGCGACGGCGGCAACTGTATCGGTATCATCACCGAGATTGACCGCTTTGAGAACACAATCTCGATAATTCTCGGTTGTCAGCAAGCACCAAATCGCCGCTTCAAGTGTATCAACGACGTAACCGCTACTCTTGATTTCATCTCTCGGAAACTCAGCAAAATCACTCTTAAATATTCTCTCATACGGGGTAAACTCTGCGCAAGCACTTAAATAGTGCTCGGCTTTTTTGAGCGCATCTTTGATACCATCCTTGCCCTTATCCTTCAGCAAGCTCATCAAAACGAAGGTGTAAATAAGACATCCGATCTTCGATCTATCGTGTGAGTGAGTTAAAGCGGAAGCTTTCACGATCACTCCCAACCATTCGTCAACCGACATCTGATTGACATAGGCATACAGCACAAACGGGTGAATACGCATCAACGAGCCATTTCCGTTGGCGAATTCCCCCTTTTGCCCGCACGAGGTGACGTCAAATTCCGGGAGCAAACGGTATTTTCCATCTGCAAGACGGCAATTTTTTATAAAACTGATAACAGAATGCAAACATGTCCTTCCAACGTCAAAGCTCTCACCAGTCGGAGTATATTCGCTCTCCTCAAGCCATTTTGCGAAGTTTTGCATAATTTCAAAATAATCGATTTCGCCCTTTGCCAGGCTGTCAAGTGCCGCCAGGGACATACTCGTATCGTCAGACCAAGCCCCTGCCGGAACAGGATAAGATCCATATCCAAACATAGCTGTCACGGGCTTTTCGTCAAGCTCGGCTCTATCGCAAAACTCTACGGGAACACCGAGTGCATCGCCCACCGCGTGACCGATCATCACTGCTTTTATTTTATCAACAGACAATTTTTTCATACATTCTCCTTAAACCAAGCCACACGTATTTAATAACAACGCAATAATTACTATCACGACGCCCAAGAATAAAGCACCTTTTACACCATCGTGCTTATGCGCCTCCGGATTTCTATAGCAATCAATTTGATAATTGAGAGAACGAAGAAACGGCAACGGATCAAATTGATACGGGATGTCGACATAGAAATCATAGGTTTCGCCGCTGAAGGTTTCGATTTTTATTCTGTGCCGTTCCTCCTTAATTTTAGATTCGTCCAAACAAACCGCCGAACGAATATCAATAAAATCAATTTCAAACAGAATTTCATCTCCGCCCCAAACTGCAAGCACTTTCTTTCGAATATCGTCTATAACCAAACGAAAAGCATACCGTTGTTTAATAAATTTTTCCGTATTTGCGGGACCGCTCTTTAACAAAACAGTGTATAACGCTTTTTGTAACATAGATGTTGTAATCAAGGGATTACTACTCGTCGGAATATAAGCCATAAGTTCTCTCCTTAAAAATCGAAGTCATCAGGATCAAGTCCTGCATCTTCAAGAAATTCAGTTCTTTCATCTTCGCCCATATAAGAAAGCTCATCATAGTCAAGATCATCTTCGAGAAAATCATCATCAGAAAAATCTTCGAGGATTGCCTTCTTGTCAGTAATCTCGCTCGTTTCTTCCTCGGTATCGTCATTTTCAGAAACGAGCGATGCAAATGCCGCAAAATCTGCCGCCCGCTCAAAGCTATCTAATTTTCCATCTCTATTGAAATCAAACAAATTTCCAAAAAATCCTTTATCAAACATAAAACATTCCTCTCTTACATTATATCACATATTTATTTCGGCGGAAAAATCAGTTGTTTTTTCTATATAGGCAATAAATAACCGTTGCGGCGATCCATATCAAAATTCTATCGTTAAATATACAAGCGCCGATCATAACAACGATATATACCGCCGTTGCCATTGGAAATCTCGTGTTTCCAAATAACAAAGCAAGCAAACCGATTATTGCAAATATCCACATACATTTATTCCTTCTTCCGTTTTTCCTCTAAGTCATTAAAGCTTATCCCGTACCGTTCCTCGAGTGTAGCCAAAACATCCAAGATGGCGGTTCCTATAAACAAGTGGTTGGAACCAAACTTATATTTTATTGTTTCGATCTGCTCACCGGGAATGCCTACTATTCTTCCTCGGAACCTCTTTGGTTCCTCATCCTCCATACTTCTGTAAGCATAAACGGGGTATCTAAATTCGCGCCCCTCATCGCCGGTATAGCCGTCGTAGGAATTGGGATTATAACAGCTATTTCCAATAATGTACTCCAAATCGAATACAAGTTCGGTGGTTTCTTTCGTAATTTTCATAGTAGTTCCTCTTTCTTTTTAGTTATAATATTTTGAATATTTCTTTGCATTTCTGATTCTTGTTTTGCCATCAAAGTGCTTTTTCTTTTCCCACCAAGACGGTAGCGAGTACATTGTTACGCATGCGCCTACCGAGTTGAATATGTAACAAAAACCCGAATATGCCATCGCAACGCATTCGCCATGAGCTTCTTTTTCAAGATAGCTACGTTCCCACGATGTAAACTCTTCTGCCGTTTTGCCTCTTGAAAATGCCTGAGAGATCTTTTTTTCTGCATTTCTTGAATTAAGTCCGATACGTTCCTTGGCGCGTTCAATGCTGTGGAAGGTTGTACAAGTTGTAGTTGTCATCATAATTACATCCTTTCTGTTCCGAAAATTAGTAGCAAAGGCTTAAGCTTTCAACCTCGCTCGGCTTTTTATCAAACGAGCAAGTAACTTGGAAATTTTTGAGTTTACGGTTAATCGTCGAATTCTTGAAATGAACTGTTATGCTGTGGTCCGAGATACACGAAATTACTCCAACGCCATGAAAATCATGACGAACTTTATTTCCTCGTTTCCATTCCAAAGGTTTACGTTGTTTCGTATATTGGTCGGCTCTCTTGTTTGTATCATCGTAATCAACGACAACATAGTTGGTATAAGAATTATTAAGCTTGTATGGGATTGCGTACATGGTGTTTTCCTCCGTTTTCTTTATTGTGTCTTTATTATATCGCAAGGATTTTGAGGTCTGTATTTTTCGTTGATACTCTGTTTTTACTCGAAACATAATCGCTCTCAACATTGTGACATCATTATAACGCAGAAAAAGTCACGTCTGTATTTTTCATTGATGGTATAGAAAAAGGCGAAGCCCTTGCGAGCTTCGCCTCAACGTTTTTCAACCTACCAATGCAAGGAATTGCTCTTCAGATATAATCTCATTTTTCATCAGATTGCAAGATACCAAATTCACCTTATCTTTGAATGTGGTCACAGTTTCGACAGCTTGCTCATATGCCTTGTACAGCTCTTCCTTGGATTCCTTCATCAATTCCGAAGTGCCCGAATCTCCAAATTGAGCATAGTCAATACCGCTTTTGAATTTTACGTATTCCTTTGCCAGTTTTGTAGCGATGTTGATATCCTCATCCGAGCCAAGGCTTACTTTATCCGATCCGCCAAGCATTACGCTTTCTGCTGCTTTTCCGCCCAACAGCATTACAATATCGCCAAACACCTCATCGGAGTACATGAGATTGTCATTGCCTTTTGATTCCGTCTGTGTATATCCGCCCGCGCCGGATGTTGTGGGACAAATGGAAATCTCACCGATTGTTTTATTAGCAAAAAAATGTCCGACGATAGCGTGCCCTGCCTCATGGATTGCGATTGTTTCTTTCTCTTTTGCCGACAATTTTGCATTTCCCTTAGAAAGCCCTTTTAAGCGGAACTGCTTTATTGCTTGAATAATACTTGACTCATCTAATTCGCCTACGTCTTCTTTTAATACAATGAGCTTGGCTTCATTTACGATATTTTCAATTTCGGCGCAGCTACATCCTCGTGTTTTCGAAGCAAGATTGTCATAGTCATATTTTTCTTTCGCACTATCACCTAAATAATTGGCTAACAACTCTTTTCTTGCATCTGATTCGGGATTGGGAATATAAAATTGCTTATCAAATCTGCCGGGACGAATCAGTGCAGGATCTAACGATGACGCCATATTCGTGGCAGCAATCACTGTTACGCCTGTGCATTCGGATACACCATCCAATTTAGTCAGTAGCGTATTGATTACTCCATTTAGTTCTTTGTCAATTGAGTCTTGCGGATTTTGAATACGTTTAGCTCCGATAGCATCAATCTCGTCGATAAATAAGACACACGGTGCATTATGCTTTGCTTTGTCGAACACCTTTCTTATGGCTTTGCCGGTGCCTCCAAGAAATTTATCCGACAAATCAGAGGCATTTATCGCCAAGAAATTGACACCTGCTTCAGTTGCTATTGCTTGTGCAAGCATGGTTTTTCCATTACCGGGAGGGCCTTCTAACAAAATGCCTTTTGGAATTCGAACCTTGGAATTGACGGCATTATTTTTTATAAGCGAAACAATAAACAGTAAGTCGTTCTTGATTTCATCCAAACCGATGATATCAGCAAAAGATACCTTCTTAGCTTTCTCTTGGCTTTTCTTTTCAAATATATTCATTGAACCTATCATCGAAATAAACAGCAACACCATTATAGTTAACAAGGCAGACGAAAACAAACTCGATGCCACGCTTAATAGCATTGCATACGGGCTTGAATTGTTCTTTTCGTTTTCTATATACGTTTTGTCATTTACGTTAACTCCGTTCAAAAGGAGCTTTTCCTTAAAGTCCTGCGTTCCGGGATTTGAGGTTACATATGGGGTTTCGTCGCTCTTCAAATAGAACACAAAAGACGGGGAGGATAGCGATAGATTGGCTTTTTCCACGTTACCGCTTTCTAAAGCTTGGATAAATTCCGTGTATGCCATTTCTGTAGTATCCAAACCGTTATCAACAGATGCCTCTTGATGTGACTTGTAAGAAATCAATTCTGCACCAAAGGATATTGCAAAGGATATCAAAAATATCAATACGACTATGAGAATTTTATACGGTCCTTTTTTCTTTTCATTCTTTAAATGATTAACCATATGTATTCCTTTCTTTTCTTAAAGCTCTGCTTCGTGTACCCAATAAACTCCCACAGCCTCGTCCTCGGTATTCCATAAACTCCTTACTCATATTGGCGTGCCTTTTCACTTAATTCATCCAATTCCACAAATAATTTCTCTGGAATTCCATATGTTTGAGAAATGTATTTTCTCGCCTCGTAAAATACCGCCTCATTTTCTCGCATCTTTTCATTTACTGTAAAAACAACCGACGGGTGAAAGAAAAATGCCAAAAGCGATTCATATCCAACATCTGCAAGCTTGGTGTAAAGGTCATCAGGCAAATTTAAATTCGCCAACTCGTCCATAATATTAATGCCGGTTGTTGCCTTGTAGCTTCTCGCGCGTTCAAACAGCTCATTCTGAATGATATCATACATAATTTCATATGGATTCTCTTCGTCCTCGTTGTAATCATAATCATCAACAGCGTTTTTTTTAGGAGTTAGAATAATGCCAAGTCCTCTTGAATGATCAATTACCTTTTTAGCCGTTTGAATAGAAACTCCGCACTCGACGTATTCGTCAACAGCAATAATTGGACCTAATACGTGGATACCTGCATTATGCAATTCGCAGCGCGTTTCTTCGTCCAATCCGATTTCATCAACCGAAAGCGTAATTTTTTCGTAGTTAGTAAGTTCGTTAAAGTTTTTCATTTTGTTTTCTCCAGTTTTTTATTAAATTAAGCATTAGCTGCTTGCGTTTCATTGATTGAGTATGTCTGTTTTCTTGCTTTCCTTAATTCTTTTTTCTGATCATGCTGTCTCCAATAATCATGTTCCTCACATTTTTGAAGAGCATTGCATTGCTTTCTCAAGCACTCATGTCCCTTGAGTGTTTTTACTGTAAGTGCCGCTTGGTGATACATACAGTAACCAACCATCTTGTTTTTCGAAATTTGGCTGCCGTATAAGCCTTGCAACAATTCGGTGTTTTCCATTTTGTGACCCCTCTCAGTCTTCATTAAAATCGAATTTTATTTTGATTACGAAAAGATTGCGCAGAGTAAAATGATAAATGCTGCCGGGGGAAAGAGTGTTACAAGAGCAATCAATCCCAAATTCTTCAAAATAGTAATTCCATCGTCGCTCATTTTGATTCCTCCTTTCTGCTTGATTATTTGTGATATTATTATATATCGCTTGTTTTTTGGTCTGTAGATTTCGTTGACAGCTTTTATCAATAACACAATCTGAGGCTTTCGATCTCGCTCGGGACTTTTTTGAATTCAAATGCAACCTGTATGTTTCTCAAAGTCTTAGGTGCTTTTGTATTGCAAAATCCCACAAAAATCTGATTGTCGGTAATGTTCTTAATTTTTCCTTCACCATAAAAATAATGCTTCACCTTTGCTCCACGCTTCCACTCCAATGCCTTCCCCGGTTTTCTATATTCATAATACTTGTTATAATCTTCACCGTTGTCGTGAATAACGTAAGTAGTATAGGAATTGTTAATTTTGTAAGAAGTTGCATACATGAATTTTTCCTCCATTTGCTTTATTGTGTCTTTATTATATCGCAAAGATTTTGAGATCTGTATTTTTCGTTGACACTCTGTTTTACTCGAAGCATAATCGCTCTCAACCTTGTGACATCATTATAACGCAAGAGAAAATTCATCTGTAACTTTTGTTGACCGCATAGAAAAAGGCGAAGCCCTTGCGAGCTTCGCCTAAACGGAGTATTTAATTATTGATCAAAAGCAGAATCACTCAACTCATAATGCTTATCTGCCATTTCATCGACCTTATCTTGGTATTTGTAATATGACACATCGCAATTACTGGTTCCCTCAACAAAATCAGAAATCATTTTGTACCAATCATACATCATAACTTCCGAATAATTAGGCAAGGTTTTTAACCACTCATGCACATATTCAGCGTAAGCTACCATATAAGGCAATGCTTGCTCCGACTTTTCAATATCCATGAGCAAATTCAACGTTTGAATGAAATGTGCGGGAACCGCTGTTGGAGGATGACCATATAAGAACTGAGCATAGAAAGACCAATGCATTCTTTCCTTGTTTTTATCCAATTCATCTTTGCAGTCTTTCAACATTTCTCCCATATAGTAGTCGAAGTTTTCCTTATCTCCCAGAATAGAATACGTAACCGCTCGATATTTATCGCACACAAACACAGCATTAGTGTCGGCGTCATTGTTCTCTTGTTCCACGAACAAATCTTCTTGAAAATCCAATAGGGCTTCGACATTGTGCCAATTATATGTATCAAGATGTTCCTTGACGGCAGGTAACCCGCCCTTAATGGTCCAACAACGGTCAATTTCAAAGAATACTTCATCACATATTTTTTGACAAAGTGAAAAAACATCCTCCTCGCTCAATCTGTCATCGCTACGTAACACGGCAATAAACTCCGTAATATCCACACCGCGCAAGAATTTTCGAAAATAATATTCTTTGCAAATGTCAGCAATACTTTCAAAAGAATATTGATGGTGGAAAAATTGGATATCCAAATTATCATTGTTGGCAACGTCCTGTATTTCTGCCGTAGTCGTCAGAAGCGCCCGTGCTTTTTCACAATATTGGGTAAAAATATCAAAGTATTCAATGCCTTTCGCAGAGTCATCACTTTGATTTGACGTGGAATAAAACACTTCTGTAGCCGAGTTAAGCGCAAATTCCGCGATAGCTCGATACCAATTGTACAGCAACGAAGCAGGTTCTTCCAAATCATTAACATCATATTTCAAAGTATCTTCGTTATGCTCATTTGGATAATATACAGTTGAAATCAATCCGGCTATGCTAATACTGTTTTTCTCGATTTTTTCTTCTAACGAAGCGCAACATTGAATTAACAAAGGCAAAATTAGATAACTGTATTTTAGATTTCTGCAAATATTGGCATAATATCCGGTACCATGCATGGTGTCGTAAAAGAGCATTTGATGTTGTGAATAACCAAGTCTGGATATATCCCAAAACTGTGTCCATGCTTTCCACTCCGATGCATCCTCAACAGTAATATTGTCAATGGCTCGTCTTGTATTACTAACAACAAACGAAATATATTCTTGCAACGGTGCGCTGTTTCCTAACATTGCATCGGCTACCACAATACATCTTTCGGCAATACAAATGTCCCAATCAACATCACAGCTTGCATCAAACTCATTATTACGCATAAACGTTAAATAATGGTTCGCTACGTGCTTTAATCTTGTCCAATTCGTATCGGAAAGAAATTTGCTGTATTTAAAGCACGCTTCATTGTCTTGGTATAGCCTAAAGTTCTCGACTCGACTCATTATAGTACTTGTCATATCGTCAAAAATAGTGGCTTTTTCGGAGTTAGTAAATCGATCATCTGTCTTTAATTCCTTGACAATTTCATCGACATCATACCCGTACTTGAACTTGTTAATATAATAATATTCGCCATCAGTTGCTTTATTGGGCTCTTTGATTTCTTCGTCATTTTTTGCGGCACCCTTACTTACAAAATCGGCATCAATATCTTCAAGAAAATCTCCATTTTCTAACTCACTATAATGCCAAATTGAATCTCCAAACTCATCATACCAAACAATTTCATACTTCTCTATGACTTTATAAATATCACGAGATATTCTCCGGCTATATTGTTCAACCAATTGTAAAATCGGTTTGCAGAGAGTTAAAATAGCGGTGTTTTTCAAATCAAGAGAAACTTTTTGAATTTGAGCATGCGCTTTGAAGAAAGCGTTATAAGTTTTATCTTGAGCCTCTTTTCTCATTTCCTCGGCATTTTTAGGCCCAAAGAAAGGAATCATATTTCTTGCTTCAAATACGAGACAAATGTCTTCAAACATAAAGACAATATCGGCATCGCATGCGCTTATGTGGCGGTCAATCTTTTCCAACAACTTATTTAGCTGCCAATACTCGATCAACTCAACAATAAAAATATTGCCATTGATTGCGTTGTATAGATTTGTCACTACATAAGCCAAATTAACTTCATTTGATAACTCCAAAGTATTAACAAATGTGAAAAACCACTTTAACTTATTAGAAACGGTATCTTGATACAGCTGTCCCCAATCATCAACCCCTTCAAATAAATGCCCTTTTAAATCGCTCCACGGCAAATAATCATTAATATAAGCGCAGAGTGTTTCACTTTGCTCAATGTTAGGTGACAACTCCGATTCAATCATTTCAACAATGACGGGATGTAATGATAAATACGGATCTGCGCTATTATTCCAATTGCTTTGAGTTTCGATCCAATGCAAACGAATCAAGTCATTGATAGCATCAATGTGTTTAACTCGATTGTTATATTCCTTGTAAAAATACTTGCGGTACTCATCCTTGTTAATTTTGAAAGAACGAAGAAAATACAGATTGATTAAAACTTGCTTTTGTAGATCAGTAAGCTTGAACATTCTGAAGGTGGCTCTCATCATATCCAAAGCAGTTTTTCTGTGAACTCTTTCATCTTTGAAAATAGATATTTTTTCTGCTTCCTCAAAGGCTTTGATTCCGTGTTTTACGGTTTTGTTTAATTCTTCTAAAGTTAATCCAGAAGCAGTAAGTTGTGCCGCCAACATAGGAACAATTTGAGTATGATATCTGTAGTGACGAAGTATTTCATCAATTATAACTCGTTCATCAGAAGAAAATTGAATGTTGCTTTCCTTAACAAACAATTCAACAGCTTGTTCTGCAGTGATACTGTTTATTTTTATCTGCATTATTTTGTTTGAAGTGTAATCTGAAAAATCCGTCCTTGTTGTGAAGATAATATCAGCTTTCATACGCAAAAGGCTGTCGAGGTATTCTTCTGCATCAACATCAACGTCAAAATTGTCAACGATCAGCAACACTTTGTTATTGTTGAAAATCTTGCGGACGAGCTTTATTTTGGATTCTCCACATTCATCACAATTTTGAATTTGGATGCTTTCCAACAACTCCTCCAAATCATCTTCATAGCGAAGGAACAAAATAGCATCGTAGCTTGATTCATTGTCAAATGCATATTTTTTTGCAAGCGTACTTTTACCCGTCCCGGCAAATCCGCTCAAAAAGACAGCGCGGTTGCCACTTGCAAAAGCGGAACGAATATTATTTAATTCGTTCTCTCTTCCGACAAAATATTTGCTGGGAGCCGGACAATCGGAAAGAATATATTGTTCTTCCTCTGCCGTTCCAATCGCTTCTTCAAGCGCAATGATAAGATTATTTGTCTTTTGGTATCTGCGCTTAGGATTGGCTGCAATGGTTTTATGGAATATTTCACGAAGCAGACGCTTGATTTTAGGGTTAACCA
>JAEIGA010016255.1_pt1 | contig 11327 bp, 13 predicted proteins | sample 9270691 | NCBI WGS metagenome assembly JAEIGA01 (sample SAMN17057246, study PRJNA624740) | gut metagenome | biome: biome; isolation source: fecal sample | host: Bos grunniens | place: China: Xizang | collected 2019
GTGGGGAGGATCTCAACGCCGTTCTCCTTCATCTTGCGGAAGATGGAGTGGATACGGGCATGGGCGTACTGAACGTAGTAAACGGGGTTGGAAGAGGACTGCTCGATGGCCAGACCCAGGTCAAACTCCATCTGGGTGTTGGATTCACGCATATTGAACAGGAAACGGGCGGCATCGACCGGCACTTCGTCCAGCAGGTCAGCCAGCTGAATGGCCTTGCCGGTACGCTTGCTCATCTTGACGGGCTTGCCGTCCTTCAGCAGATTCACCAGCTGCATCAGCACAACGGTGAGGTTGTCGCCATTCAGACCCACGGCATTCATGGCACCCTTCATACGGGCAACGTGACCGTGGTGGTCGGCACCCCATACGTCGATGCACTCATCAAAGCCGCGTACGGCGAACTTGTTGCGGTGGTAAGCGATGTCAGCGGCAAAATAAGTGGGATTGCCGTTGGCACGCACCAGCACGTCGTCCTTTTCGGCACCGAATGCGGTGGACTTGTACCAGATGGCGCCTTCCTTTTCGTAGGTCAGACCCTTTTCCGTCAGCAGACGGACGGTGTCCATGACCTCGCCGCTTTCGTGCAGAACGCTTTCCATGAACCACGTATCATAGTCAATGCGGTACTTGGCAATGTCGGACTTCATCTTGGCGATGTTTTTCGGCAGGGCGTAAGCTACCAGTTCCTTGCGGCGGGTTTCGTCGTCGGTGTGCATCAGCTTGTCGCCGAATTCATCCTTGTAAGCCTGTGCATGGTCAATGATGTCGCCGCCCTGGTAGCAGGTTTCGGGCAGGGGAACGGCATCAGCACCCAGAAACAGCTGCTGATAACGGATGCTCAGGGACAGACCGAACTTCTCGATCTGATTACCGGCATCGTTGACGTAAAACTCGCGTTCCACATCGAAACCGGCAGCATCCAGTACAGCGGCCAGACAGTCACCCAGTGCGCCGCCGCGGGCGTTGCCCATGTGCATGGGACCGGTGGGGTTGGCGGAAACAAATTCCACCAGCACGCGCTTGCCGCCGCCAAAGTCGGAACGACCGTAGCGTTCGGCCTGCTGTGCGATTTCTTCCATGACAGCGGCATAGTAGCGGTCGCCGAGGAAGAAATTCATGAAGCCGGGACCGGCAATTTCCCAGCGGTCAAATACGGTGTCGGACAGGTCCAGCCGGTCGCAGATGGCCTGTGCGATTTTGCGGGGAGCCATACGCAGCGCACGGGCGGAAGCCATTGCCATATTGGTGGCATAGTCGCCGTGTGCAGTATCGGCAGGAATTTCAATGGTGAATGCAGGCAGAGCTGCGTTGGAGAACACACCGTCAGCAACGGCGCGTCCGGCAGCGTCCAGCAGTGCCTTGCGCAGGCCCAGAACGGCCTTTTCGGTAACAGTAGCCATAATAGATTGTTGATCCTCCTAGGTGTTAACAGGTGGTGATGGGCACAAGGCGCATCGTCACCTCATTGTGGGAAAGTACGTCGCCGTCGCACAGCAGTGTGTACGACAGGCGGATGCGCTCCTCCCGGGTATTCGATTGATGAGACACGGTTTGTGTCCGGATTTCCAGCGGCAGGATGCCTGCGCCGGTATCATAACTGCAGTAGGTGGTACGACCGGGTTCAAATTCCATGCGGCTCTGACCGGCACCGTTACGGATCATGACGGCACGGTTGCCGGCGAGCTTCAGGGAAACATGGACAGCGGTGCCGCCTTCCTGCATTTCGTCGTAGGTAATCAGCACGGCGCCGTCTTTTTCCATACGGCGGCCGAGGACACGGGATTGCTGGCGGTCTTCGGTGCCGAGGATACGCTGACGGCCGACCACGGTGATCGAATGGGTATGATTCATGATAACAGGTCCTTACTATCCAGACAATGGACGATCAGAGCGAGTCCATGTCGATTTTGGTGACATTGCCGGTCAGCTCACGCCCAAGGAACTGGCTGCCGATGCGCGCAAAGCCCTGCACCTCGTCGGTGACGAAGTACGAAGCCGTGCCGGACGTTTTGCGGTCAGTGCGCAGTCCCTGCGCTTCCAGCACCTGCATGGCCCGGTGAGCCGATTCCGCACCGGAGTTGATGAGGGTCACACCGGGGCCCATGATGGATCGGATGACCGGTGCGATGATGGGGAAGTGGGTGCAGCCCAGAATCAGGGTGTCCACCTCATTTTCCATCATGGGTTCCAGATAGCGGCGCGCAACCAACTGCAGTACCGGATCCGTCTTGGCGACGAAACCGCCCTCCACAAGGTTGACGAACAGCGGACAGGCCTGCTGGGTGACGGAGCAGTTGGGGAGCAGCCGCTTCAGGTGATGCTCGAAAGCCCGGCTGTTGACCGTGGCACTGGTGCCCAGCACACCGATGCGGCCATTGGCCGTAGCGGCGGCAGCTGCCTCGGCAGCAGGCTCCACAATGCCGAGGAAGGGAACCGGCAGAGCAGCACCAATGTCCGCACAGGTGGAACTGATGGTGCCGCAGGCGGAAATAACCATCTTGACATTATGGCGCAGCAGGAAATTCATGTCCTGCGCGGCGTATTTCCGGATGGTGTCCCGGCCACGGGTACCGTAAGGCACACGACCGGTATCGCCGAAATAGATGATGTTTTCTTCGGGCATGAGGATCTGCAGCTCTTTGACTGCTGTCAGACCGCCCAGACCGGAATCAAATACACCGATGGGCTGGTTTTTCATACATCAGCCCGCCCTTTCCAGTGCCAGCTCGATCAGACGATCCAGCAGCTCCGGCGTGGGGATGCCGGCGGCCTCAAACAGCTTGGGGTACATGCTGATGGAGGTGAAGCCCGGCAGGGTGTTCAGCTCATTGAGCAGGATGGCATTGTCGGAATTGCGCACGAAGAAGTCGACGCGGGACAGACCGGTGCAGCCCAGCATACGGTAGGCTTCCACGGCCGTCTTGCGGATCTGCTCGGAGATTTCCACAGGCAGGTTGGCCGGGATAGCGGTCTTGGAATCGGGATCCTTGTACTTGGCTTCGTAGGTATAGAATTCCACATCGGTCAGCACTTCACCGATGACGGAAGCAATGGGCTTACGGTTGCCCATAACGGCACATTCCACTTCACGGCCTACGATGGCTTCTTCGATGACGATGCGGCCGTCTTCCTGACCGGCGATTTTCATGGCTTCGTACAGCTCATCGGGCGAGCTGACCTTGCTGACGCCTACGGAAGAACCGGCATTGGCCGGCTTGACAAATACAGGGTAGCCCAGCTTTTCTGCGATTTCAGCATCGACAGGAGCCGGATTTTCCAGATAGTCGTCGGTATAGCACCACACGAACTTGGCCTTCGGAATGCCGTTGTAAGCCAGCAGCATATTGGTCACGGCTTTGTCCATGCAGGCAGAAGAAGCCAGCACACCGCAGCCCACATAGGGGATTCCGGCCAGTTCAAACAGACCCTGTACGGTGCCGTCTTCGCCGTTCTTGCCGTGCAGCACGGGGAAAATCACATCCACCGGCAGTACCTCGCCGGAATCGGGCAGCAGGATGCCGCGGATGGCGGTATTGGAGGAGATCATGCACAGACGGTTGCCTGCGTCCTGTTCCCATGCGCCGTCCATAATGGCTTCACGGCGGCCGGTGTACAGCATCCACTGGCCGTTCTTGGTGATGCCGATGCAGGTCACATCGTATTTCTCGGGGTTCAGATGGGCCAGAATGGAGGAGACGGAGCGACGGGAGATTTCATGCTCAGAAGATTCGCCGCCAAACAGCACGGCGACACGCAGTTTATTCATTCAGATCGTCCTTTCCGAAAAGTTTCATAAGATGGGAATTTTTTCAGGTCACATACAGTTTCATTATAGCACAGACGAAAAAAATCCGCAATGCTTCCGGGGAGATTTTTATGCCCCAAAAGCAGCAATGTGCGTAAAAACCGCAAGACTGTGCGGTGGATATCCGAAAAGCACCGTAAAAAACTGCACAAACACCGAAAAAAAGGTTGTACTTTCTGAGGAAATGTGTTATGATTAAATTTGCATTGTGATAAAACTGTCGGCCGGAATTTCCGGTCGGATGGAGATAAAGGAGTTGAATTCTTTGGAACAACAGGCTTTGGAAATGATTACCGGACGTCTGGAACGTGTACTGGCTGCCCAGAATTATACGCTGACCCAGCCCGGTAAAGCGGACGGCAACCGTCCCGCCCTGTTTTTTGGCGAAAAGAGTGCATACGCAGTCGTGTATGAGCGGACGACAAAGCAGTTTGAACTGCGTCAGGCTGCATTGGACGGCAAGAAAATGCCGGATGAGTGGACCAGTGTGTCTGCATGGATGTTCAATCCGGCCGAGCACACCATGAAGGATGCGGAGTCCATTGCAAACGACTTCTGCCAGTCGGTGGAAGTGGTGTCCGTCAAGAAAAAGACCGTGGAGCGCAAGGCGGAGCGGAAAAAGAGCGATGAAAAGTATGTGAATCCGGCATTCCTGATGAACCGCTTCGTGCCCGTGTTCCCGGATCTGCGCTACGCCATTCAGGCTCACCGTGAAAAGTACGGCGCACTGATTCCTCATGAGATGTGCAAGCAGTTTGTGGTGCCCATGGTCAACGAACTGCTGAAGGATGCCAACGAAAAGCAGCGGCAGGAGCGTCTGTTCGAAGTGCTGTCCAACAACTACAAGAACGGCGACCTGGACACCAAGTCCCTGATCACGCTGGGCATCCTGAATCAGATCGAGGGCGAAACCAGCATCCGCCGTGCAGAAGAACTGGCGTCCAATGAACTGATGACCGCATGGAAGTGCGCACGCAAGTACAAAAACCGCAAGCTGAAGCCCGAAAAGGTCAAGAAGCAGGCGGTACTGAGTGCAGAGAACAGCACCGGCTCGCTGAAATAATTTTTTGAAAAATTTCGCGAAAAGGGCTTGACCTGCAAAAAAATATGTGATATACTGCATCTACCTCTGATGAAAAGGTTTATTTCTTGCGCCTGGAAATCGACCTTAGCATGAGGAAGGCTAAAAATTTCCGTATTACCGGGAGGTGCCGTCAATGAGAGTAAAAATTACCTTGGCATGTTCTGAATGCAAGCAGCGTAACTACAACAGCATGAAGAACAAGAAGAATGATCCGGACAGACTGGAAATGACCAAGTACTGCCGGTTCTGCAAGAAGCACACTGCGCATAAGGAGACCAAATAATTTTACGGGAGGACTGCAAAATGGCAAACGAAGCCAAGAAGCCGAACATCTTCAAAGCCTTTTGGGAAAAGACCAAAGCGGCTTGTCAGCGCGTCGGCAAGTTTTTCCGTGAAATCAAGAGCGAAATCAAAAAGATCACCTGGCCTGCTGTTCCCACGGTATTCCGCAACACCGGAATCGTGCTGCTGGTCATGCTGGTGGTAGGCGTTTTTGTATTTGCCCTTGATTTCGGCCTGAACCAGTTACTCGGTCTGATTATGAGCGTGTCTCCGATCGCTTGATTTCAGACTTGGAGGACAAGTAATGGCTGAAGACGCGAAATGGTATGTCATCCATACTTATTCGGGTTATGAGAACAAGGTCGCATCGAATCTGAGAACCACGGTGGAAAACCGCCACCTGGAGAACTGGATCGAAGCGGTCCGCGTGCCCACCGAAACCGTTGTGGAAATCCGCGACGGCAAGCAGTACGAAGTGGAACACAAGCTGTTCCCGAGCTACGTGTTTGTAAAAATGGTGCTCACGGACGAGTCCTGGTATGTCGTGCGGAATATCCGCGGATGTACCGGCTTTGTGGGCCCGTCTTCCAAACCCGTTCCGCTGACGGAAGCGGAAGTACTCGCGATGGGTATGGAAACCAAAAACACAGTGGTCGAATATGAAGTGGGCGATTCTGTCCGCATCATCGATGGCGCACTGGAAGATTCTGTGGGTACGGTGGAATCCATCGACCTGGAGAAGAACGTTGTGCGTGTACTGATTTCGATGTTCGGCCGCGAAACACCGGTAGACCTGAAACTGGATCAGGTTGAACCGATGGATGATTAAGCAGATAATTATGCGGCTCATCCGCTGATTATGTGCGCGTTGGCGCACGGGGGCGCAAGCCCCGTGTGGGAGGAAGGTAAATATTTTTCAGGCCTTCCGCCATTTACCACTATTTTTGGAGGTGCTTTATCAATGGCTCAAAAGGTTACGGGCTTTATTAAGCTCCAGATCCCGGCCGGCAAAGCAACGCCGGCTCCGCCTGTTGGCCCTGCACTCGGTCAGCACGGTGTCAACATTATGGCATTCACGAAGGAATTCAACGAGCGTACGAAGAAGGACGTGGGTCTGATTATCCCCGTTGTCATCACCGTTTACGCGGATCGCTCTTTCACGTTTATCACCAAGACCCCGCCCGCAGCTGTGCTGATCAAGAAGGCTTGCGGTATCGAGTCTGCTTCCGGTAAGCCGAACAAGGTGAAGGTCGCTCAGCTGACCAAGGACCAGGTTCGTCAGATCGCCGAGCAGAAGATGCCCGACCTCAACGCGGCGTCGGTCGAGGCTGCCATGAGCATGGTTGCGGGTACCGCTCGCAGCATGGGCATTACGGTTGAAGCCTGACACCCCCGTGTGGGAGGAATATTCCGATATTTACCACTGAACAGGGAGGATAACAAATGAAACACGGTAAGAAATATATCGACAGCGCAAAGCTGGTCGATCGCACTAAACTGTATGATTCCAACGAAGCTCTGGACCTGGCTGTGAAGACTGCTTCCGCCAAGTTCGATGAGACTGTGGAAGTTCACGTAAAGCTGGGCGTTGACAGCCGTCACGCCGATCAGCAGGTTCGTGGCGCCATCGTGCTGCCCAACGGTACCGGTAAGCAGGTTCGCGTGCTGGCTCTCTGCAAGGAAAACAAGCAGGATGCCGCTCGTGAGGCTGGTGCTGAGTTCGTGGGTGCTGCCGATCTGATCGCCAAGATTCAGAACGAAGGCTGGATGGACTTCGACGTGGTCATCACCACCCCCGACATGATGGGTATGGTTGGCCGTCTGGGTAAGATCCTCGGTCCGCGCGGTCTGATGCCCAACCCCAAGGCTGGTACTGTGACCCCCGACATTGCCCGCGCTATCCGCGAAGCTAAGGCCGGTAAGATTGAGTACCGTCTGGACAAGAACAACATCATTCACTGCCCCATCGGCAAGGCTTCCTTCGGCGTGGAGAAGCTGCAGGTGAACTTTGACACCCTGCTGGCTGCCATCATCAAGGCAAAGCCCGCCGCTGCAAAGGGTCAGTACATCCGCTCCTGCGTAGTTGCTTCTACCATGGGCCCCGGTGTGCGCGTGAACCCCAACAAGGTTGGCTGATTTTCTAAAAATAATGCTTGACAAACACGGATAACCGTGCTATAATAATCAAGCTGTGTATTTCCAAAGACAGCAGGTGCAAAAGCGTAATGACTCCGCAACGGAGATCGCCTGCCGAGGAGAGTATATTTACAATAGACCGGGCGCGTGCGCCTGTGTTCGCTGTGTGTAATTATGCCCTTCCCGGTAGCGGGAAGGGCTTTTGTATTTGAAGTTGTTATCGGAGGTGAATTGAAATGCCCAGTCAGAAGATTCTTGAAGTGAAGAAGCAGGCTGTTGCCGGTGTTACCGCTCAGCTGAAGGGTTCTGTCGCAGGTGTGCTGGTAAACTACAGCGGCATCAACGTGGCAGACGATACCAAGCTTCGTAAGGAGCTGCGTGAAGCAGGTGTTCAGTACGCTGTTGTGAAGAACAGCATTCTGAAGCGCGCTGTGAACGAGGCTGGTCTGCAGGAGATGGAAAAGGTTCTGGAAGGAACCACCGCTCTGGCTACCAGTGAGAAGGATTATTCCGCTGCCGCCCGCATTCTGTGCAAGTTTGCGAAGGACAGCAAGAACTTCGAAGTGAAGTCCGGTTATGCTGATGGCAAGGTTCTGTCCGCTGCTGAAGTGGAAGAGCTGTCCAAGCTGCCGAACAGAGATCAGCTGGTTGCTATGGTGGCCGGCGCTCTGAACTCCACCATCGCAAGTCTGGCTATCGCTATCAATGCGATCGTCGAAAAGAATTCCGAGCCGGCCGAAGGTGCTGAAGCACCCGCCGAGGCTTGAGAATAACACCCAAATCAAATTTACAAAATATCTCATGGAGGGATACCATCATGTCTGATAAGATCAAGAATATCGTTGAAGAAGTGAAGGCTCTGACCGTTCTGGAGCTGTCCGAGCTGGTTAAGGCTATCGAGACCGAATTCGGCGTTTCTGCCGCTGCTACCGCTGTTGCTGCAGCTCCCGCTGCTGCTGAGGCTGCTCCCGTTGTTGAGCAGACCGAGTTCGACGTTATCCTGAAGGCTGTTGGCGCCAACAAGATCGCCGTTATCAAGGTTGTTCGCGAAGTTACCGGTCTGGGCCTGAAGGAAGCTAAGGCTGTTGTTGACGGCGCTCCCAAGGCTGTGAAGGAAGCTGTAAGCAAGGAAGATGCTGAGGCTATCAAGGAGAAGCTGACCGCTGCTGGCGCTGAGGTAGAAGTGAAGTAATTTTACTTCCCTTTTTACTTCCATTTCTGAAAAGAGAACTCAAGGGGAGACACTTTACATAAAGTGGTCTCCCCTTGTTGTTTATATGAATCAAAGGAGTGCATCGTATGGGAATCTTTACGCTGACGCTGAATCAGATGGCGTTTCTGTTTGCGCTGATTATTGCAGGTTTCGTACTGGCCAAGAGTAAAGTGCTGCCGGGCAATGCGGCCGGTGTGCTGGCCAAGCTGGAAAATACCCTGTTCATCCCGGCGCTGGTCATGGTGACGTTTATCCAGAAATTCACCGTGGAAAGCCTGTCGACGGCATGGAAGCCTTTTGTCCTGAGCTTTGTGATTTTTGCGGTTGTCATGCCGGTTGCTATTTTTATTTCCAAAAAATGCGGCAAGGGCGACCGTTATATTGCCAATATCTATACATATGGTCTGTGTTTCTCCAACTTTGGTTTCATGGGCAACGCAGTCGTCAGCAAGCTGTATCCGGAGTATTTCTTTGAGTACCTGATTTTCACGCTGCCGCTGTGGATCATGATTTACGTGTGGGGTGCACCGGTCCTGCTGATGACGGAAGTGACCGGTGAGAAGCAGAGCTTCAAGTCCCGGATGAAGTCTTTCGTGAATCCGATGTTCATTGCCATGCTGATTGGTATGGTGGTCGGCATCACCGGCCTGCCGCTGCCGTCTTTCGTCAATACGACGCTGGATTCCTGTGCCAACTGCATGTCGCCCATTGCCATGCTGCTGACCGGCATTACCGTGGCAACCACCGATCTGAAGAAGACCTTCACCGACGGTATGATCTATCTGGTATCGCTGATTCGTCTGATTGCCTTCCCGTTGGTGGGCATTGCGGTATTCGTCTTCCTGCCGCTGCCGGTTTCCACAATTACCTGTGTGATCTGCTCGCTGGCCATGCCGCTGGGTCTGAACACCATCGTGATTCCCAGTGCCTACGGCAAGGATACCTCCAAGGCGGCCGGTATGGCCATCGTGTCGCACCTGCTGTCCTGCATTACGATTCCGCTGATGCTGATGCTGATGACGGCCCTGCTGTGATTGCACAAATGTAAAAAGCACCTGTTTCTGCACGTTTTATTTGCAGAAGCAGGTGCTTTTGTGCTATAATAAAGAAAAATCGTTGGGGAGGGAGCGATATGAAGCTTTCGCTGGCAACATCGGCGCTTGGTCAATATTTCAATGCCCGGCAAAACCGGATGGATATCCTGGACACCGTGGCAGCAATCCGAAGCTGTGGTTTTACCTGTATGGATTACGGGATTCCGGAAAAGCAGCTGGGAGATGACTGGATGGCACAAGCCGATGCATTGAACGTGCGCCTGACGGAATACGGTATGATCGCTGCACAGGCCCATGCGCCGTTTTCTGCGCTGAGTCCACGCAGTGAAGCGTACAAAGCATTGTGCCGCAGGGCGCTGCAATTCTGCGCCCGGGCAGGGATTCCGATGATGGTGCTGCATCCGATAAAAACAGGGGGATGCACCCGGGAGGAATTTCTGCGGATGAATATGGCTTATTATCGGGAGCTGATGCCGACGGCAGAGAAAACCGGGGTACAGGTGTTGGTGGAAAATGTCGGTCTGCCCGGGGATGGCTATTACCTGCGGAATGGGGTTGATCTCCGTGCAGTGGTGGATGCGGTGGCTCACCCTCTGTGCAATGCCTGCTGGGATGTAGGACACGGGAATTTCTACAATGACCCGGATTGCAATTTGTACGATACGATTGTGGCGTTGGGGGAGAAGCTGAAGGCTTTGCATATCCACGACAACTGCGGCAACCTGCCCGTTGCGGATCGTCCGTACCGGATGGATATGCATATGATGCCGTTTATGACGCCGTATGCTACGGTGAATTACGATGCATTGCTGCAAGGGTTGGTGGATATTGGCTACACCGGTACATTCAACTTTGAGACGGATGCACCGAGGGAAAATCCCCACCGGATGCCGTTTATCTATGAGGGAAAGCGAGTGCGCCGGATTGAAGGATTGCCGCCGGAGCTGTGGCGGTATATGAACCATGGACTGTATCTGGCCGGAAAATATATGCTGGAAACTTACGGGGTATTTGAAGAATAAGCAAAAACGCCGGTGTGCTTTGTCTGCACATCGGCGTTTTTTCACGTATTGATATTAAAAAGTGGAAAACCGGTAAATTGTCGTGGTGTCGTAAATTTCACCCGGACGCAGAACCACAGACGGGAACTGAGGCTTGTTCGGGGAGTCCGGGAAGTGCTGGGTCTCCAGACAAATGGCGGCGCGCATTTCCTGCGGACGATTGCCGCGCAGGGGCAGCGTTTCATCCGTCAGAAAGTTGGCGGAGTAAATCTGCACACCGGGCTGGTCGGTGATGACGTCCATGCGGCGGCCGGTATCGGCGGCAGTCAGGGTAGCGACCCGGCGCAGACCGCTGCCGTTGAGGACAAAGTTGTGGTCGTAACCATTGCCGCGGACCATCTGCACGTGACCAGAAGCAATATCCCGACCGATGGCCTTGGGTACATTGAAATCAAACGGCGTACCGGCAACTGCCAGCAGATCACCGGTGGGAATCAGCAGTTCGTCCACCGGGGTGATATAATCGGCATCCACCTGCAGCTGATGGTCCAGTACAGTGCCCTTGGTACAGTCGGACAGGTTGAAATAGCTGTGGTTGGTCAGGTTGATGATGGTCGCCTTGTCGGTGATGGCATTATAGTGAATGGACAGGGCGTTGTCATCGGTCAATGTGTAGGTGACGGTGACGTTCACCGTGCCGGGGTAGTTTTCGCAGCCGTCCGGATCGGTGAGACGAAGCACCAGCGTA
>JAEIGA010016256.1_pt1 | contig 11326 bp, 7 predicted proteins | sample 9270691 | NCBI WGS metagenome assembly JAEIGA01 (sample SAMN17057246, study PRJNA624740) | gut metagenome | biome: biome; isolation source: fecal sample | host: Bos grunniens | place: China: Xizang | collected 2019
ATTAAACAATCCACAGACAAAATATACAACAACACATGTTTTCGGAACAGAAGCATGCAGAATATACGAAAATTGTGTTGACAACGGACAAAAATGGGACGTGAAGACTCTCGAAGAAAAGGGTAGTGTGACTACACAATCTTTCAATTCACAGAAAGAACTCAATGCTTATATACTGGGGGTAGAGGATGCAACAGGCTATCTCGAAAGCAGTAAGATGATGACCGACGAAGAATGGGAAATCTATTGTGAGGAGTATTTTTCAGACGAAGATAATGAATGACAGGCAGTAAGGGACCTGCTTTCGGGCAGGTTCTCCCTTATTTTACTCTTCGTTGAGAGATTTACAATGTCATAAAATCATTTTCTTCGATAGAAAATAGTACCTTTGCACAATTTTAATAATTAACAGATAAAGATTATGACAAAATCAGAAATAGTTAGTGCAATCTCTGCCAAGACTGGATTGGACAGAAAAGATGTGTTGAACATCGTAGAAGCATTCATGGTGACAGTGAAAGATTCCATGGCAGGTGGCGAAGAAGTGTTCCTTCGTGGATTCGGTTCCTTCATCATCAAGCAGCGTGCTGAAAAGACTGCAAGAGACATCTCTAAAAATACCACTATCATTGTTCCGGCACATAACATCCCTGCCTTCAAACCGGCAAAGGAATTTATCAACATGCTCCAGAACAAATAAATCTATAAAGTAGTGCTCATCTGTAAACAGATGCAGCTTCAGGGCTCGGTATATCAGGACATATATCGAGCCCTGCGTATATAAAAAAGGCAGCTGTCTCCAAAAGACAGCTGCCGATGTTCATTCCATATTCCCCTTCCTGTTGCAGAAGAGATTTCCTTATCAGTTCTGCAGACGCTCCGCAGACTTGATATCATCCAGTCCCAACACGGTATTCCCGTTAGGCAATACAATTTTCTTCACGACCATTTCCTTACGGTCCACCTCACGTTTCTGACGCAAGACTTCCATACCGTTAACCGTTTCATTCAGATAGGTCTGGTAAATCCAGACCTTTGCTTCATACTCTTGTGTACCATCAGCGTGACGTTTACCCTTTTCCCATTGCAATTTACCGTTATTGGTAGCGAACTGGAATTCTAGGTCATAACTGATGCGGGTATTCATACGTCCTGCATCCGCCTGAGTCTGTAAGTTTCTGAAGTAGGTCTTCATCGGCTTCGGAGGCTTTGCCTTTCCGCTATAACTAGAAGTCGTAATCATCTTACGCTCTTCGTAATGGTGGAACAGCTTCGGAACATCATTTTCACGAACCCGCTTCTTCTTGGCAGCCAAAGCAACCTTTTCCTTTTCATTGACAGGGGTTGTGCCGATAAACTCTACATATTCGCAAAATTTATCCACCAGTCCTTCCAACTGGGTGAGTACATCCCCCGAAATGAACCGCTGGTCCTGCAATGGCTTCATTTGGGCCTGTGCTGACAATACCATACACATAAATAACAGCCCGCAAAGTATTTTCTTCATCACTTTTATAGTTTTTATTATTCTTCTGTTCATTGATGCAAAGAGATGCTTTGTTAATGTAAGGCCAGATAGTGACAAACCCATTAAATCAGCTCTTTACAATAGATTGCAAAGATACGGTTTTTATGTTGTCTCCACTATTTTTTCCCTAAAAACGGAACGTAATTACTTAAAATAGAGTCAAATTAGGATGATTTTTACCATTCAGCAGAGTTTTGTACCCTTTTTACTACGGATAAAACCGGACAACAAGTGATAAATTAAAAAGCTAGCATAATCAGAAAGTTGGTTGCTATAATGATGAGCCAAGTCTTAAAATGCTAGCAATACACTTAAAATGTTCAGGTACCTGTCCCGATACCTTCCGGCAGAAGCAGTATGTCTCCCGCAAGCTAGCTTGTGGTCTCCATACCGCCACAGCCTACGGCAATCAGCACTTAGTACCCTTCTACAGTCAAGTGCAGACCGGAGACACTCCCCAAAAATACTCATCATGTTCGGCAAGTGTTGCATCTGCTTGCTGAACATGATGACATGACTACTTGGGAGAGTCTCCGGTATATAGCAACCTATCATGACACATCATCCCACGAATAAAATTACACACACAAAACTTCGCAAGACAATGTATCATCGAGGTTTTACATCAAGCGGTGACGGTCATAATCCGGGACATGCGAATTTATCATCTCCTTGGGATTCACATCATACCATTCCAAGGTGGGATGACGGTGAAATTTACCAGAGTCTGGGTCTACCCATCCAGCATCCCAAGTAGGGTCACATATCAAAAAACTTCCGTCCGACTTCTCTGCCAGCACCCACGCATGGCCTGACCACTCATCACTTTCACCGTTTCTAGCCTGGCCGTTGACCTTGATGGCCCGGATGCCCACACAGTCCAGCATCTTGACCATCAAATGAGAGTAAGCATTACAAACCCCTTTCCCTTCCAGGTAGCACAGGTCCGCACTATAAATTTTATAGTCCGTGTCATAAGCGATATGATGGGTTATCCATTCATAGACCGCCTTTATCTTCTCATCATGACTGCCTGCATGTTTGGTGATACTGTTTACATGGTCTGACAAATCCAGTGGCAGTTCAAAATTCATATCAAAGGTCCTTTTACTGATATTGACACCTGAAAACAAGTCATTGAACAACATGCTTGTTTTAGCATCAATCACGTTCAGATTTCGGTCAATCTCACTGATATTATCCTTGTTCTCATACAATGACTTCAAGTCATCATATACATTCTCCTGGTATCCCCAATAAAGGAGACCACCCAAAATCATCAGAAATAGTGTTCTCATAATAGTAGCTCGTTTAAGTTTAACAGTTTAGAATTTGGTTATTTAAACATTCCTTAAAGAAGGAATTACTTATTCTTTCAGTCGATATTTACCGCCGTTGTCCAATATGTATTCCAGTATTTGCTGAAAGACGGCACGGACATAGCTTGTACTCGATAGATATCCTCCCTCACTGAATTTGTCAATTAAATGTTCTTTCAGGACGGCAGGTTTAATGTTCAAACATTCAGCCAGGATTGACTGATTGTCTTTGTCCAGAATGGCCATTGTCTTGTGGTCGGGTAAAACGTCATTGTCATATACCGTTTCCTCCAGACAAATCACCATTTCATCTAAAATTGTTGTTCCAACAGAGATGGTTATCACTATCGATGCATCACCATCCGATTCCATTATTATCGTTTCATTGTAAATCATAGGCTAATAGTATTAGGTTTCAATTTGGTTTTCACTCTCGGTTCCGGAAGACATGTGCATTTCCTTCCTGCATCACCTCCGGTAGCTGTTCACCCTCTCAAAGAACGACATTGCAAAACTAACAGGATTAGAGTGACAAAATGTAGAAATTACAATTTCTATTTCACCCGTCATTTTTTGTACTTCATACTTCTTTCCCTATTGTTAATGTTTCGACAAGCGAAGCAATGTCGAACACATCGAGCGAAGCAAAGATGCAGCCACACGACAACTCATAACTCATAACTCATAACTTATAACTCAAAAAGGCCCGCCCATTTCTATTTATTGTTTGCGATTTTAGTCGTTTATCCTCTTTTTAATCGGCTAATTCATCGATTTTACCTATCTTTGCAATAGTCAATCATGGATAGCTCTGAAATGGAAGAAATTTCTAAACACTATTTACCTATTGATTCTATTCTTAAAGGACAGGATTATCAATATAGGATATTGAAGGTGCTTGGCGAGGGTACTTTCGGCATCACCTATCTGGCTAAGGCAAAAGTAAGCGTAGACGGTAAATTAGGACATCTTTATACAGAGATTGACGTAGCCATTAAGGAATTCTTCATGAAAGAGATGAACACTCGTACTGGAACTGCTGTAGATAGCGGGAGTCAGTCAGGAATGTTCCATTCATATCGTAACAAGTTCCGCAAAGAGGCGATGAACCTCTCTCGGATGCAACATGCCGGTATTGTGAAGGTTCTCGAAGTCTTTGAACAGAACAATACCTCATACATCGTCATGGAATTCATGAATGGCGGTTCATTGGATGCTTATATACGCAAGAAAGGTAAGGTGGCCGAAGATGAAGCACTTCAATTAATAAGCCTTGTCGGAAACGCATTGGAGTATATGCACGACCAGCGAATGCTCCATCTAGACCTCAAGCCGCAGAATATCATGTTCAATGGGCAGCAACAACCGGTACTCATTGATTTCGGACTATCCAAACATTATAACGATTCCGGTGAGCCGGAATCCAGTACCAGCATCGGTCTAGGTACACCGGGATACTCCCCATTGGAACAAGCAGATTATAAAGAAATGAAGGATTTCCAGCCGACGCTGGATGTCTATGCTTTGGGTGCCACGCTTTATAAGATGCTGACCGGGCAGACACCACCCACAGCTTCCACGGTACTCAATCATCCGTCTTTGCTCAATGACAAGCTTCTACAAGCTGGCATTTCACAAAAAAGTCGGGATTTGGTTTTGGCAACCATGCAACCCCTTAAAGGAGGAAGACCTCAAACCGTAGCTGAATTTCTGACACGTATACAGACTGAACCGCAAGCTGAAGAACAAATCTTTAAAGGAAATGAAGAAACAACATTAATCGATACGAAATATGAATTTATCGAAAAATCTCCTGTTTCAGAATTATCCAAAAAAGAAATTGATGGCACTATTGATAATATTGCTCCATCAATTAACCGCGAGATTGGGGATAAAGATAAAAATGAAAACATACCAAACCATATAAAAAGTACCTTCAATTATGATAAGGTTGCTAACAGGAATGTAAAGAAATCAAAAAATACGGGTAAGCAGATTATAATCCCATCAACTGAAACATTATTAGACATTCTTAAGGACAAATATCAATTCGTTGATTATTTACCAGGTTATAATCTATCAGATAACAAGAACTGGCATGATAATTGTTTCATGGACCAATGTTATACACGTTTGACCAATTTCAATGACCTGAAATTCTCCGGAGATTATGCACCACTCATATACAGAGGTAAGTTCGGATTTGTAAATAAAGATGGTGTTCTAATAACACCATTCAAGTATGACAAAGTTCAGATAATCGAAAGGAATAACAATTTTATAGTCAAAGACAAGGGGAAATGGGGACTCCTGGACTCCAAGTTAAACACTTTACTCAAATGCATTTATGACCATGAGCTGATAGAATCCGAAGGTATGATTGCCATTTGTAAGAATAGCAAATGGGGATTTATAAAGTTGGATTGGATTTCTGAGAAGAAAAATTATAAATCTACAGAAATCATAGCATGTCAATATGATGCCGTTGGCAAGTTTATCGATGGTCTGGCCATGGTAAAGCAGAATGGCCTTTTTGGGTATATTGACAAAAAAGGTACAATAATAATACCTATTGAGTATGAGGACTGTCACGATGAACGCAGGGAAAAAGGAACACAAACCTTGGTGTTAAAAAAGGATGGCAGATGGAAGTATACGGATTTAAAAGGATTTCAAACACTACCTACGTGTTTGGGTAATGATGAATTATTCGAATTTCATAATCAACACGCTATCATCCGAAATAAAGATTCATATTATCTGAAAAACAAATTGGGTACCATTCAATATTCCGGCCAATACATAGAAAGGCTGGAAGGGGAAGAGGTTTATCGCATAACTTCCGATAATAAATATAATCTTTTGAACCCCGACATACAAAAACAACCGTTGGCAAAGGAGTGGTATGAGTATATCGGACGGTTTGTGGACGATATGGCAGTGGTCAAACGCAACGGACTTTATGGTATAATAAATACAAAAGGCGAAGAAATCATACAATGTAGATATGACTGGATGTCTGCCGAACCTGTAGCAGGTAAGGTTATGGTCAAGTATTCTCTCAATAAATGGATATTGGACATTAATACTGACCAGAAAAACAGTTATGATTTCACCGTTATAAAGCAAATGGACGGACATCCATATTGGTACCTTACGCAACAGATAAATAAATTTGGATTGGTGGATGGTAAGGGAGATGTCATTTTACCAATGATTTACGACGAAATCAGACCATTAGGTACTGAATTATTAATCGTTACTAATAAAAAACTTACAGAATTTATTCATTTACCCAATGTCAAGGACTTATATACATATTCTCAAGAATCAGACAACGAAGGTCTGTATCGCGTAACCTTTTATGGCAAGCAAGGCTTTTTAAATAAAGAAGGTGGAGTTGTTATTCCTTTTATGGATGGAATGGGCGATGTAAACAATACATTCAAACCATTTAAGAACGGTCTCGTTTGTATAAATGGTAAGTTTACGAACAGACAGAACCAGCAGATACCAGTGAACAAAAGCAAGCGTTTACATCTTGTAAAATGGACAACTGCGATTATCTTGGTTTTCCTGCTTTTGATTGGATGGGCATGGATAGCTCCAGGTGTATTATTGGATGATATAGTCAAGTATTTGGGTATAAAAACAATGTCACTGAATATTTTCCGGAGAATACTGAACTTAATAGGATGGCTAGGTGTCTATACTGTTTTGGGTGGCATGTTTACTACATCCGTTATAGGATGCATTTGGATGCTCAGACAGAAGTTCCGCAAACAGGCATTGCTCCCAAATGCAGTATTCTCTAAGAAATTCCTGCAAGGGTTCCAGGACCACGCATACTTGATGACCGAAGGTTTGCTGGCTGTAAAGAAAGAAGGCAAATGGGGATTTATCAATGCCAAAGGTAAAACCGTCATCCCTTGCAGCTATGACTGGGTAAGCGTTTTCGAAAAAGGAATCGCTCAAGCAATGTCTGGTGACAAACAAATAACATTGGATAAAACTGAATTAAGGATAGATTAACAAAGCCTCGCCACAAGCGGGGCTTTACAGTTCTTCTCCCAATTGTTAATGTTTCGACAAGCGAAGCAATGTCGAACACATCGAGAGAAGCAAAGATGCAGCCGCATGACAACTCAGAACTCATGAATCCGCATGCATTGTATTGTCCTCTTCATCATATCTTATAGTCTTACCTGACCAGACAGCACGGCTACGCTGTAGCCAGTTAATCTTTTTTCAAAAACACATTTTCAAAAGTATAAGAAGTAATGAATCTCTCCCTACAAAAAGTGATTCAACATTAAAACCCTATGAATAACAATAGGGAAAACAACACGCTATAAATCAATGATTTATATAAATAAACTGCCCGTATGACTTGCATATCTCACTGATTATCACTATATTTGTAATAGATGAAAGGGACATCGAATCAATCATTACTAACTCCGGCAACCCTAGCCGACAAAATCAATCAACCGTATGACACAACGAGAATCATTGAACAAGGATTTCCAGATAATCTCGAACTGGGAAAACCATTTCCGTTACACATTGTTGAAGTACATCTATGAAAGTCTTGAATATTTAAAAGGTGAAGGCGAAGTCCCCATCAGATACAAGACAGAAGACGAAGCCGATGCTGCTGGTGAAAGTTTCTTCTGTCAATTTCCTTCATTAATGCAGGTAGAAGATGAAGAAGGTATGTCAGTATCTTTGTTTGTCAATAAGCTCTATAAAAAAAGTGACCGCTTTGCAGTGGACGGATTCAACTTTTCCGAAGGCAAGTGGATGACAGGTTGTCTGACCGATGACGAAACTGAAACTTATGAACGTCTGGCAGGTTTCCTTAATGCCGTAATGAATCCCGAGAAAGAATAAAAAAGCCATTGATAACATCTAAAATTTACGATAAAACTATCAGAGAGGGGGGGTGTCAAGAAGTTAGAGCCCTGCAAGCGGAACACTACCTTCGTATCTGCAAGAACCATTGCCATTGGTCAACCGAAGAAGCAGCCGCAGAACATTTTCCAGACATCTAATATTTCTTCATCATAATATCAGGCAAGACACGTTCGTGAGAATAGGTCTTGCCATTCTTTGCTATCCGATTACCATTCTGCATTTAATCACCAGCCCATAGGTTCCCCTCATGAACCTTTTTACCGACCACACTCATTTTCGCAATACCGTTTCAATATAAAGAACGGCATTGCTCTTTATTTGTACCTGACATTAAACAAATAACAGAATGAATACTCTTTCCCCGATTGTTTAACAAACTCTTTATTCATGATATGACACAACTCGAGAAACAGATACAGGCATCCGAAAAACGCATAGCTAAGTTCGAAAAGAACATACTCATGTATGAGCAGCGGACTGACAAGAAAATCACTACCCTCAATAAGAAAGGCATCGAGCTCTCCAGAGACGATTTTCAAGTTGTCAAGACACCCGACTGGAAGTACAGTTACACAGTAGAAGTGTCAGACAGAGCAAAAAAACTATTGTCATTCACAGAATGGGCTTCCATAGCCGAAAACATGGAACGAGCACGCGAAAACACAGACCGGTTGGCTAACGAGCGGAAAGAACTGGTTGCGTTAATGGAGAAGCAGCACTCCAAACAGGAGATAACCGACAAGAATCAGACACTCGATGATACGTTAGGCAACCAATTAAAGCTGCTGATGAAGGATTTCCGGTTGAAATGGATGCAGACTATGCAATCCCGACACCAAGAGTTCTACGCACGCATACATCGCATGTTACCAAACGCCCAAAAGATGTATAAAGCGACATCAAACAAGCTGGAAGAGCTTTATTCCATTTACGGACGACATCACCGGTCTGAACAGATTAAACAGCTTGAAGAGTCCCGACAGTCATTCGGTCGTATCTTGTCAGCTCCACCGGCACGCTATGATAATCTACAAGATTACATGACCATAGTGCATCAACAGCTCGTTGAAGAGTTTGACCAACATCTTCAGCTGCTTGCACAGCGATGCAGAGACTATCATCTTGATGTCACGAATCTCATGATACATCAGCCCACGATGTCTGAAAGAGGATTTGATGTAGTTATCACAGACGGCAAGGAACGTCTGCTGGATGCACGTATCATCTGGGCTGCCGAAGAATCCGAACTGGTCACGCCCCACACACGTTACATTGTGACCGAACGAACTACGCCGGATGCACTGAAGCTACATGCAACAGGCTATTCCAAAAAGGAAACTGCAGAAACTTCAAAATCCGTCCCTTATCAAACATCCATGAATCTTAATCATCAATTCGAAATCACCATGAAGACAAACCCTGTTATCTATACGAACGAAGACGTTCGCCCAGACCTGCTGACCGCAGAAGAACGCTGCCGCTTCCCCGAAGAGCTTACCAACGAGCATCGCCGGCAGATACTCGAAATGACTAGATTACGCATCGACAGTGTCGATTTAAACGGCAACCCCATTCCGACTGCCGGTGAATGGCTAGATTTGTATTTTGGACCGGAAAAACTCTCAGACGAAGAACGTATCAACGCTTGGACAGAGGGAGCTATCCGCTCCGAAGTTGTCATTCCTGACAACGGCATCGTCATGCCGGTTGACCGTGGCATTGCCGATATTGCCCAACGGTTATTGGATTCCGGCTTGGTCATCAATCTGGAAACTTCCCGTTCGGGTATGATAACCGATAACCCACATCTACGTTGGATTCACGAGGAATCCAATCCGAATATCTCCGGGAAACCAGGAGAGTTTATCTATGACAGCCCAGGTGAAGTCGGGATGAAGATTCATTTCCCCATCAACGAGACGCATAAATTCTACAACGATGCACAGGCTGTCAATGTTATTACAAAAGCGGCTAAGGAAGCCGGGCTTATTGCTTCCACTCAAGATAAAGGTGGCAAGATGGGCAAGTGCATCGAGCTGACCATGCCATACCTGATGGACGGTACCAGTTTTTATGAATGTCTGGAACAGACCAAAGCCGAAACCTCAAAAAGTTTCGAGGGCAGGGGAGTGCGTGACGGATGGGCAGATGCCTTCCGATTGAATAAAGCGGCTGTAGCCGCAAATCATGGCGGTTATGCTAGATTTACCGACAATATGATTCAAGACCGCCTGGCACGTTTTGAAAGAGCCGTACAACGGCTTGTCATGCAATACCCGGAGATGAATCGTAAAACAAACACATCGCTTCGATACGATGATTTCCTTACAGGCGAACAACAGGATGCCTTACGCAAACAGACATTCAATTACCACAAGAATCTATGGGCAGAAAGAGCCTTGCCACACTGTTATTCCCGTTACAAGGAAAGCCCGGATAAAGTCGACGAGGTCGCCCGTTTGGCTGGATACCACAGTTATAAGGATTACATACAAAAACGGTCTGTGCCGGGGGATAACGACGAGCTCAAACGTCGTACCGAATTCCAGAAACTTGAGAATAAGAATCTCCATACCCACCAACAGGGCGTACTCAAGTTGTTCCGTATCAATAACGGCATCGCTAAAGAATCCCATGTTTGGCAGGCCGAAGAAAGCCGTAAGCTGACTGAAGAGGTAATCAATAAATATCGTCGCTGTGGATATCCTGTTAATAGACTTTCAGGTATCAGTATCTCTATGGACAACGAAGGGAAGGCTACCATGTATGCAAGAATTGACAACAAGTATTTGGCACGTTCCATTGCTCCTGATGATATGGCACGATTGTTGTCCCATGCTACCACACCATTTGAGATTGGCATCAATACCTTTGCTTCTGAATTGGGTTGGAAGAACAAGCTTAACATGAATATCAGTCCTAAAACAGCTGAACAACTCCAGCTTACAGAAGTACAGATGGGCAAATACATCCTTTCACAAGGGGAGCGGGTCTTCAAGGTGGACGAACAGACTTACAATCATGCCTATATGTTGACACGTCTCGAACAGATGCCAAAAACTTTAAGACAAGCATTCTCACAAGAGCAACCACCGTTGGATGATTCCGCTATGCTGGATTTTGAAACACTCCAGAAGCGGTTCGATAAGTTCATTAAACACATCAACGAGTCTGTTTCCGACATCAAGGTACTTCGTGTGAATGACAACAAGTTTTCGATGAGCTGTAAGATAAATGGCAATACAGTACCTTCCGTCGAGATGACTATGGACGATTTGGATTTTAAAGAACGTTTCCTGCCGGGTATGAATAAAGAAGAACTCACCAAAGAGCAGATAGCTTCAAAGTATGGGAACCGGCTTTTTAACAGTGAAAGTAATACTAGAGGTTTTAAGTTATAACCTCCAGTTTATTAGCATATTGTTTGTTATTACTTAAAGTGGGTTGCTTTAACCGTTTCTACATACAACCAAACCTATAATCTTATAGTGAATTCCCCTCAGTTCTCATTTGAGGGGAGTTCGCTTACATTAATACCGGTTCAAACAAATAAGGTCTGGAA
>JAEIGA010016257.1_pt1 | contig 11326 bp, 3 predicted proteins | sample 9270691 | NCBI WGS metagenome assembly JAEIGA01 (sample SAMN17057246, study PRJNA624740) | gut metagenome | biome: biome; isolation source: fecal sample | host: Bos grunniens | place: China: Xizang | collected 2019
CGAGAATACAAGATTTGCCCGCGTGGACTCTGACAGCATTGATAATCTCATTCCAAAGGAAGACAAGATCAAGCCGGAGCTTTCAGAGAAGGAGCAGGAGGATCTTTCAACAATCTTCAAGGCAGTACTTCCGCAGGGCAATGAGTATCATGTTCAGGCTGACAATCTTGGAGCTGCTGCAGCACCTATCCTCATCACTCAGAGCGAGTTCATGCGTCGATACCGTGAGATGTCGGCAATGGGTGGCGGAATGAATTTCTACGGAGAGATGCCGGCAATGTATAACATCACCGTGAATATGGAGAACCCGCTGATCAGCCGCATTATGGAGGCAAAGGGCGCTCATGAGGGTGAGCTTGAGGCATTTGCTGCTGACAACCAGATGCTCCGTCAGGTGACCGACCTCGCACTCCTTGCCAACGGCATGCTCAAAGGAAAAGACCTCAGCGACTTCATTGCAAGAAGCGCCAAGGTCGTTGAAGATGCTTATTTGAAGTAGGACTTATTCTTTCATGCAGCGGACAGGGTAAGAATCTCCATTACTTCTGGATGATGAACTGACATATCCGCTTGAATTAGTTGAGAAATAGATTGCATCCACCTCAAATGAAGAGGTGGATGTTGCATTTGACACCCACCTTCGCAAATTTAGCAAAAGTGGGTATTATCCATTTTCAAATATGTCCAAATATATTTTCTCTGCGTTCAGAGGACTATTCTTTCATGCAGCGGACAGAACATTCATATTGTATGTTATAATTATTCATATAATTAGAAACGTACCAGGAATCCACAAACACACTACCTATATCACATGACCAGCAAGATATTGTGGAGCCTATATGCCATGGCTCGGAATTAATTATCATTCCGGCTTTAGGATAATAAGCAGTTGGAATAGAATAAGGTTCATAATAGGCAAAGAATTGACCTTCTTCTGCTGATTGAAAGCCAACCCACGCGCCATCAAATCCGCCATTTGGTACTCTCCACCCTGGAGGGCATGGATCATATATAGTTTTGTTACGTTGCCATAATGAAAAATCATTATTCCAATCACTCTCTTCCAGTATAACTTTAGTAGGATTTTGGATTGTATACTCAACTGTAATTGAACTTGATCCTTCCACATACTCCTTTATATTTGGTAGAATCGATGACCCATCCAAACCCAGGAATGGATCCTTTCGTCCCCATTGATAATACAGTCCATATGCAGATCTACCAGAGTCTGAGATAGCGCCAAGATTCCTATCCATCATAACGGCTCCACTAATATAAGTCTGAGCTGTTGTACCAGGATCATAATCACATACCCATATATGCCAACTCCATAGAATTTCGCCCTCTATATCCTTAACTGCAATCAAGGCATTTCCTGCATTCAATGGAGTGAATACCACATATTCACCAATTATTTCAACATCATGTATTATTGTACCTGTATCTGCTAATCCATAGTTAGTATTAGTCTCCCATAATACTTCAACAGAATAAACATCTCCTACTTTCTTATTACTATTGCCTTTTACAGTACAATTAAATGCATTCTTGTTGCCATCTGGTTTAACAATATAACAGTTTGACGTACCATTTAAGCATAGATTGTTCCAGTCAGTATTTGGGGTTTTAAAAGTATTAAACGAATGGATATCACTAAAGGTTGTTCCGTAGTTATTGGTTGCATATGCCATCACATAATACCAAGTATTCGGTTGCAAATCAGAGAGCATGGCTTCATATTTATATTCTAAAGGCACAACAGATACTTTTAACCAATCTTGTTGATCTTTATCAATTTCATCACTAACAAGAACACCTGTCTCAATAAGTTCATTATCATCATTGTTCAATACTTGATATGATATTTCAGCAGAATCTGAGATTACATCCGAAATATATAAATCAAATATTCTAGGAAGACTTATATCAACATAGCGTTCATCTCTCATACATCTAACACTCAAAGCTAAAACATCATTATTGTTTCGATGCAATTCAAAGCCTGTATCAGCACTTCCTTTGGTGTAATTCAATGAGTTTTCCATATTCCTTCCCGCAGTATTTACAATCTCCTGCGTGCTTGTCCAAACCCGTATATTACCATTATTATAATTTATACTCGATTTACGATATTCGTGATATGGGGTAAAAGGATACCAGGCATAATCAGTTTCATTATACCTCACCCAAAGTCCAGATTCATAACTGGTATCCAACTTTTCCACATCTTCAAAACCGACCCAAATAGTAGATGGAGGAACTCTGTATCCAACAGGACAAGGATCATAAATTGTCTTGGTACTTGCAGTCCATAATCCTCGTATTTGAGTATTATTCCAGTCTGAAACACTTGAATAACCTCCATCACAAACAGATAAAGCTGCAGGGTGTTGAATAATATACTCCAATGAATAATTCGAATTTCCATTCCAGGTCAAATATGTAATATTATTCAATTCAAATGGATCCTTACGTCCCCACTGATAAAGTAAGCCATAAGAGTCTTTATACTCCTCATCGATACCTTGATCACATCTTATTGCTCCAAGATTACGATCGAGAACTTTAAATTTACCTGCACTATTTTCGTATATATGTTCCTTTGGCTGATCCGTAGCCCAAATATGCCAACTCCAAAGAATAGTTCCATCAGAATCTTTAACTGCTATAATAGCATTGCCTTCGTTTCCTGATGAAACAAATTTTACTCGTTTATTTATAATATCGAACGACAAAGCTGTTAACAAACTTTCCGGCTCCGACCATAAAACCTCAACAGAAGCAGGAGAAATACTTACATTATCTGTATGAAAATCAATTCCTGATATCAATCCATATTCACCATTTCCTATAGTGGCTGCATCAAAAGAATACACTCCTTCCTCATTAACAATATAGCAGTTGGCATTTCCCCTCTCAGATAAGTTTACATCTACTGCTTCTACATATTCTAATGCCCCTGCTACAGTAATATTAGCCCTCCTAATGGTTAAAGGTTTTTTAGCTTCCTTATACATAATGGAGCCATCTGAAGTAGTGACAACCAACCGGAAAGAGTTATAAACAGCCGGTGGGAGAACAAAATAAAAGGCTGTAGGCTCTGCTTCATTCAGTTGTATCGGCTGATCGCAAACTACAGAAACTTTAGCATTTGACTTTGATGTAGTTTTCAAAACCGGTATTTCCTCATTCTTCAGATCAACAGTATATTCACCGCTGACTTTAATCGCAATTCCCAATTCGTCATAACCTACAAATGAGATGGAGGAAATTTTCTCTGTACCAGTAAGATTTATAACGAGGACGCCGCAAAGATTATTGAAATAAATCTTCGAGTCCTCTCCTGACCTACCAGCCATAGGACAAACATTAGATGCAAAGGAATTCTCAATATATGGCTGTTCTGATGGAATGGTCACAGTTATTCTAGATGATGACAAAGTCATTCCTTCATAGTACGGATATACAGCATAATAGGTGTCAGAATTAGCAATATTTCCTTTGAAAACAGCAGATTTTCCTGACTCAGGACTGATATTTTCGAATTTCTCCACTGTACTATTGCCGGAGGAAATACCGATGCAATCATCGGGAAGCCAATGCAACTGATACTTTCCATCTTCTAGATTCTGATTGACTATGGTTTTAGTCTTCAGTGAATCATCCGGTGCAGTCACATAGAATATCTTTTCAACCTTGACCTCATCAAAACCGTTCTCGAATTCTTCCACACAGGAAAAGAACACGAGCAGAGCAAATGCCAATGAAATATATGATAATATTCTTTTCATACCTTTAACCTTATTACTCCCAATCATAACCATCATCTGTGAAATCATCACTTATTCCAACACTATGGGTACGGAACTCCATTATTTCACCATATTTGTCATTATATCCACCTTTGGCGTAGGCTCTGATATAATATATTGTATTCGGATTAAGTCCGGTTGCGACAACCGAGTAAGTACCGGTTGTGTTGGACACAATCAATTTAACGTTAGTTTCATCAACAATAGTAATATATCCATCGGCAGTGCTCAATACGAAGCCCATCTCTTCAATAACTGTATTGTCATTGATTGTAAGTTTTCCAGTCAAAGTCGCACCTTCTTCAGTTACATCAGAAACACTTACTGTCTCGGAAACGAAATCTGCGTCCTTCATACAGCGGACAGCATAACCATCGTATATCGAACCGGTAGTACCGCCATAATATCCAACTGTATAGCTTGTAACAAAAGTAGAAGACCAAACATGTTTGAGAGAAGTAACTGCATATAATTCACCGTCACTATGAAGAATTCCCGTTTTGGGATAGGACACATAAGCATTCAACTCCTCCCAAACATATTTATCAGCGACTCTCCATCCGTTTGGACAAGGATCATATTCAGTCTTACTTGAATTCCAATATATCTTATTTTTATTCCAATCCGATTTAGATATAAACGTGTCCGGATGCAAGATAGAATAAGCTAATGTATTAGTATTATCATCTTTTGCAACATTTTTGATCTCGCCCGTAGTATAAGCAAATTCACCATACTTGATTCCATCTCCAGATCCGGCAAATGGATCCTTACGGCCCCACTGATAGAAGAATCCAAAAGATCCTACGTCATTAATATCCGAAACCAATGCACCAAGATTGCGGTCCATCATCATCGCACCACTCGGATAAATCTGTGCTGAGGCAAACGGATCAAAATCCACCACCCATATATGCCAGCTCCAAAGAATATTATCAGATGCATCCTTGACAGCAATCAATGCATTGCCAGGCACAGGATCACCTGGAAGCATAAACCTTACTTTACCATCAAGAAGTTCAACCTCAGATATAATATCTCCTTTTTCTATAACCTCAATAGTATTCTTTGTTTCCCAAAGCACTTCAACCGATACCACATCTCCAACAGGTTCCAAACTATTGCCCTTGACGGTGTAGTCAAAAGTATAAGCACTATAGACAGGAGGTACGATGTAGCAATTGGCAGTTCCATCTTTGCTCAAATCAATGCCATCACCCACATAAAGCGTGTGGAATGAAACTTCATCACTATATGAAATTCCATCACTATTGACAGCATAAGCTCTGACATAATATTTCTTAGCCGTTTCGAGGCCAAAAAGATCTATTGTAAACTCCAAAGTCTCATCAGCAGCCTCTATTTTAGTGGCAGCGTCAACACTAAATCCAGGAGAAGTATCATACACAATACCACGGCTGATTATTTCTCCCTTTCCTACATAAGTGATAACACTTTTGATTGTTGCAGATGTTCCTGTAATATCTGATATTTCCTCAACTTTAGAGACAGCACTAAGCGGATCAACATAATTACCATCCTTCATACATCTGGTTTGTCCAACTCTAACACGAGTATTAGAAAAGTTGGTACTACTAAAATAAACACCTGTATTTCTATCGGCAACAGCCATGTAGGAATCACTCCAATAATTAATACCTGATTCCATATGATCTGCTCTTACCGGATACCAAGCAGTATTCGTACCATCATATATAAAGTTCCAACCATGGTCAAATGAGCCAGAGGTCTCTTGGACAGAAAAATCCTTCCAGACATTCCTTGGAGCTGTACGATATCGAGGAGGGCACGGATCATAAATTGTCTTTTGTGTAGTTGACCATAATGATTCTGATGGTCCAAAATCCCATGAAGTCGCCTTTATGTTAGGAGACATAATAGATTGAGCAATGGTAGTGATTTGATCACTTTCAGTAAAATTATATGCAGATAGAGGATCTTTTCTTCCCCACTGAAAATCGAGTCCACAAGATTCCTTCCATTCGTCCCCGACGCCCCTATCTGCTCTTGTCGCTCCCAGATTTCTGTCAAGAACATCAAATTCACCACTGTCATTCACATAATGCTGATCTTTAGGTTGATCTGTAAACCAAATATGCCAATTCCACAGAATGGTGCTATCCGCATCCATAACAGCAACCAAAGCATTACCTTCAACTCCTGTTGCAAAGAAATTCACATAGCCATCTTCTGTGAGGGTAACATTAGCGATAATTTCTTCTTTTTCAGTTTTGACACAGGAACCATTTGTTTCCCAAAGGACCTCAACCAATGAAGGGGTTATATTAGGATCCGAGGTATGAAATTCAGCACCAACCACAAAACCCTCATCTCCATTTCCAATTACTGTAGCATCAAAAGAATATTTACCTGGATTCGTCACAATATAACAGTTTGCAGTACCTCTTTCACTCAGATCGAAAGCTTCACTTTCCATATAGGCCAGTGTACCTGCCGGAGTAAGGACGGAACGCTTGATTTCCAATGGCTTGGTAGCATTCTTAAACATCATTTTGCCATCCGTTGTGACAATCTGCAGAGTAAAGGTCTCATATATTTGAGAAGGCAAGATAAAATAGAAGACAGTTGGCTCAGTTTCTTTCAGTGTCACACCTTCATCACCGCAATCCATAATTATGGAATTCAATGACTTGTCTGTTTGACACATTTCCCAATTTCCGTCCTTGATATCAAGGCTGAAAGTTCCTGCAACCTTCTGATCGCCGGTTGTCACAAATGTCAATGACTTGATAGTCTCCGTTCCTGTAAGCTTAATGGCAAGAATACCACAAAGGTTATTAAAGGATATATCATCCCCGGATTCAACTATTGCTGCCATAGGGAAACTATTATGGGCGAACGTTCCCTCCTGATATACAAGTGTATCAGGAAGACATATCTCGACACTTGCCGTATCAAAAGTAGAAACATTGATAAGTCCTGGAGGATATGCAGCAAAATATGAATCTGCTGTGACTGCCTGTCCTTCAAAAACTGCTGTCTGAGCTTCTTCAGTGCTTGTATTTTTTAACAAGTATTCTTTATAACATCCACCGGTCATTACCTCCGGAACAATTGAGATCTGATCCTCAGGACACCATAATACACTATGGGTTTCCTCACCGAGTTCACATATCATAGTTGTTTTAGTGGATGCTTCACCTTCGGTAGATGCAATAAACTTGAGATAATCAAGTTCTTCGGCATATTGTTCCTCGGCATACTGCTCCTCTACCTGAGGACAGGCAGAGAATACTAGACCGCACAATGCGATGAATATATATTTGTAGATCTTTTTCATTTTTCACCCTCCATTTTACCATTCATATTCATCACCCTCAGGTATGTTCTCATTACCGGCAGAGGTCTGCGTAGTGAATGAGACAGTTCGTCCATAATAAACTGTATTATTACCTACTGCATACGATCTCACATAATAGGTTGTCCCCGGTACCAAGCCAGTAAGGGAGTGGCTAAAGTCACCATCTCGTACATCTACAGACACTTTATTTGAATTAACATCAGGTACTTTATCCGTACTGCTCCACACCAGACCTAACTCAAATATGTAAGTTGAGCCATGATTCTCAAATGAACCGTGGATATCAGCAGAAGACTTTGTAATATTTGTTGCCGGCGTCGTATTCAGAAGAACCTTTGTAACATCTTCCTTCATACAACGTACAGGAAAAGCTTGATATGACATTGTGGATTCAAACTTGACTAAAGAGTTTGTAAACGTCATTATGGTTGAAGGAGTAGAACACCAACAATACCCCTGAGCGGTATGGTATTCAAAATGTCCCATATATCCGATATGAGGATCCGCCGGATACCACGTTGTCTGCTGATCATCAACATACAAGTTCCATCCATAGTCAAATTTTCCGAAAGCATTGATATCCTCTACAGATGAGACATTATCACCCGTTATTGTGAATCCGGCCCAGGCATCTTTGCTTATTACTTTATATCCTATAGGACACGGATCATAAATTGTTTTAGCTGAACTCCATAAATTATCGTTCCATTCACTTGTCCAAGGACTGTTTCTTGCTGCATATACTGTAGGTGACTCGACACTTTCTTGAATAGTCATATTTTTATTATACCACTCATAACAATCATCTGCGAAAGGATCCTGTCTACCCCATTCATAGAGTAGACCGGATGCATGATTCCATTCGTCACCGACACCTCTGTCAGCTCTTGTTGCACCAAGGTTACGGTCAAGGACTGAAAACTTACCGAGACCATTCACATAAGACAGTTCATCAGTCTGATCTGTTACCCAAATATGCCAACTCCAAAGTATCACGTCTTCTGAGTCCTTAACTGCAATCAAGGCATTACCTTCAATACCAGTTGCAACAAAGGTGACCAAGTTGTCATTAAGTTCGACACTTTGAATCACTGTACCAGGCAATGCAGCAATATGGTGTTCTATTTCCCATAGTACTTCTGCACTTACAGGAAGTCCTACTGATCTGGCACTATTACCTTTGACAGATGCATCAAAAGCATAGGTGCCTGATTCAGATACAATATAACAGTTCGCTGTGGCATATCTGCTTAGCATTGTTGTGTTAGCTTGAGCTGTATAGAAAGCTATCTCTTTACTATATGAGGCACCCTCACTATTTCTGGCATAAGCAACCACGTAATACTTTGTACCCTCTTTTAAACCAGTGATTTCAATTTTATATCCTTCATCAGCAATAACCTTATTGCCATTCTCAAGCGATAACTCCGGAGCTGTTCCATAGATGATACCAGCCTCAAAGACATCAGAATTTCCTTCGTTCAATATATCGAAAGCGATTGTAGCTGATTCAGCAGTAATTGTATGTATACCAGGCTCTGTAAGATATGGCAGAGCTATATCAATATATCCCTCATCCTTCATACAGCGGACAGGCATAGCACAAACACTTCGATAGTAATTCCCTATTGTCATTGACTCGTCTCTACAGTCAAGATATTTGTTATATTCAGATGTCCATAGATATGAAGCCCCATCATTAGCTTTCCTATTATGTCCACCTGTATAGAAACCAGTCTGAGGAAACCAGGCTGTATTTTCACCATCATAGGGCACCATGAAACCAGATTCATTTTTTGAATAATCTGAAGACAATGCCTCTAAAGGTGACATGCTCGAAACTCTATATCCAACCGGGCAAGGATCATATATCGTCTTTACTCTCGGCTGCCATAAAAGTTTATGTACGGGTATCATCCAGTCTTGCTTGTAATCGCTACCAAACGCATAACCATTTATGAGCATCACGTCAGGTTTTGTCACTGAAACCTGTGGAGTTGTCATAAGAGACTCTTGAGTAAAACAAGAATGGATAAAAGGATCTTTTCTTCCCCATTGATAATATGCTCCAGCGCTATTTCTTTGGTCACTTTCATCTTTCTTTACTGCAGCAAGATTTCTATCTAGCATAACTGTAGTTTCACCGTCAACGGTTTGATAAATCTCCTCTGACAGATCACCTACAAACCATAAATGCCAACTCCACAGAATCGTGCCATCAGCATCCTTTGCTGCAACGAGTGCATTTCCTTCAACGCCAGTGGACAAGAATTCTACATAGCCGTCATCAGTAAGTGTGACATCTGACAAAAGTTCACCTAGTTCTGCTTTCTCATTAGCTCCTTTAGCTTCCCAAAGGACTTCAACAGAAGATGGTGAGATAGTTGGGTCAGTTGTATGGAAGTTTGCATCAGGGATGATACCGGAGGCTCCGTTTCCGATAACGGTTGCATTGAATTTATACTTACCCATCAAAGGTACCACATAACAGTTGGAGGTACCACGAAGACTAAGATCGAATGACACAGACTCCACGTATTCCAGAGCTCCAGCTGCTGTCAGACGAGATCTGGTGATTGTGAGCGGATTCTTGGATTGTTTGAACATCAGTTTTCCATCCACAGTCCTGATACACAATGTAAACGACTGATATTCAGCTGGTGGAAGAACAAGATAAAATGGTGTCGGAGCGGATTCATCAAGTTGAACGCCCTCTGCACTCTTCAATGTAACAATATTGGAATTTCTGACGGCAACCATTTCAGGCTCAGTCTCATAATCCAAACTCACACTGAATGAACCACTTACATTATTATCCGAAGTAAATGTAATGGACTCCACCTTGTCTGTACCTTTCAGATTGATCTCCAGGATACCACAGAGGTTGAGGAATTTCAAGACACCTTCATCTGTATCAGAAGTTCTGGCAAGCATCGGGAAAGCACCTTGTTCAAATGTGCCTTCAACATAAGTCTGGACTGGATCCAAAGTCAGATAGACAGTATTGTCCCATATCGACGTTCCCCAATCATATGGATATACGGCCACATACTCTTGGGCGACCGCAGTTTTTCCTTCAAATACAGCTCTGTTGGACAGCTCAGTTTTCTGGTTGACAAAACAATCAAACGAACTCTCACTTGTATTGATGGGAGCCACACCTATGGAATCTTCTGGGATCCAGAAGATTGTCCTGAAGCCTTCTGCATCCTTCTCGCCCAGAACAGTCTTGGTTCCGGGCTGATTCTCCATATCAGCATAGAAGATCTTGGTGACCTTCTGCGCAGGCTCCTCAAACTCCTCAACATTGACGCATCCTGAGAAAAAAGCCATGCATAAGATGAGGACAAAGTGTATATATGTTTTATTCATCATATTCATTCTTTTATTCCCACTCATAGTTATCTTCTGGAACCTTTTCAGTGTCACCCGGCATCAGAGTCGTGAAACTGATTACATTACCATAAACAATCTGGCCAGCATCGTTTGCATAGGTACGCACGCTATATGTCGCTCCAGCTTTCAAATCAGTCAGGGATGCACTAAAATCACCTTCCTGAATATCCATAGTAATCTTTTCACAATTGATATCAGGAGAATTTGTTGATCCGCTCCACACAAATCCCATCTCAAGAACACTGGCATTCTTGCTCAGGTAATGCATACTTCCACTGATCTTGGCAGAAGTTTCTGAAATTTCACTGGCTGGAGATGTGTTAAGAATCAGGTTATCTAGTGTCTCTCTCATGCAGCGGACAGAGAATTCAGCATCTTTGGCTGCACTTAACTCGCGCTCAATTCTGTCAAACAAATGCATTCCATAGGCTCTACTAGAACTGATATAATCACATGACCAGCAGTATAATGCAGAGCCTGGGAAATATAGGTTAAGAGAGCTTCTACCATCTGTATAACCAGGTGCCGGATACGTGGTGGCTGGAGTTGAGTATGGTGGATTAATTACCCAATAACCCTTATTTTGTCCACCCTCTATTCCTGGACTGCCATAGATCATACCATTCCAGACACCATCTGCTCCTCCATCAGGTACTCGCCATCCTGGAGGACATGGGTCATACATTGTTTTAGTCCTGCTCCATGATGAATTATCATTATTAAGATCGTCTACAACATGAATAGGATTAGCTATAGAGTATTCGAGTGGTGA
>JAEIGA010016258.1_pt1 | contig 11326 bp, 9 predicted proteins | sample 9270691 | NCBI WGS metagenome assembly JAEIGA01 (sample SAMN17057246, study PRJNA624740) | gut metagenome | biome: biome; isolation source: fecal sample | host: Bos grunniens | place: China: Xizang | collected 2019
AATCGAGAGAATGCTCAAGAGCGACCTTCTCCTTCCGCTTCACATGGATTTCGGCGATACTCCGAACTATCTCGACAACATAGCGCCATACATCACGGAGAAGATGGGGATGATCCAGGGCAACGGCAAGAATGCCAATGATTACGCGGTCGGCTACATGTGGGGAACCGTAGGACTCATCTATAACCCGAAATACATATCCGAGCAGGAGGTCAACAGCTGGAACGTGCTCAAGAATCCTGAATACAAGGGCAAGATTCTGATGAAGGATGCATTCAGGGATGTATATACAGCTCTTATAATCGGATTGAACAAAGATGCGGTCGACTCAGGCGAGGCAGACATAGAGAAGCTCTCGCTTGACACCTCAGATGAAGCGATAGCCCTTGTTGAAAACTATCTCCTCTCGTTCAAGGAGTCAATTGCCGGATGGGAGGCAGACTTCGGCAAGGAGCAGATGACAAAGGAGCTGGCATGGATCAACATGTCGTGGAGCGGTGACGCCCAGTGGGCGATCGACGAGGCTTCAGAGGTTGGGATAGACCTGAAATATACCGTCCCTTCGGACGGCAGCGCAATCTGGTTTGACGGATGGGTGATTCCTAAATATGCAAGGAACATAAAGGCGGCTTCATATTTCATAAACTTCATGTGTATGCCGGAGAACGCGCTCCGCAACATGGACATGACCGGATATGTCAGCGCCATCGGAGGAAAGGAGATTCTTGATGCCATGACTGACGAAGAAGCATACAAGCCGATAGATGCAAGCTATTTCTTCGGCGAGGAAGCAGACAGCGTATGCGTCAACGAGGTCATGTACCCGGACAGGGCCATCGTAGAGCGTTGTGCTATGATGCATGACACCGACACAGAATCTCTCCTGAAGATGTGGTCCCGCATAAAGGGAGACAATGCATCTGCGTGGACATATATCCTTATCTGCCTTGTATTCGGCGCTCTCATGGCGGCAGTTATCGCCAAATATGCAAAGAAGGCCCGCCGCAGGAAGAGATACGCAAAAAGAAGAAAAAGAAAATAAGCTATCATGAAGACCGTAACAGCCAAACACATTCCGTCACTTGAGATGATGTCTGACGAGGCTCTGTTTGCAGCCTTGAACAACGAAACAGCCGAGAATCCTCTTGCATGCGTAAACTGGAAAGAATTCCCTTATGCTCCGGAGGTAGGGTTTCATATCGCATTCTCAGACAAAGCCCTTGCCATACTCTACAAGGTCAAGGAGGACCATGTTCTCGGAACAGTAATGGAGCAGAACGGACCGGTATGGGAAGACAGCTGCGTGGAGACCTTCATCGAGAATCCTGTCGGAGAAGGCTACTATAACTTCGAGATCACCTGCATCGGAACCAAGCTGGCTGCAAAGAGACAGTCCAGGACAGAATTCGCGCATTTCGATGCAGAAAAGATGGAAAAAGTGCGTTGCTTCAGCTCGCTTCCTCATGAGCCTGTCAACCTTGAAGGCCCTGGCCAGGAGTGGTGGATCGTGGAGGTGATTCCATTCGAGCTCCTCGGACTTGACAAGGCTCCGGAATCGCTCAGATGCAACTTCTACAAGTGCGGAGACAACTGCCGCACAGCCCACTACATCAGCTGGTCCGAGATCGGCCTCCCTTCGCCAAACTTCCACTGCCCTGAATTCTTCGGCACAGTGCTGCTCGAAGCATAATTTCATACATCATAAGAAATGGCTGACCGATAAACGGTCAAGGAAATGAACTAATGTGAACTTGTTTACAAGTTGACAAATGGCAATATTTGTCCGATAAACAACTAATCACATAATGCCATGAAAAAAATTGCTTTTCTAGCGGTTGCTACGGTACTGTTGTTTTGCAGTTGCAAAAAAACAGAACCGCAGCAAGGACCGGAACCTGAACCGACACCTCCTCAGACCGAGCAGGTGAAAATTCCCATTACACTTAGTACAGATATCTGGACAAAAGCCACCGACAGCGGGTATGAAAACGGTGACAAGGTCGGAATATACACCGTAAACAATGTTAACGGTGCTTCCGGCACACTTGCAAACACTGGCAACCACCTGGATAACGTCAAGTTTACATTTGACGGAACATCCTGGAATCCAGACAACCCTGTGTATTGGAAGGACCAGACCACTGCAGCTGATTTCTATTGTTATTATCCATACACCCAGACAGTAAACAACGTCTCTGCTTTTCCATTCGCGGTAAAGGCCGATCAAAGCACTCTTGAGAACTATAAGGCCAGCGACCTTCTCTGGGGAAAGACAACCGGAGCCAAACCTTCCGAAAATCCGGTTCAGATCACCACAAGACATGCGATGAGCAACATCTTTATATATGTCAATCCCGGAAACGGCTACACAGCAGAGTCTCTCGCTCAGGAGGAAATATCTGTAACCATAACCGGTGTCAAGACGGCAGCCAAAGTGAATCTTGCCACAGGAAGCGTCACTGCTGATGGAGAGGCAGGAAACATGATTCCCTACAAGGAGAGTGGATTTTGGAAGGCCCTCGTTGTCCCTCAGGACATCAACGGATCAGAACTCATAAAGGTGAAGGTAGGCACTGACGAGTACTCCTTGGTACAGACCATCTCTTTCCAGTCAAACAAACAGCATAAATGTACTCTCACCGTCAATAAGATCGGAGAAGGTATCAACATCGGCATCGGCGGATGGGAAACCGACGACAAAGACTTCGGAGGCACATTGGAATAACATCTCAGGAAAAAGAACATGAAAGCATTTAGATATATAATCGGAGCTGCAGTCCTTCTGGGATTTGCATCATGCTCCCTCGATGAGCCGACTTTTGATCCGGTCATTGAAGATATGGAGAAAAAGCCTATCGTCATCTCAGGACGAATCAGCCAGGAATACGCCACCAGAGCCAATGACGAAGGATTCTGCAATGGAGATGTAGTAGGAATATATGTTGTTGACTACGACGGAGAGAATCCAGGCACGTTGCAAAACACAGGAAACCGTGCAGACAATGTAAGGTTTACATTCGATGAATCCTCATATAAATGGATTCCTGCATACGAAATCTATTGGAAGGACAAGAGAACTCACATCGACCTATACGGCTACTACCCTTGGGGAGCACCGGAAGATGTTGAAAACTATGCGTTCGAGGTGGAGAAGGACCAGAGGAAAGAGGCTGCGAACGGCCATTTGGGAGGCTATGAAGCCAGTGACTTCCTTTGGGGAAAATCCGAGAACAATGCTCCGACTGCAAACATCATCAGACTCGCCTTCAACCACAAGATGGCTTCAGTACGAGTTACCCTCATGGAAGGTCTCGGTTTTGAAGCAGGTGAATGGGCGGCAGCACAGAAACAGGTCATAATCTTGAACACTGCACGCAAATCTTCAATCAACCTCAAGACTGGCGTGGTGACAGCATCTGACGAAATTGCCTCAACAGGAACCATACCGTATAAGAACGGTGACGACTATAGGGCTATCGTCGTTCCACAGACCGTCAAGGCCGGCACAAACCTCCTTAGCGTGACCGTTGACGGAGAGTCATATTTCCTGAAAAAGACTGAAGATATGGTCTATAACCCTTCAAAGCAGCACAATTTCACCATGACCGTGAACAAGAGGGCTGCGGGCGGTGGGCTGGAATTCATCCTGAAATCTGAAAGCATCACAGTTTGGGAAAACGACCCGGTATCTCACGATGCGACAGCAAGGGAGTATGTGATTGTCAACGTTCCTCAGGCAGGAAACCTCGGAGCATGCATTGAAGCGGCCGGCAAGGATCTGACCAAGGTGAGAAATGTTAAAATCACGGGAGAGATCAATGCCAGAGACTTCGATCTTATGAGAGACCAGATGACTTATCTTAGTGCTCTTAACCTTAAGGAAGTGAAGATTCAGGGTATCGACCACCACAAGGAGGACGCAATACCGGAAAGCGCCCTTAAAGATAAGACGTCCTTGATATCTATTGTCTTTCCTGACGTGCTGAAAAGAATTGAGATAGAAGCCTTCAGCGGATGTAACAACTTATCCGGCTCACTGATAATACCCGAAGGTGTGGAACATATTGGATGGTGTGCATTCAATGAATGCAGGAACATGAATGGAACACTAAGCCTTCCTACTACACTTAAAAGCCTTGGAGGAGAGAGAGAAGATGACGGACGAGGAGTATTCTACGGCTGCGGATTTGTAAGCGAGCTGAAACTTCCAGATAAGCTCGAATTTATCGGCGGTTCTACATTTAATGAGTGTACAGGATTATATGGTGAGCTTAGACTTCCTGAAGGCTTGAAGTATTTAGGTGGATACGCTTTCGGAGGATGCCGGAATCTGAGCGGATCATTACAGATTCCACAAGGTGTCACCAACATTCGTCCGGGATGCTTCTGCGACTGCGGACTTGGAGGAACATTGACACTTCACGATGGAATTACATCGATTGGCGCAAGAGCCTTTGAGGGTAACTGGTTCAAAGGTGAGCTACGCCTTCCTAAAGATCTGGAAGTGATAAGCGAAAACACGTTCAACAATTGCGACTTCTCAGGTAATCTGGTGTTGCCTGATAATCTCAGGGTCATAGGTAACTATGCATTCTGCAACAACTGGCGTCTTATGGGAACCCTTGAAATTCCGGAAAACGTCATTTCCATCGGTTCGGGAGCATTCATATCCTGCGGAATCGAAGGTTTGGTATTCCCAGAAGATCTTGAGAGCATCGGCGCTGAAGCTTTCCTCAATTGTTTTGGAATCGGACGCATCGTATGTAAGAGCAACATTCCTGCCTATATCATGGGCGGAGCTTTTGACGGCGTACCAAAGGACAATTTCACACTTGAAGTTCCGGAGCCTGCTGTCCAGCAGTACCAGACTGCAGAAGGATGGAGGGATTTCAAACGTATCTCTGCATACAGAAATCTCGTAATCCGCCCTTCAATGGCAACTGCCATCAATACCAGCGTCACTCGCGACCTTGTACTCACAGCAGAGGGTGAGTGGTACGTGGAAAGTCAGCCGGACTGGGTTACCCTCGACAAGACAAGCGGAGATAAAAAGAGCGAGATAAAACTTACATTTTCACAGATGCCTCAGGGTTCAGAACCTCGTGAAGGAGAAGTGGTTTTTATGCTCAAGGGTAAGGATTATCGCACTCGCTGCAGAGTGACTCAATACGATTACCAATATGCTGAAGACGAGTTCATAAACCTCCAGAAAGCGACAAAGGGTAACGGAAAACTCAACATCGTTCTTCTTGGAGACGGCTATAATGCAAAGGATATCAGCGAGGGTAAGCTCATGGCAAACGTCAACGAGGCATACGGCCATTTCTTTGACATTGAGCCATATCGCACATACAAGGATTATTTCAATGTCCACACAGCAATATCTGTTTCTCCAGAATCGGGAATCGGAAGCGTGAACACCATAATCTACAACAAGTTCAACACAACCGCCAAGGGAGGTGTAAAGCTTGGCGGACGTAACGGAGACGAGGACTTCGACGAGATCATCAAATATATATGCAACATTCCCGATATCACAGAAGAGACTCTCAATCAGACACTTGTCATCATGGTGCCGAACACCTATGACTATGGCGGAATCTGCTATATGTGGAATGAAGGATTCGCAATCGCTTACTGCCCGATGAGCAACTATGGCTATCCATACGACTTCAGGGGACTCATACAACATGAGGCCGGCGGACATGGATTCGGAAAACTTGGCGATGAATACATGTACCACAACGCCTTCATTGACGCCTGTGACTGCACATGCTGCGGCCATGCCTATGAATTTAACATGACAAAAGGTTTGGGATGGTACGACAACCTGTCGCTCACCGGAAAGATGAGCGAAGTGCCGTGGAGTCACCTTATCTTCCATGATAAATACCATTTGTTTGTGGATATTTTCGAAGGCGGCTATATGCATTCCCGCGGAGTATTCCGTTCAGAACAGAACAGCTGTATGAACAACAACATCCCTTACTACAGCACCATCAGCCGCGAATCCATTGTAAAGAGAATCAAGTCATACGCTGGAGAAGAGTATTCGTTCGACGATTTTGTTGCCAATGATGTGGTGGAAGTGGAAACAGACCAGACCAAGTCATTTGATGAAAGCTATCTCTACCAGAGAAGATCTTCACATCAGCAGGCGCCTGTATTCATGGGAACACTCTCTTCACTGAAATAAATCTATGATATGATTATGAAAACCAGAATAATAGCATTATTTGCAGCAACAATAGCAGCGCTTGCCTGCAACAAGACAGAGACTCCTGGGTTTGTCGAAAACGAAGCCGTCTGTTTCAATGTGCTGCACCCTAATACAAAAGCAACAGAAACAGCATTCGAGGCAGGAGACAAGATGGGTGTCTATATTTCTGCATACGAAGGAGGTAAGCCTCTTGCTCTCCAGCTCGGAGGTAATTACAAGAATAACAATCCTGTAACTTTCGATGGTACAAAATGGACTGCCGATCCGGTAATATATTGGGATCAGGCAATCGAGAAGTACGATGTCTTTGCCTATTATCCTTTCTGTGAACCCACCTCTGTCGATGAAATGCCTTTCAGTGTAGCCATCGACCAGAGAGTCATGGAAACTGCCGAAGCACTCAGTGCATACGAAGCCAGCGACTTCCTCTTTGCAAAGGCAAAAGGGGTCACATCTGCTACAGGAGAGGTGGATCTGCTGTTCAAGCACAAGATGAGCAAGCTTACTGTATATATCAAGAAAGGTCTGGATTACGAAGGAGACCTTCCTGCTACGGCGACTCTTCTGGTGCACAACACCGTACCGGACGGCCTTATAGACCTTTCGACAGGCGACGTAGTGAAGGACCCGTATGCTGCGACTCAGACAATCACGGCAAAGCAGATTGACAACGGCCACTACACTGCTATCATCATTCCACAGATGCTTACCAACAAGAAACCTCTGATCGAGCTTGTTTTCAAGGACGTTTCATATATGGTAGAACGCAAGTTTCAGTTCAAGAGCGGAATGCACCATATCTTGAACATCACCATAAACAACAATCCTGATAGGGTGAACATAGAAATCGGAGGAGAGATTGAAGGTTGGAATTAAAACCGTATATTTGAGGCTATGAAACTATCGACATTCATAATATGTCTGATTGCCAGCCTGTCTGCAATATCCTGTACCAAGACTCCCGACTGCCGGGAGTTCTTGGCACCGGAGATTGTAAGCATAACCTCATTACCGGAAATAAATAAAGCCCTACTCGTTTCAGACCTGAAGCACTACATCGACAAAAGCACTGAAGCCGGATTCTATATCGGAAAGGACAAGACCAACCTCATGCGATGCCAAGCTGAGGTTTACGGACAACGATTCCGTCTTGAAGTTCTGAATCTGGAAGAAAATACAACATATTATTTCAAGGCATACGTGACAAACGGCCTCAATGAGATCGCATCCGGATTCGAATCCTTCAAAACTGAAACCCTGCCTGAACAGCCTTCCGAACCAGAAGTACCTGAGCAGCCGGAAAACCCTGGTCCTGATGAACCAGAAACCCCGGAAGAACCTTCAGTGCCGGATGAACCGGAGACGCCGGAGACACCGGACACCCCAGAAATGCCGGAAGACCCTTCTGAGCCCGTAAATCCTTCTGAACCGGAGAATCCTTCTGAACCGGAGCCGCCACAGGAGCCTGGTGAACCCGCAGAATTTACCGTAAAAATTTCAAATCTCAGTACCCATTATGGCAACGACATTCTTGAGCTCACGGCAGAGCTTGAAGGAGATGTAAGCCTTATTACAGACTGCTGGTTCATGGTAGGCGTAAATCCTGATAAACTTACAAGGATAAAGGGAGCCATAGAAGGAAATTCAGTCAAAGCATATCTTGTCGGACTCGGAGAGGGAACCTATCATTATAAAGCCGTGATAACAAACGGCGTTGAAACAAAAGAATCTGACACATGTCAAATCGTCATATACCCGAACTGACTTATCTTCTGTCTGAAGTAGAAAAGCACTACGGCCGCCGTATAGCCACTTCAACAGATTTTGAATCACTGTCTGTAGTCATAGAGCACAAGACAGGTGAACTGCTCTCTTCATCCACACTTAAAAGACTGTGGGTATATGTGAGCCTCAATCCTACACCGAGAATTTCTACCCTCGACGTATTATCCAGATTTATAGGACACAAGGATTTCAAAGCTTTCTGCAAATCTCTTACAGACGGCAAGATCTATTCATCAAACTTCTTTACATCTAAGTTTGTCTCATTCTCAGAGCTTAAGGAGAATTCAAGAATCACCATAGGATGGCATCCTGACAGAATTGTAGAGATGCGATTTCTTGGCAACTTCACGCTTGAGGTGGAAAAATCCGTAAACTCAAAACTTAATGTTGGAGACAGATTCGAGCTGTCGGACATCATCCTGGGATATCCGCTCTTCATATCAAGGATACTCAGAGATGGAGAATACACCTCAGCATACATAGCCGGACAGAACGGAGGCATCACGATGCTTGAATTAGAGTAAGCTATAAAATCTGTTCTGAAGCCTCTTTAAACAAATCATCCAAAGTTGCGGCATCAATTTTTTGATCTGCAACTTTTTTCTCTTCTGTAACGGGCTGCACTGGCTTCTGTTCTTCTTGTGGAGCTGTTTCATGTTCTTGCTGCTGATCTGAAACGAATGTTTCCCGGGAATCAGAAGATGTGACCTGAGTTCTGGAAACCCACCAGATTCCGGCAGAAAGCAACGCAACAACAAAGACCGATGCAACATATATCACAGTTCTTCTCTTTGCAGTATTGTGTACGGAATTCCTGACCTCTACAGCATTACGGAAGCGCTTTTCACGATTCCTGCGAAGACATTTCGATACCAGATGACTATAACGTGTGGACATCTCCGATATAATCACACCGAGAGACCATATATCCGACCTTCCGTCAATCTGTTCACCGGAGAGAAGTTCCGGAGATGCATAGATCTTGGTTCCGGCGGGAGCTTTGAATACATTATAGGAATCTGCGTCCGACATCCCGAAATCTAAAAGCTTGACATTCGACCCATTATATGTCACCAGAATATTCTCTGGTTTCAGGTCTCTGTGCACAATCTGCTTACGGTGCAGATAATCAAGGGCGTCACATATCTCAATTATGATCTTTCTGACCATTTCATCACTGAGTTTCCGGCCGGAAATAAGAGCCTCAAGAGTGCAGCCATCAATCCATTCCATCACTATACACTTTCCCAGCGACGGAACATCCACAAAAGCATAATACTGAACAATGTTCTGATGTGTCAGAGAGAAGCCTATATTAAAATCCTTCCTCAGAAGCTCCTCATATACGGGGTTGCCTCTCAAATGGGGTTTTAAGGCCTTATAGACAAAAAATCTTCCGTTTCTGCAAGTTCGATACAGAACATTAAACCCTTCAGCAGAATCGTGAAGGATCTCAAAGTCTGATGATGAAATCGAAGAATGGACATCATCGACATTCTGAAAAAAGCCGGAAGGTCCAAACATAATTACAGTCTATCGTTTCTCAAAGATACATAATTTTCTTAAATTTGCGTGATATGGAAACAGCATCGCGACATATTCTATGCTTGATTTGTGCTTTTCTATCTGCATTCTGCCTACGCGGACAGACAGCAGAGGAGAATGATGCCATGCTGGACAAGTATGAACTCATCTGCCGGGATTGCCTTGAATTAAAAGCCAAGGTCAAGAAAGGAGAACTCGTTTTCAGGAAAGATGCAGTTGAGATGATAAAGGTGTTTGTGTCACTGAACTCACAGATAAAATCCATTTCGCACACCTTGACTCCAGCTCAGAATACACGTTTCACAGCCATCAGTAAATGGTTTTCAACAGGCACGCGTCCTTCTGTTCTGGATTTTGAAGCAATGCCGGTCATTATCCCTTTCAGCAGTCCCTCCTTAAGTTCTTCTCCTGTGCCCATTCAGATTATCAGGCCCTTGGAAAAACGCGAAGAAAATAAACCTCAGAAAGAACATCGCACTTATATTTCAGCAGTCCTCTCAATTCCAGAAATGGCATATGGTATCATGGCTGGCCACACAACAGGACGCTGGGGAGGATATGCTTGTTTTAGAAGCAATTTCCAGACACGAAAGCCGTCATATTCCTGCACAGGTGACGGAATCCTTGGTACCGGCAGTACATTCTGGTCAAATGGTAAATCAATTCGATCATCCATCTCCACAACCATAGGCCCGATGTTCAACGCCCTTGACTGGCTCACAATTTACGGCGGTATCGGATATGGTTACTCAAAGCTATACTGGCAGGACATCGACAACAGCTGGGCAATAATCAGTGATCATTCCCACAGCGGTCTTGCAGCAGAAGCCGGCTTTATGACACAGTGGAAGTCACTAATCTTCAGCGTTGGAGTCGCCACAATCTGCTTCCACACCGCCTCCCCAAACATCTCTCTTGGATACGTCTTATGATTCCTTCCTATAATACTTGATCAGACTATGAAAAGAATCCACAATCTCTGCATCTTAGCCACATTGCTTCTTTTGATGTGGCCAAAGGCATATATGTGCGCTCAAATTTGCTCATAAAGAACATTAAACTCAAGTACGAACGAACCCTACCCACTACCTCCGCTTCAGAAAAACCTTATTTCTTGTCACGGAAAGACTAAAACCATAACATCTGTGCAGAAAAATTGCACCTCCGTAACAAGGATGAGTATAAAAGGACGAAAGTCCCCTTTGCCTCATAGAAGAACCTTACAAGTTGACAGGAATCGGATCATCCATGACATCAAAACAAATGTCAGATAGCAGAACAGGCATTTTAGTGAGTGATAGGTAGGATAGAGTTAATAATCTAAACTCTCAACATTACCATATAAGTAAGGAAAACATATCTTGCGTAAGCGTCTCCTGGTTACCGTGACGGCATAAGAAAAGCAGGATCATAATTTAGTCACCTTTTGTAAGTTTATGTTACAAGCTGTTCAAGAGTTCCTTGATTTCCTTGTCAGATATGGTTGAACGCTCAGACTTATCATATATGGTCAGCAAAGTTAGGTTGATCGTGTCTTCAGTCACCGTGACATTATAAGTAATAACTCTTGCGCCGCTACTTTTTCCCTTACCCTTACTTTTGATACTCATTCTGACCTTACGAACTCCCAGTCCCAGATCCACACCCTCTAAAGGATTTTCCACAAGACGATTTCTCAAGTCAACAAGATCATTTGGAATTGAGCGATATTTCTTTGCAAGTCGTTTAACTTCTTTTCGGAACTCGGATGAATAGAATATATTTACCATTGCTTAC
>JAEIGA010016259.1_pt1 | contig 11326 bp, 8 predicted proteins | sample 9270691 | NCBI WGS metagenome assembly JAEIGA01 (sample SAMN17057246, study PRJNA624740) | gut metagenome | biome: biome; isolation source: fecal sample | host: Bos grunniens | place: China: Xizang | collected 2019
CTCTTGCTGGAGCGATATCGAAGAGGATATACTTGTCCTCCTTAAGCTCCATTCTCTCTACAGGAGTATGCTGAGCATCGAAAGGGTAGTTTGTAGCCAAAGTCACCTTCTCTGCCAACTCGGCCATAGACCAAAGCTCTGTCTGCTTGCCTGACGCTGGGTCAACGATGTAGTAGTTGATGGCATCGGCGCTCTGCCACTTATACCAGAATTTGTTGCTCGCCTTAAACCAATTAGGGCGTACGATTGTCTGAGGCACAGCGCGGCGCACCTTGGTAGGTGAGAAGCGCTCTGCTAGCTCATAGTTAGGCTTCTGAGCCTCTGGCTCTGCTGCCTGAGCTACGCTCACCGATGCAATCATTGCTACGGTGGCTAAAAGTAGAGTTAGTCTGTTCATTTACTGTAAAGTTTTTATTTGTTGTTTCTATTTGTCAAACTCAGGCTCAAAGCTATGGGGAAACTTCTCTCTGATGCTATATAAAATCCCGACAATATATATACTTGTGTGTAGATTTTATTGTCGGGATTATCTATTGCAACTGATGCGACCTATATTGCCAACGCGCAATACTGATTATACTTACGCATCACCTGACTAACATAGCTCAGTGTCTGACCACTTCCCGAGAACTTACCGCACTTGACAAGCTCCTTTTGGTAGTAGTCTGGTGTTGACTTTAGCTGTAGGTAGCGGCTTACCACGGCCCATGAGTTTGGGTTTGCGCCCTCGGAGCGTGCCAAACGGCGAGCATCGAGGACATGGCCTATACCTGCATTATAGCTTGCGAGGATGATGCTTAGGCGATCCTGCTCAGGTGTTGAGGATGGCATACGGAGCATATCATCAAGCTCCGAAAGAAGCATACCTGCAAGGCGTATGTTTGTCTCGGTGTCGTTGATACTCTCAACAGGCACCTTAAAGTGTCGAGCCACAACAGGGCGTATCTGCATGATACCCTTAGCTCCCTGCTTAGACTCCAAATTCTCAATAAAACGGGACTCGCTATATGCTATGGCACTCATCAAACGCCAATCCTGTCCCTCCTCAGCGCCCACCTTACGCATAAGGTTGTCAAAGCGCGAAATAATACATGGTAGCTCCTCTTCAACGGCTGGAGCTGGCTCATTAAATTTTAGGTTAGCGGCAATAGCCTCGGCAGTTGTTGGCGCCTTAAGCTCTTGCGGCTGACCAATAGCTGATTCATATGCAGCGATAAGTGCTACAGATAGAACCACAAACGATACTCTCTTTAACATCTTTTATCTGTTTGTGGGCTGCTATTACGGACAAAACTCCCCTTTAGTCGTAGAACGACCACGAGATACCGAGCTTGAACATTCGTGGGTTGAGTGGGTAGCGTGCTACCTGGAAATACTCACCATTACCGAACAAGCCCTGGTTTACATGCTGATACTTCAGCAAGATACGCATGCGCTTCCACTTGGCCGACAAAAAGGCGTCTAAGTATGGGTAGTTACCCACTCTTACATCGCGCTGATTGATGAAGACCGCGAGTGCAGGGTTGTAGCTTGGAGCGTGGTACGATGTGTTGTAACGACCATCAATACCCAACTGCACTCGTAATACATCGCGCTTTACCCAAAACTCAAAGAAGTAGGATAGGTATGCGCTGAATGTAGGAACTGGAAGGACACTCTCATCGGAAGAGATTTGCACCAATGCCCTATGGTCAAAATGAAATCCACCTACGCGGAAATCTTTACGAGCATACAAACTCGTGAGGCTCACAAGGTCTGTGTGCTGGCGAACAGTGCTACTACCATCGTAGTATATCATGTTGCCCATGACACCCTGCCAAAATCCAAGCTCCAAAGCGATGGATGGCACCGAGAAGTTAACCTCGAAACGAGTTTCAGACTCCTTATCGAAGGAGTTAAACCACATATAATGGTTTGAGAGTAGATTCTGCTGCCAGTAGGCAGGTGAGCGGAACTCCTGTGAGAAGCGTCCGCTTAGAATCAGAGGAAGTTCGCGGATATAGGCTCTAAGGGTGATGTTACCATCCACAGAGAAGTCTCCGCCACGATAGCCCGAAGGGTAGTACTTAGCCTTAGCGCCCCAGTCGGCATATCGTTTAATCTTACCACCTGTGCCACCATACAAGTACCACGAGGTGCGTTTATCCTTGGTCATCTTGCCATGAACATAATCCTCAGGGCGAAGATATGAGTATGTGTGTAGGTCAACACCCACACCACCATCAATCGTAGAAATCACACCATTACGATCCCATGGCTGAATCTGAACATAGAGCTTGTTCGAGAGCAGACGCTCAGATATTGAGTCGCGTGACTTCTTGGGGTCAATGAACCAGTTGTCGTAGTACTCCAAACCCTCTACTTTCTCCCATTTTCCGCTCTCCTCATTGTATTGACCACGGAGGTCGGTGTATGTGGCACGCTCGTCTGTATAAACCTTAGACCATGTGTTGTACTCCAGCTGGTGACCGATATATACTGCCGAGAGGTCGGCCAACGAGAAGTCATACTCCGTAACGCGCTGCAAAGGTATGGCGTATGCCTGCTTTATGACTAAGGCGTTGTTGCGATACTTATTCTCCGCTTTAGATGATGCCAAACGCATAGGTACACCCGAAGGCATCTCGAAGGTGGTATCGGCAATAGCCCACTCACCCACAACACCACCATTCTCGCGCGCCTCGATGCGGTTGTTCATATATGCGGCATGCACAGAGTAGCGCTTGCCTGTATGAGCAAAGCCCAACGATAGAGCATGGTTTTTAGTTCGCTGCCAATCGTATAGACCCATGGTGCTTCGCGCTTTGTATGTGATATTTGCCGAGGTCGAAGGGTCAATATTCTGAGTGTGTATAAGCTCAAAATGCTCCTCGCGGTAGCGCTTCTGTCCAGACTCCGAGTATGTGAGGTTTGAGAATGGCGTCTTACAGTTGTAGAACGGCACATTATCCACACGCGCAGTGTAGGCATCGTAGCTACGAGCAAAGATAAAGTCCTTATCCTGATTGCGGTCAAACCAATTTATCGCCTGAGATGACTGACCAAGACCACCGAGAGCCATATCTCCAACGCCCTTGCGGTAGAAGACATAATCTATGCGCCAATCCTGAAGTGTAGTATCCAATGGCTGGATGTTCACACGGTCAAAATCGCGGTCAATGGTCCAGAGCCAGTTGTTCAAGGCGCGGACTGTATCTCCGAAGTAGTATGACTCCAAAGGCTTGCGCTCGCGCTTCTCCTCGGTCTGTGTGGTGTCGGTCTGCTCACCCTCGCCCTCGTCCATGCCCATGCCCTCATTCATGCCCATATTGTTGTTACCCATACCCATGTTCTGGCCAGAGCGATTGCCGCGCTGCAATGCTGCGGCATCAATCTGCGCATAGGTGTACTTAGGGAGTAGCGATGCTACAACCAAACACAGAATTGTAAGTATGCCTCTAAACTTCATCATCACTACTTCACCTCCCTCTTAGAAAACAACCATACGAGTGTCGAAACGACAATATAGAGCGTTATTATTATCGCTACAGAGTAACGCGTAGCGAAGATTATAATCAACAACGAGGCGAGGATAAAGATGTAACGCATCTGGTTTCCGCGCCAACCAAAGCCCTTAAACTTAAGTGCAAACATTCGTATAGGGCTGATAAGGAGCAACGACATAGCTATCGAGATAAGCAGGATGTGCTCCTGATAAAGCATGATATCGCCCTGCTCAAATAGCATCGCAAGTGAAAGCAACATAAGTGCATTTGCAGGGGTTGGTAGTCCTGAGAACTCGGTTGACTGCGTTGTGTCGATATTAAACTTGGCAAGACGCAACACAGAGAATGCCGCGATGATAAGGGTAATATAGCCCAAGTATCCCATCCATGCAGAGTCACAACCGTAGTATGAGGATGTGTGGTTGTACATATCGAACATCACCACGGCAGGCACTAAGCCGAATGTTACATCATCAGCCAATGAGTCGAGCTGCACGCCGAGTGGCGATTGCTGATTAAGGAGGCGAGCCACAAAGCCATCAAAGAAGTCAAACACCGCGGCCAACACTACCAAAGCGAGTGCAAGTGTGTAGTTATGGTGCTGAAGTGTGACAATGGTTGCGACTACACCCGACATAAGATTTGCGAGTGTGATGATATTTGGAATGGTAAACAACCTAATTTTCATAGCGTTAGTAAAAATTAAATAGCTCCTTGTGGCACGCTTTTAGCAAATTTATAGTGCCAAACATTTTGCAAAGATACAAAAAATTTTTATCTTTGTGTTAAATTTATAAAATTTAAGGGCAAAAAGGGATGAAAAATAACAGATATTGTGTGATTATGGCAGGTGGCATGGGCAAGCGTTTTTGGCCCATGAGTAGGCAGAACCACCCTAAGCAGTTTTTGGATATCCTTGGAACGGGGCGCTCATTTATACGCCATACATTCGAGAGATTTGCCAATATTGTCCCTATTGAGAACTTTATAGTTGTTACAAATCGCCGCTATAAAGAGCTTGTTATGCAACATCTCCCAGAGATTAACGAGGAGCAAATTTTGTGTGAGCCTATAGGTCGTAATACGGCTCCATGTATCGCCTACGCATCATATATGCTAAAGCGTAAAAATCCTAATGCGGAGATGATTGTAACGCCTGCTGACCACCTAATACTCAATGAGGTAGAGTTTACGAAGGTGGTGGAGAGTTCGTTGGAGTTTATTCAATATCGCAATGCTTTGATGACTATAGGTATTGAGCCTACGCGCCCAGAGACAGGCTACGGATATATTCAGCGTTCCGACTCGGATGAGATATGTAAGGTTAAGTGTTTTACCGAGAAACCTATCCGTGAACTTGCTGAGGCATTTTTGGAGTGTGGCGAATTTTTGTGGAACTCTGGAATCTTCATTTGGAAGGTGAGCGATATTATTCAAGCGTTTGAAAAGCATCTGCCCGACCATGCTGCGCTCTTTAGCTCGGTGGAGGAGCTGTTTGGCACAGCGCGAGAGGGTGAGGCTATCGAGAAGGTCTTTTCGGAGTGTCGTTCGATATCTATCGACTACGGCATTATGGAGAAGGCGGATAATGTCTATGTACATAGTGGTGACTTCGGTTGGAGTGATGTTGGTACATGGGGTTCGGTGTATCAAAACTCGCGCAAGGATAAGTATGCTAATGTGTTGAGTAACGACAATATAAAGGCTCATAATACACGCAGTTCGCTGATTACAGTTCCAGAGAATAAGGCGGCTGTGGTTAGCGGCCTAAAGGATTATATTGTTGTCGATACACCTGATGTTTTGCTTATCTGTCCATCGAGCGAGGAGCAGAATATAAATAGCTTTATCGAGGATTTGAAATATACTACGGGAGATAAGTACCTATAAAATTAGCAATTAGTAATTAGAAATTAGTAATTAGTAGTGGCTAAAAGTCTGTGACTTTTTATTAGGGAGTTTAGGGAGATTAGGGAGTTTAGGGAGATTGGCGTTTTGGTTGACCATACAACTCCTTAAATTCCCTAAATTCCCTTTAATAACCCTTAATAACCCCTAACAACCCTTAATAAACTCCGCGCAAAGCGCACCATATCTTTCACTTTTCACTTTTCACTTCGTTTGTTGAATTGTCAACAAATTGTTATAAACAATTCGTCACTCGCATATTATTTCTTTGAAATAAGAGCTATATTTGTACCGATTTTTGGTGTGTTGCACCGTAGGGTTAAGCAAATATAGATTTTGACTATGGATAAAAGAGATAATAAAGATTTTGATGATTTGGGTTTAGTCCCTGAGCTATTCGATGGAAAGCATCAGGTTATACCCATTATTTCTGGTGGTGACGACACTATCGAGGAGGTGAATATTCCTGAGTCGTTGCCTATATTGACGCTCCGCAGCTCAGTGATTTTCCCTGGCTCGGTGACACCTATTACCGTTGGCCGTCCAAAGTCAATCGCTTTGGTACGCGCTGTGGAGAGTGGTGATGGCCTTCTTGGTGCTGTGCTTCAGGTTGATAGCGCCGTGGAGAACCCACAGCCTAAGGATATGCATAAGATTGGTACTTCGGCACGCATCCTCAAAATCCTTGAGATGCCTAACGGAAACCTTACAGTTATCCTCAATGGCTTGGAGAAGATTGAGGTGGGTGAGTATATATCTACCCAGCCATATTTCCGTGCTACAGTAACGCCTATCAAGGATAGCACTCCAGATCCAAATAGTGCTGAGTTTACAGCTATTGTGGACTCTATTAAGGAGGTGGCGCTACACATCATCAATATATCGCCAGCTATGCCTAAGGAGGCGGCGTTTGCTATTAAGAACCTCGACTCTAACCGCGCTATCATCAACTTCATCTGCTCGAATATGGAGCTTACGGATGATGACCGCCAGCAGCTCTTGGAGGCTCCGGGTCTTATGGCTCGTTCGCGCCGTTTGTTGGAGATTTTGGTGCGTGAGCAGCAGTTAGCCGAGCTTAAGAATGAGATACAGAGCCGTGTTAAGCAGGATATAGATAAGCAGCAAAAGGATTACTACCTTCAGCAGCAGATGCGCGTTATTCAGGATGAGCTTGGCGAGGGTATGGATGCCGATGTTGACAAGCTACGCGAGCAGGCAAAGAAGAAGCGTTGGTCGAAGGCTACAGCTGAGCTATTCGATAAGGAGGTGGCTAAGTTGGAGCGCTTAAACCCTGCGGTTGCGGAGTACTCGGTGCAGATTAACTACTTGCAGCTTATGCTCGATTTGCCTTGGGATGAGATGACAGAGGATAAGCTCGATCTTGCGGAGGTTAAAGCGCAGTTGGATAAGGATCACTTCGGCCTTGACGAGGTTAAGGAGCGCCTATTGGAGCACCTCGCAGTAATCAAGCTCAAGGGTGATTTGAAGTCCCCAATCCTATGCTTGTATGGCCCTCCTGGAGTTGGTAAGACATCATTGGGTAAGTCGGTAGCAGAGGCTATGGGACGCAAGTTTGGTCGTATCTCATTGGGCGGCCTACATGATGAGTCGGAGATTCGTGGTCACCGCCGCACGTATATAGGTGCTATGCCTGGTCGTATTATCGAGACTATCAAGCGTTGTGGTGCATCGAACCCTGTAATCATCCTTGATGAGATTGACAAGGTGTCGCGCTCAAATCATGGCGACCCATCAAGCGCGCTATTGGAGGTTCTTGACCCTGAGCAGAACACAACATTCCACGATAACTATCTCGATACGGAGTATGACCTCTCTAAGGTGCTCTTTATCGCTACAGCAAATAATATCGAGAATATCTCGGCGGCGTTGCGTGACCGTATGGAGATGATTAACATCCCTGGTTATATCCTTGAGGATAAGGTGCATATCGCCGAGGAACATCTTATCGCTAAGCAGCGTGAGGCGCATGGTATCCCTGAGAATAAGCTCTCGCTTACAAAGGAGGCTGTGGTGCGTATCATCGAGGACTACACCCGTGAGTCGGGCGTTCGTAGCCTTGATAAGAACATCGCAAAGATTGCGCGCCAGCGTGCCAAGGCCATAGCTCTTGAGGAGGAGATAATCCCAGAGATTGGTGTTGAGAGCATCGAGAAACTCCTTGGTAAGCCTCAGTTCCATAACGACCGCTACGATATTAAGGATATGGTGGGCGTTGTTACAGGTTTGGCATGGACACAGACGGGTGGCGATATCCTCTATATCGAGTCAATCCTTACACCTGGTAAGGGCAAGCTATCACTTACAGGTAATCTTGGTGATGTGATGAAGGAGTCGGCAACGATTGCCTTTGAGTGGGTTAAGGCTCACCACGAGGAGCTCGGTATTGACCGTAAGATGTTCGAGGAGTATGACCTAAATATCCATGTGCCTGAGGGTGCAGTGCCTAAGGATGGCCCTTCGGCAGGTATCACTATGGTGACATCCATAACTTCAACATATACAGGCCGTAAGATTAAGGAGCGTATAGCCATGACAGGTGAGACAACACTTCGCGGTAGGGTGACTGCCGTAGGTGGACTAAGGGAGAAGACCCTTGTGGCTAAGCGCGCAGGCATCACCGATATCATCCTCTCGGAGGAGAATCGCAAGGATATTGAGGAGATTAGAGCCGAGTATTTGGAGGGTCTTACATTCCACTATGTGAAAACAAATAGCGAGGTATTGGCATTAGCACTTGAATAGCATGAGACTTAGGGAGTTCATAAGCAAGTTAGAGGCTGAGGGCGAGCTTATTCGCGTTAAGACCAAGGTGGATCCACGATATGAGATTGCCGAGATAACAGACCGCATATCTAAGATGGAGGGCGGTGGCAAGGCTATACTCTTTGAGGATAGTGGCATTGACTATCCTGTGCTTATGAACATGATGGGCTCAGATAGACGCATGGCTATGGCCATGGGTGTTGATGAGTTGGAGGATATATCCAAGCGCATAGATGACCTACTTAAGGGCGTTATGTCGCCTAAGGACTCTATGTGGGACAAGCTCAAGATGCTCCCTATGCTCAAGGATGTAGCCAAGTGGTTTCCACGCAAGAGCAAGGAGCGTGGCGAGTGTCAGGAGGTTGTATGGCGTGGCGAGGAGGCTCGTCTTAGCCGTCTGCCGATCCTCACATCGTGGCCATGTGATGGTGGACCATTCATCACCCTGCCTATGGTTGCTACGGTAGATCCTGAGTCGGGTATTCCAAACCTTGGAATGTACCGCATGCAGATCTTCGATGACCACACAACAGGTATGCATTGGCATCGTCATAAGACGGGCGCTCGTCACTATGATGCATATAAGCGCCTTGGTAGGCGTATGCCTGTAAGTGTGGCGATAGGTGGCGACCCAGCATATATATACTCTGCTACAGCACCTATGCCCGATAATATGGACGAGATGCTACTTGCGGGTATGCTACGCCAGAAGCCCGTTAAGTTGATTAAGTGCATAACCAACGATTTGTGGGTGCCTGCCGACTGCGACTTCGTGCTTGAGGGATATGTGGATACCTCTGAGGAACTTACTGTGGAGGGTCCTTTTGGCGACCATACAGGCTTCTACTCACTTACAGACCTCTATCCTAAGTTCCATATCGAGGCTATCACCTCGCGCCGTGATGCTATCTATCCAGCCACTATCGTAGGTGTGCCACCTATGGAGGATGCCTATATCGCTAAGGCTACAGAGCGCATATTCCTTGCCCCTATACGCCTTGCTGTGCAGCCTGAGGTGCGCGACCTCTATATGCCTATGGAGGGTACGGCACATAACATTGCCTTTGTATCTATTGCTAAGCGTTACTTGGGTCAGCCTAATAAGGTTGCTCAGGGATTGTGGGGCGCGGGACAGATGATGTTCAACAAATATTTGGTTATCACGCCTGAGAACACAAATTTACGCTCCAAGGAGGAGATGTTTGCCCTATTTAGAGGCTTTGACCCTAAGCGTAATCTTATATGGTCGGAGGGTATCTTGGATGTTTTAGACCACGCTACAGCAACTACGGGCTACGGCTCTAAGCTCGCCATAGACCTTACAGATATAGACCCTACAAACACTCCAACATCGCTCCCTGAACCGCGCACCGCGCAGCCTACAGGTGGCGTGGAGCTATTCAATACGGAGTTTTGCAAGGAGCTGGGACTCCTAATCCTCTATGCCGAGAGGGAGCATCGTGATGTAGTCGATGTTTAGGAGTACCTAACAAAGAATAATATCTCGGGCATAAAGTTCGTGGCGCTGTTCGACCATGGTGCAGCGGGGAATATGACACCCTCGGATTTGTTGTGGCTCGCTGCGGCAAATACAGACCCAAAGCGCGATATACGCATCTGGAACGATGTCGTTATTATTGATGCACGCTCAAAGCGTCCAGGTTATGGTGATAACCCTAAGCGTTTCCCTAATGTTGTAACCTCAAAGCCCGACACTATACACTATGTTGATGAGCGTTGGAGCGAGTATAACATTGGAGAGTTTGTAGAGTCCCCTTCGCGCCGCTACCGCAAGTTGTGGTTGTCCGATGAAGCTCAATGGTAGGCCATGCAGAGAGATAGACGGAAGAGATTAGAGACTCTTATATGGATTGCTATTCTTGGCATAACCATACTCTTAATATCCCTATACATAGAACCAATAAGCAGACATAGCACAATAGCATCATCCCCACAGCGAGATAGTGTTATTGTGGCTACTCCTGTCTGCTCACCATTTGACCCTAACGAGGCCGATTATAAGACGCTTATAAGCGCTGGTGTGCCTCGTAATATCGCCGTAAACCTTATCCGTTGGCGTGAGTCGGGCAAGGTGTTCCGCATAAAGGAGGATATAGCTCTATGCTACGATATGACCGATTCGCTATACTTCTTGTTGGAGCCTTATATTATTATAGGTGAGAAGTATCGTATAAAGCCTAAACAGAGTAGCTATACAGCACCACAGTATAGCACAAATGAGGAGCCTAAGGAGATCGTATATAGCCCCTTTAGAATAGATACAGCCACTACGGCATATCTGCGTACTATAGGCTTTAGCTCTCGCCAAGCAGAGCTTATTATACGCTACGGCAACATGATTGGTGGCTACCGCAATATCGAGGAGTTTGAGGAGTGCTACGCTGTAGATTCAGCAATGGCAGCGCGCCTCAAACCATATATCATCTTCCCCGAGCGAGATACCACATCTATAGTTTCAGAGCCAACGATTGAGTTCCCGTTGGAGGTAAATAGTGCCGACTCGGCTGCGCTTATTAAGGTGCGAGGTATTGGCCCAAAGAGCATTGTTCATATCCTCCGATATCGCGAATTACTCGGTGGTTACTACTCTGTGGAGCAAATTTCGGAGCTTAAAATGGTTACACCCGAAAATTTTCAACAAATTTCGCAACAAATTTGGTGTGATAGTAGTAAAATTAAAAAAATATATATTAACTTTGCACGCCCTAAAGAGTTGGAGCTACATCCCTATATTTCGGATCGCGCACTCAGAAGGATAATTAACCACAGAGAATTGAAAGGAGGTTGGAGTACCATAGAAGAGATGATTGATGAGAACATATTGAGTCATGATGAGGCGGCACGAATTGCGCCCTATCTCGATTTTGGTACAACCCCTGAAGAGTAGAGTATAGGCTCTGGAGAAGGCGAGGCTTTTGAGGAGCAGTGTGGTGAGGGTGTGAGCAACCCTAAATGCTCAAACAATAAACAAAGAATACTAATATTAAAAAAAAGAATAGAATTATGATTATCATGCAGGTAAAGGAGGGTGAGAACATCGAGCGCGCCCTTAAGAAGTTTAAGCGTAAGTATGAGCGTACAGGTGTATTGAAGGAGCTTCGTCGTCGTCAGTACTTCACAAAGCCTTC
>JAEIGA010016260.1_pt1 | contig 11326 bp, 6 predicted proteins | sample 9270691 | NCBI WGS metagenome assembly JAEIGA01 (sample SAMN17057246, study PRJNA624740) | gut metagenome | biome: biome; isolation source: fecal sample | host: Bos grunniens | place: China: Xizang | collected 2019
AAAACTTCTTCAAAAAAGAACTTTTAGTCCTTTTTTTTGCTTTTTTGTTTTTTTTTCACTACCTTTGTACCCAAATTTGATGTATTATGAATACAATAGTCTCTAAACGATTTTTTTCGGAGAATGTAGCAGAAATAGTGGTGGATGCTCCGTTGATAGCTCGTAGTAGAAGGGCTGGGCATTTTGTGATTGTACGTGTGGATGAGCATGGTGAGCGTATGCCATTGACTATCTCAGATGCAGATGTGGAGAAAGGGACAATCACATTGGTTGTTCAGCGTATAGGTGTGTCTTCCAGTAAGTTATGTGCATTGGAGGTTGGGGATCACGTGGCAAATCTTGTAGGACCTTTGGGAAAAGCGACGGATATTCGTCATTATGGTACTGTAGTATGTGCGTGCGGAGGTGTAGGTGCGGCTCCAATGTTGCCCATTGCTCAAGCCATGAAGGCGGCAGGTAATCGAGTTGTGACCGTTTTGGCTGCTCGTAATAAGGATTTGATTATTCTGTACGATCAATTAGCAGCAGTGTCTGATGAGGTTATTGTAATGACAGATGACGGATCTATGGGGAAGAAAGGTTTAGTTACGCAGGGAGTGGAGGAAGTGATTTTACGTGAGAAGGTTGACAAATGCGTAACGATAGGTCCGGCTATAATGATGAAGTTTGTCTCGTTGACCACCAAGAAATATAACATTCCTACAGAAGCTAGTTTAAATACGATTATGGTGGATGGTACAGGAATGTGTGGAGCATGTCGTGTGACGGTTGGAGGAAAGACCAAATTTGTTTGTGTAGATGGTCCTGAGTTTGATGCGCACGAGGTGGATTTTGATGGAATGTTAAAGCGTTTGGGACGTTATAAGATAGATGAGGTAGCTAAATATGAGTCATATTTAAGAGGAGACTCGAAGCCAACACATACGCACAAACAATGTGATGCTATGGTAGCTACGGAAGTATCTGTGGCTCCTTTTGAGGGGAAGGCGAAAGATAGAGTGGCTATACCTCGCGTCAAAATGAATGAGTTGGCACCAGCAGTGCGTGTTAAGTCATTATATGATGAAGTAAATCAAGGATTAACTTTTGAGCAGGCTGTTACCGAAGCTCATCGTTGTTTGGATTGTAAGAATCCGACTTGTGTGGGAGGTTGCCCTGTAAACATCAATATTCCTGGTTTTATTAAGCAATTGGAGATTGGCAATGTGTCTGTAGCTGCGGATATTATCAGCGAAAGTAGCACATTACCAGCTGTTTGTGGTCGTGTCTGCCCACAAGAAAAGCAATGTGAGGCGCAATGTATTCATGTGAAAATGGGTCACGAACCTGTGGCAATTGGGTACTTGGAACGTTTTGTGGCAGATAATGCTACAAGTAGAGAAGTGAAAAGTATTAGTAAGAATGGCAAGAAAGTAGCGGTGGTTGGAAGTGGCCCTGCAGGCTTGGCATTTGCAGGCGATATGGCAAAATACGGTTATGAGGTGACCGTTTTTGAGGCTTTGCATGAGATTGGTGGTGTGCTGAAATATGGCATCCCAGAATTCCGCTTGCCGAATTGTATTGTAAATAAGGAGATCGATGGTTTACGTCAGTTAGGTGTCGACTTCAAGACGGATGTGATCGTCGGTAAAACATTGAGCATAAGTGACTTGGAAAATAATGGTTATGAGGGTATATTTGTTGGAAGTGGCGCAGGTTTACCTCGATTTATGAATATTCCAGGTGAGAATTTGAATTCCATAATGTCTTGTAACGAGTATTTGACTCGTGTGAATTTGATGGATGCTGCTTCAGAGGATTCTGATACGCCAATTACTACTGCCAAGAATGTGATGGTGGTAGGTGGTGGAAACACCGCAATGGATGCTGTTCGTACCGCAAAACGTTTGGGTGCAGATCGCGCTATCGTGGTTTATCGTCGTAGTGAAGACGAGATGCCGGCTCGTTTGGAAGAGGTTCACCATGCTAAAGATGAAGGAGTAGAGTTTATGACATTGCATAATCCGATGGAGTATCATGGAGATGAGAATGGCAGGGTAAAGGAAGCGGTGCTCCAGGTAATGGAATTGGGCGAACCAGACGAATCGGGTAGACGCAGTCCAGTCGCTGTAGAAGGAAAAACAGTAACTATAGCTGTAGATCAAGTTATTGTAAGTGTTGGAGTTAGTCCTAATCCGTTGATTCCATCGACAGTATCTGGCTTGGATGTTTCAAACCGTGGCACTATTGTTGTCAATGAAAAGATGCAGTCATCTATTCCAACTTTGTTCGCAGGTGGTGATATTGTGCGTGGTGGAGCAACCGTGATTCTCGCTATGGCTGATGGACGAAGAGCGGCCAAAGAAATGCACGAGTATTTGACCAAGTGAAAATTGGAAACAAATAGAAATCCCCTAATGTCGCATTAGGGGATTTCTTTATAAGGTTATTTTGTTTAGAATACGTATTTTACTCCAGCTAGGAAGTGACATCCCTGTGTGGTATATCCGTAATAGATAGGATTCTTTCTATGTAGGTAGTTGCCTAGTTGGAGATATACATTGAGCCATCTATTGATATCGTATTGAGCACCGATATTCAGGTCAATGACCATTGGAAGTTGCACGTCTTGCGTAGTAGTGTGTGCTAATCGTGTGCCTTCAAGACGATTGTCGGAATAAAGTGACCATTTTTGATCAAGATTGACATCTACTCGCAAGCTTGCATCCCAATTAGGGCGATCGTACACGGGCAAATTAGCACTGAGGTTCTTCCAGAAATAGTAATTTCCCCTGGCTTCTACATTAACAATATCTTTGAAATGGTAGTGTGCCGATGCACCTATGTGTCCACGTTGATAATCATGTAAAAGATACGAATATGCAAGTGCATTTTCATCATATATCATGGTGAAATCGTTCTTGTGAAGTGAATATCCACCATAGATATCAATCACAATTGTGCGATAAGGACGTATGGTCAACCCAAGATTAGCGGCAACTGGTGTATAGGTTTTGGTATCCCGTCTTGCTGCAATTTGCGAGAGATCAAAATATCTATTGATAAACATGCTTTCATTGATTGTTCCTGTGGCAAAATTACCTTCGATCTCTGTGTGTAGATTTAACTTGTCAGGCAGGATAAACCATTCAAATTGGATGTTGGGTGAAGGAGCGAAGCTAACATTCTCAATAGTGCTGAGCATTTTTCCCGTTCCAATGTTGAGATCCAAATTTACTCCCGCATGTAATCTTATTTTTGCTTCCTTGAGTTCGTAGAATGGTTGGATACGAATATTATGTATGGATGCTAGATCTTGACTAGAGGTGTACAAATTATTTTGACCATATATTTTTGCGCCTCCAGTGTGTTGTCCTTCTTGCCAGTATACATCTAAATGAGATTGTATTTGATGCTCAGTGAGTTCTGGCGTAAAGAAAGCCTTATAGCCAACTTGCGCATTGTATTGCAGATGGCATTGTGGATTAGCACTAATACCTACAAAGGCAGAGGCCTTGTAGAGCGATTGTAACTGATCTTTACTAATTAAAGAATATGCTACGTTGCCACCATTGATGCCAAAATTGAGTTTTGCTTTATTGAACATGTACGTTCCTATCCCTCCTATTTGCGAATGAGATAAGGTGTTTTTTCCCCAATATGCATCATGTTTAGCATATACTTTTGCTTCTAATTTTTTGATTTTATGTATTTGGTAGTCAAAATCTAGATGGGTATTATGGTGTCCCACAGCTACATCAATTATGCCATTCAATGGTGTAGGATGTTTGAATTTTAGTTCAGCAGCTGGTAATGAATGTAAATTATAACCGATAGAAAGTGGAGTGGAGTAGGTGGAGTAAATTACAGGATTGGGATCTATTTCCACTTGCAAGATGGATGGTTGAAGATGGATAATTGTCGCTTGTTCTATCTCCGGTTGATAATCTCGCTCTACAGTCACCACGCGGTTGAAAGTGGTATCTTGCGCAAAGGTAGCGCAAAGGTTGCTACTAAATAAAGCAAGCGTGATACTTAGTATACATTGTATTTTTCTCATAATTACTGGATTTGTGCCGTGTCCGCGTTTTGTTGAATTTCCAATTGAGCAATGTGTTGCAACTTGTTTTCGATAATTGTTTGAATATCGTTTTGCGCGTGGTAATTCTTTTGCAAGGCCAATAAATATTGTTTTGCTTGGAATAATTCGTTGCGTTCTACATTGATGTCCGATAGTAAGATAAGACTTTTAGCTAGCCAATATTGCTGCGATGTTTGTTGCTGTGTAAAAGACATGATTTCTTCTTCTGCCATATCCATTGCATTGAGGTGGTAATAACATTCTGCAAGTAGATATTTAGCTTCAGCTCCATGTGCTGTACGCACTTCTTTTGCTACGGGTACAAGATCAACTATTGCCAACCCGTATTGTTGACTGTTAATGTATGCCTTTGCGCGGCAATACAAAACTTCATTGTGCGTTACAGAGTCGAGTACTGGCTCTTCTAATAATCGTGTTGCCACGTCTATTATTGTTGTTGGTTCTTCAATATTATAGCTACAACGCAGTATTCCGAGTAATGCCGTCATATGTTTGCTAGAAGATGATGCTACCTCGCTCATACGTTGGAAATAGTATAGTGCTGTACGATATTCTTTCTTGTCGTAGCTGAGTTCTGCTATACGCATACATGCCTCTTCCATGTATGGATTGCCCTGCACGTCAGCCAATGCACTATATTGCTCAATGGCTTGATCGTATTGTTCCAGTTGATAGAAACTATTTGCTGTGTAGTATGTCGCATTTATGCAGTAGCGTCCTCCAGGACAAAAACTCTTTAGATATGTCGTAAATCCTGCTGCTGCTTCTCGATAATTTCCCATCATGTATTGTAGTTCAGCAGTCACGTATATCAACGAATCTTCGCTATTAGCGGTTTGTAGTTGCATGTTATCAAGAGTCTTGGTATAAGCAATATATTCTTCAACTTTATTTGTTTCTACGAATATTTGCTCCAAATTTTCAAGTGATGAATATGCCTCTTCGCTACCAGTATAGGTGTTGATAGTTGTTTTGAATGTTTCTATCGCATTGTCATATTGCTTTAATGTACGATAGGTCATACCCATTTCTAGAGATGCTTTAGCAGCACAATTGCTATTAGGATAATTCTTAAGCAATGCTTGATAGGCAGTAATAGCTTCGTTATTGTGTTCTTGTTGCAACTCCGCACGAGCTATTTCATAAAATGCATCGTCTGCGTAATCTGAATATGGATACTCTTGTGTCAGTGAAGTGAGTACATCAACTTTTTTGGCATAGTTGTGCATCAAACCTTGTGCATAACCATTTTGCATCATTGCATAATCCGCACCAATACTCTTGAATTCTGCCACTTGCGTATAGATTGCACTAGCTTCTTGGAAGTTGCGTTTATGGAACAAACAATCCCCCAAACGGTTGAGAGCATCTGCATAAGTGGTGTTTTTTGTGTCATTGCCTAGTGCGTGTATGTATTCGCGATACAGTGAATCTGCCGCCAGGTATTCTTTTTGATTGAACAGCGCATAGGCTTTGAGATAGATCGCTGATTGTTGATTTTTTGATTGGGCAATGTTAGCTTGTTGTTGATACAAATCAATCTGTCCGATAACGTCCGCGTACTGATGCAAACGATAATATGCTTGTGCGCACAGATAGTGAGCTTCTGTCTTGTATTCTGATTGTTTTTCCTCGTTGGCTATTAATTCATTACCCCATTCTAGCACATCATTCATCTTATCCTGCAAGAATGCATCAACAGCCAATTGATAACGCAGATACTGACATGTTTGTTTCACTTTATCATTGGGTTGTTCTATCTCTAGCAGTGCATCTAACGCCGCTTGATAGTTTTTGCTAGTCATATACAAGTCAGCCATTAATGCATATACTTTATCTATATACTTCGAGTGTGGATATTCTTTGATAAAGGTTTGAAATGCAGTGATACCTTCTCCCAATGCTGAGTTTTGTAGATAGGTCGCTTGCACATAGTTATACATGGCTTCCTCGCGTACAGTTGGATTGATATTCGATTCTATGGCTGCTGCGTAAGCCAAAATTGCCTTTTCGAGATTGTCCGTGCGCAAATAACTGTGTCCAAGATGTAGGTATGTGCTTTCTGAAATGGAATCATTTTCGTGTTTTACCTCTTTGAGATAATTGATAGCTTGATTATACTGTTGTATTCGGTAGTTGGATACTCCTAATAAGTACAAATCGTTGCGTATCACTTCTTTATTTTTTGCGATGCGTAAATCACGATATGACTCAAGGTGGCTAGCAGCCTTATCATAGAGACTATCTCGATAGTATATTTCACCAGCCATGCGGTGTAACTCGTCGTTATATTCGTTTTCTGGATAATCCGCTAATAACTGCTCAGCACGTTCTAACACTTTGTCATATTCTGACATAGCATAGTATATCTGCACAATATAATAAGGTGCAATCTTTCGATAGCCGCCTACTTGCTCTAAACTCAAAAATTCTACTAACGCTTGGCTATATTCCTTAAGGCTATAGTAGCAAAATCCTGCGTAGTAACTTGCTTGCAAGGTGTATGGATTATTATGCTTTGTGCTGATAACCAGCATATTAGCTAAAGCATGATCATATTTTTCTAGTTTTAAGTAGGAGTAACCCATATAGAAGTAATACATTGGCTCCGTTGTGCGCGAAAGTTCCTTTACGTCAACTTTTTCAAGTTCTTCTATAGCCTCTTCATACTTCTTATTTTCCGTCCATAATACACCTAACATTGCATGGACTTCGTTTGCATAAGGCGTATAAGGATATACTTTTAAGTATTCCTTTAGATCTTCAATTGCGGCTTCCGAACGTTGTTCAAAAGCTTGTTGTACGTTGTCAAATGCTTGCTTATAATCTTGTGCAGATAATACAGCAGTACCCAACGTTAAAAATATGATTGCATAAATTAATCGTTTCATTCTTCGCTTATCTTCTACGGTTACGTTTCTTGCGTTGCATATCACGTTTGCGCTTATTGCTGATGGTGCGCAAAATAGCTACAACCACTATAGAGCCAACCACCACAATAATAAACCATACTAGTCCTTTGCTCAAGTTATCACCTTTAACGCGGGACCACATGGCCAACATATCCTCGGTCTTGTCGCCACAGTCGTGCATCAACGCACAGCGCTCGATTACTGTTTGGTCTGGGTAGAAAACATGGTTGGCATGAACGGCCTTTGCATCTTCGCCAAAGAAATAGGTCAGATCAGAAGTTTCCTCTATCTCTTCGTCGTTTGCCCATGCAAGAATACTAGAGTCTGCTACAACACTCACATAACCAATTTCTTCCATGTTGAGAATAGCATTCTCTGGCATACACATGTAGTTGATAAAGTAGCTAGCAGCTTTGGTATTCTTTGCATATATAGGAATACACCAACCATCAAACCACACATTACTTCCCTCTTCAGGCACAAAGTATTCCAAGTTTACACCTACTTCAGCTGCCTCATCTATTGCCCATTGAGCATCGCCTGACCAACTTAAATTGAGCCATGCTTTACCTTTGGTCATTTCCTCTTTGCCAAAATCCACTTCCCAACCAGCAATATTATTTTTCATGCTAGTTAGAAACTCCTCTACGCGTTGAATACGCTCATCTGTCACATTCGCTACCAATTCATCACGTGTGACTTCACCACGAGCAATCTCATCGCGATATGCGTATAGTACGACTACAGAATAGATGTCGCGGAAAGCATCTTTCATAAATACTTTGCCTTGGAAACGCTCGTTTTGCAATCCACCTAAGGATATGATATCTTCCTTGTTGACTAGGGCTGTGTTGTATAGGATACCCGTCGTGCCCCACATATAGCCTACTGTATAATCAGCCACGCACACACTGCTATCTGGTGCCATTTGTTGGAATTTTTCTACAGCAAAAGGTGATACTAGTTTTGTGTAATCTGGCGTATGGCCGAAGTCTTTGTTGATAGGTTGCAATAGCTTATTACGCAACATACGTTCAATGATATACTCCGATGGACAAATCACGTCATAATCCTCGTGACCAACCTCAATCTCTGTGAGCATTGATTCGTTGATATCGAATGTCTGATATAGAACTTCCACCTGCTCACCTGTTTGCTCGTAATACCATGCCGGAAATCCATTCAGCACGTCCATATTAATATAATCAGCCCAGTTATACACTTTAAGTGTTTGCTCGCGGTCAGCAGCGAAAGTGTTAGAAACCAACACACAAGGTAGCACCAATGCGGCTACGGCAAAAAAGAATTTTTTCATAGAATGCTTTTGTTTATTGTAGTTGTTATTTTTTTGCTTGTCTATTCGCTCGTATATTCATAATAATTAACAAGACCAAGATGGTTAAGAATATCAGCGAGAATAGAGGGCGCAATTCTGGCGTCAAGCCACCCTTGCGCGCGTCCGCGTATATGAAGGTGGACAATGTCTCTAGTCCACTACTTCCTTTGGTGAAATACGTTACACCAAAGTCATCAATACTCAATGTCAAACTCAATATAAATCCGCTAATCATTCCTGGCCACAACTCGGGCATCATCACCTTGCGCAATGCTTGAAATGGAGTTGCACCCAAATCCAAAGCTGCTTCATAAATATTTGGATTCATCTTTGTCAGTCGTGGCATCACACTCAACACTACATACGGCGTACAAAATACCACATGCGCGGCTATCACGGTACCCAAACCGCGACTAATACCCAAAAACACAAATAGCAAGAACAAACTGATACCTGTCAAAATATCAGGGTTAATCATTGGGATGCTATTCATAAATGTCAATATCTTTCTGTCGCGTGACCGCATATGATGAATACCAATTGCGGCCAACGTACCTAATACTGTAGATATTAGTGCTGACGATAAAGCAATAATCACCGTGTAGAAAATTGCGCGATACAAGTTCGGATCTACTTTCACTTGTGCCACTGCATCATAACCTGTGAATAAATTCTCATACAAACCAAAGGTAAATCCTGTCCAGTTTCCAAATACTTTACTTTGAGTAAATGAGAATATGATAATCAGCAGAATAGGCGCGTACAATACCACCAATAGCAACCACAAATAGCCTTGTGCCGCTATGCGTGATACCAAACTGCGCGTCTCTATTTTCGATTTCTTATTATTTCCAAACATGACTCTAAACTCTAAACACTCAACGATTGATATCCTCCTTGTCTCCTCCGAAGAAGCTTGTTAAACCAATGATTATCAACATGATCAGCGACAATGCTGCGCCATAGTTCCACATCGCGATACCACCTTCACCAAAGCAACGTTGAATCAACGAACCAAACAATGTTACCTTGTTGTGGGTCAGCAACTCGGCTATCGCAAAGGTAGAAACGGTTGGCATAAACACCATCACAATACCTGAATAAATACCAGGTGCTGATAATGGTAATGTCACCTTCAAGAATACCTGATGACGCTTTGCACCTAAGTCGTGTGCCGCTTCTATCAAACTAGTATCCATCTTTTGCAATGTGTTGTAAATAGGGTAGATCATGAATGGCAAAAAGTCATACACCATACCAAACAACAATGCACCTTCGCCCAAAGGCAAACCAAACATGCGGAACAACTCGACCGTCGCAATTGTTCTCAACAAAAAGTTGATCCACATAGGCAGAATAAACAACATTGCCATCACTTGCGGAGTCTTGAAGTCTGCCATCGCCATTATATATGCTGCAGGGTAACCTAACAGCAAACAGATGATGGTGGTTATCAGCGCGATCGCCAACGAATAGATAAAGGTGTTGACGGCCTCCGACTTGGTGAAGAAGCTAACAAAGTGTTGTATCGTAAAACTACCATCGGCATCCGTAAACGCATATACGCCAATCAGTACCAACGGTAATATCACCAAGCACAGCATAAACAACGCATAGGGCCATGCCCACGTACGTCGCGACTGAAAAATCATTCTTATTTTACTATTTTTCATGCCTATAACCTATAGCGGAATTGCCGCGTTCTATAGCCCTTTTGGGTGTCCTTATACCTCTTTTTTATACAGTCTTATATAACTTGGTGCAACGCGAATACCCACTCTATCACCATCGTCCCATACATCATTGGTGTCCACATATATATCGTCACCGTCATCTGTGCGCACGGTCAAATGGTAATGATCGCCCTTGTACAAAATGAAGTATACTTCGCCGCATAATACACCATCCTCCTCGTCGTCTTGCAAATTCACACGACTGAAATCCACTTCTACTTCTACTTTTTCGCCCACCTCAAAGCGTTCTGCCACGCGTTCAGGAATATCCCAGTCTGCGTCTAAGAAATGCACACGATTATCCTCCAGTACTTCGCCATCGAAGGTGTTGCACAATCGCTCTTTCTTCATTACTTGGATGTCTTCTGGCTTCACCAAGAGTCCCACCTTCGTTCCAGGATCAAATGCATGGTAATCTTGAATCATAAGCTCGTAGCCCTCATCGGTCAGTACTGTCATCTCATAATGAACGCCCTTGAAGATACAACTCTGCACTTCTCCATGCAATTGCCATGGACTATCATCTTCCACTTTTCCGTTTTCACTTTTCACCTTTCCGATATATACATCCTCTGGACGAACCACTACATCCACTTCGGTATCTTCGCCAAAACCTTTGTCTACGCATTCGAAGTCATGCTCGCAGAAATTCACCATTCTATCCTTGACCATGGTGGCATCCAAGATATTACTTTCTCCAATGAAATCGGCAACAAAGCAATTTTGTGGTTCGTTATACACGTCGGTTGGTGTACCAATCTGTTGAATTTTACCCTCACGCATTACTACAACGCGGTCGCTCAATGTCAAGGCCTCTTCTTGGTCGTGGGTCACGTAGATGAAGGTGATGCCCAACTTCTTGTGCATCGCACGAAGCTCCATCTGCATGTCCTTTCGCATCTTCAAGTCCAGCGCAGCCAATGGCTCATCCAGCAGCAGTACCTCTGGCTCATTGATGATCGCACGAGCAATAGCCACGCGTTGTTGCTGACCACCACTCAAGCTATCCACATCGCGGTACTCATAGTCCGTCATACCCACAGTCTTCAGCGCCTGCTTCACCTTCTTCTCAATGACTTTCTTATCTATCTTCTTCAGTTTTAGACCGAAAGCCACATTATCAAACACATTCAAGTGTGGGAATAGCGCGTACTTCTGGAATACTGTATTCACATCGCGCAAGTGCGGAGGCATCGTGGTCACATCTTCGCCGTTCAGCAAGATATCACCCTCTGTTGCCACTTGAAAACCTGCTATACAACGA
>JAEIGA010016261.1_pt1 | contig 11326 bp, 11 predicted proteins | sample 9270691 | NCBI WGS metagenome assembly JAEIGA01 (sample SAMN17057246, study PRJNA624740) | gut metagenome | biome: biome; isolation source: fecal sample | host: Bos grunniens | place: China: Xizang | collected 2019
AAGAAAAGGTCGCAAAGAATGATATGCACCCCCAAAGTTAGACACTGTTGGGGTGCATATGAAAGATTCTATGCGATCTTTTTTATATAAAAAAACATATAGAGGCGTTTCCATATATTTGGATTTATATATACCAATGCTTTTTTTGTTCTTGTGAAATGGATGGGCATATATTAAAATATCTGATGATAGAGGGTATCGTATCTTTTTTGATATGTTATTCGTATTTTCGTTGAAAGGAGCGATGGAATGAGACTGGATCGAGTGATTGCGGTCAGAAATAATAAAACGGTATTTCGTGACGGTAGACGCTGCGTAAAGATTTTTTCGGCGGATTTTTCCAAAGCGAACGTTTTTGCAGAAGCCTTGAATCACGTGAAGGTGGAAGAATGCATTGATTACGTACCAAAGCTTTTGGAAGTGATTCGTCACGAACGGAATTGGGCGATCGTCTACGACTTCATAAAAGGCAAAACGGTTTTGCAATGGATGGAAGACGAGCCGGAAGCTCTTTGCGATCAAGTGGAATATTTTGTGAATTGTCAAACGCAGATTCATCAAATCAAAGAAAAGAACTTGGCGAAAATGAAAGACGCTTTCTTTGATGCGATCCTCACGGCGCCCGTAAGTCCTTCCTTAAGATATCTTTTACACAAGGAACTGGAGCAAATGCATTTTTCTTCCGTTCTGTGTCACGCGGATTTTGTTCCTTCAAACGTGATTATCGGAGAGGATACAAAGCCCGTTGTCATTGATTGGGCCTCCGTTCTGTCGGGCGAACCCTTGGCAGACGCCGCCATTACCTACCTTCTTTCAAAGATTCGCGGGTGGGACGCGTTTGCGGAGGAATATCGGCGCAGATACGTGGAAAAGGCACGGAAAAATGAAAGCGAATTGGAAGAGTGGCTTCCGTTTGCTGCGGTGTTCCTGATGAATTCCACCAATGAAGCAGAGCGAAATGCTCTTTTACCCTATGTAAAAATCATTGAAAGCAAAGGAGAAAGAAAATGAAAATTACGGTTTGCATCGGTTCCTCTTGCCACATTAAAGGATCTCGTCAGGTAGTAGAACAGCTTCAGGATCTGATCCGAAAGAACGAGCTCGGCGACAAGGTTGAGCTTGCCGGCACCTTTTGTCTTGGAAAATGTCAGCAGGGTGTCTGCGTAACGATCGGAGAACAATTCTTTTCCGTTTCTCCCGATACCGTAGATGCTTTTTTTGAAGAAAACGTGTTGAAAATTGTAAAATAAGTGATAAAGGAGAATTCCAATGGCAGTAAAACTTGATCTTAGCGCAGTAGATGCAATTGTCGAAAAAAGTGGCTACAAACAAGAAGCCATCATTTCCGTATTACAGGAGATCCAGGAGATTTACCATTATCTCCCCAGAGAAGTTTTCCCCATTCTTTCCGAAAAAATGAAAATGAGCGAAGCAAGAATTTACAGCATCGCTACTTTTTATGAAAACTTCTCCTTGGAGCCCAAGGGAAAATACGTCATCAAAATTTGTGACGGTACCGCTTGCCACGTAAGAAAATCAATTCCGATTTTGGAAAAGCTCCGCAGCGAACTGGGACTTTCGGCAGACAAGAAAACGACCGACGATCTGAATTTCACCGTAGAGACCGTTTCTTGCTTGGGTGCTTGCGGTCTTGCACCCGTTCTTACCGTGAACGACGTCGTTCACCCGGAAATGACTCCTGAAAAAGTAGTCGCACTTTTGAATCAGTTGAAGGAGGAGCTGAAAGATGCTGAATAACAGAGCCGAATTTATCGTTTACAGACAAGAAGCAGAGAAAGATTATGCAGCGCAGGAAAAGAAAATTATCGTTTGCGCAGGTACCGGATGTGTTGCAGGCGGTTCTCTCCATATCTTTGACAGACTCAAAGAGATTGCAGAGAAAAGAGGTCTTTCTATCGAGATCGGCCTTGCCGAAGATCCTCACAGCCCCGGAATCGCTCTGAAAAAAAGCGGTTGCCACGGCTTTTGCGAAATGGGTCCTTTGGTTCGTTTGGAGCCTCAGGGCTGGCTTTATACCAAGGTAAAGCCTGAAGACTGCGAAGAGATCATTGAAAAGACCATTATGAAGGGCGAATGCGTAGATCGCCTCGTTTATAAAAAGGACGGAGAAATCTACCGCGAGCAGTCCGAAATTCCTTTCTATCATCAGCAGACCCGTACGGTTTTGGAGCATTGCGGTAAAATCGACGCAGACTCCATCCGCGAATATATTGCCATCGGCGGATACACTGCTTTGGAAAAGGCTTTGTTTGAAATGAACGCCGATCAGATCGTAGATGAAATTTCTAACTCCGAGCTTCGCGGCAGAGGCGGCGGAGGATTCCCCGCAGGCAGAAAATGGGCGCAGGTTAAGCGTCAGACCGTAACCCCGAAATACGTGGTTTGTAACGGTGACGAAGGCGACCCCGGTGCATTTATGGACCGTTCCATTATGGAAGGCGATCCTCACAGAATGCTGGAAGGTATGATGATCGCAGGTATCGCTTGCGGTGCTACCGAAGGCTATATTTACGTTCGTGCCGAGTATCCTCTGGCAGTAAAGCGTTTGAAGAACGCCATTGCTCAGGCTGAAGAATTGGGACTTTTGGGTGATAACATTCTGGGAACCACCTTCTCCTTCCATATGCATATCAACTGCGGTGCAGGTGCTTTCGTATGCGGTGAAGGCTCCGCTTTGACCGCTTCTATTGAAGGCAAGCGCGGCTTCCCCCGTGTAAAGCCTCCCCGTACCGTTGAGCAGGGCTTGTTTGATAAACCCACTTGCTTGAACAACGTAGAAACCTATGCAAACGTTGCAGATATCATCAAGAAAGGCTCCGAGTGGTTCCGCTCCATCGGAACGGAAAAGAGCCCGGGAACGAAGGCGTTCGCGCTCACCGGTAATATCAAAAACACCGGTCTGATCGAGGTACCGATGGGAACGACTCTCCGCAAGATCATTTTCGATATCGGCGGCGGTATGCGTGGCGACGGTGAATTCAAAGCAGTGCAGATCGGCGGTCCTTCCGGTGCTTGCTTGACGGCAGAGCATTTGGATCTTCCTCTGGACTTTGATACCTTGAAGAAGGTTGGCGCAATGATCGGCTCCGGCGGTCTTGTAGTAATGGATTCCAATACCTGTATGGTAGAGGTTGCCCGCTTCTTCATGAACTTTACCCAGAATGAATCCTGCGGTAAGTGTGTTCCCTGCCGTGAGGGTACCAAGAGAATGCTGGAGATTCTGGAAAGAATCGTTGCCGGCGAAGGAAAAGACGGTGATATCGAACTGCTTCTCGAGCTTTCCGATACCATTTCCGCTACCGCACTTTGCGGTCTGGGTAAATCCGCTTCTTCTCCCGTTGTCAGCACCATCCGCAATTTCCGCCATGAGTACGAGGCACACATCTACGATAAGCGCTGCCCCGCAGGTGCTTGTCAGAAGCTGAAGCAGATCGTCATTGATCCCGCTTTGTGTAAGGGTTGCAGCAAGTGCTCCCGCGTTTGTCCCGTCGGTGCCATCAGCGGCAAGATCAAGGAGCCCTTCTCCATCGATCTGAACAAGTGTATCCGCTGCGGCAGCTGTATCGATGCCTGCGCCTTTAAGGCAATCAAGGAGGTATGAGAAAATGAACGAAAAGAATTATATGTTAATTGACGGGATCCCCGTAGAAATTGAAGACGAAAAGAACATTCTGGAGCTTTGCCGCAAGGCAGGCATCAAAATGCCCACCTTCTGCTATCATTCCGACCTGTCCGTTTACGGTGCTTGCCGTATGTGTATGGTAGAGAATGAATGGGGCGGTCTGGACGCTGCTTGCTCCACCCCTCCCAAGGCAGGCGCCAGCGTGAAGACCAATACCGAGCGTCTTCGCCGTTACCGTAAGAACATTCTGGAACTGCTTCTTGCCAACCACTGCCGCGACTGTACCGTTTGTGAAAACAACAACAAGTGTAAGCTGCAGGATCTGGCAATGCGCTTCAACATTGAAGGCGTTCGCTTCCCCAACCGTGCCAAGTCCACCAAGGGTCAGGACGAGTCCTCTCCCTGCATCTCCCGCGATGCCGGCAAGTGTATTCTTTGCGGCGACTGCGTAAGAGTATGTAACGAGATTCAGCACGTAGGTGCCATCGACTTTGCACACAGAGGCGCCAATATGACCATCAGCACCGCATTCGGCAAGCCCCTTGCAGAATCTCCCTGCGTAGGCTGCGGTCAGTGTGCTGCCGTTTGTCCCACCGGTGCCATCGTTGTAAAGAACGATATCGATCGCGTATGGCGCGCAATTGACAATCCCGATATGAAGACCACCGTGCAGATCGCTCCCGCCGTTCGCGTTGCTCTGGGCAAGGAACTGAATATGTCCGAAGGCGAGAACGTAATCGGCAAGATCGTTGCCGCTCTGCGCCGCATGGGCTTTGACGAAGTATACGATACCACGCTGGGTGCGGATCTGACCGTACTGGAAGAAACCGAGGAATTCCTCTCCCGTCTGGAGGAGGGCAAGAATCTGCCTCTCATCACCTCCTGCTGTCCCGGCTGGGTTCAGTTCTGCGAGAAGAAGCATCCCGAATTCCTTCCCAACGTGTCTACCTGCCGCAGCCCCATGCAGATGATGGCTGCCATTCTGAAGGATCAGAGCAGAAAGTCCTCCAGAAAGATGTTCCACGTTGCCGTAATGCCCTGTACCGGCAAGAAGTTTGAAGCAGAGCGCGAGGAGTTCAAGACCGAGCTGGGCGCAAACGTAGATGCCGTTATCACCACTCAGGAGCTGATCGTTATGATCAAGGAATCCGGCATTATGTTCGACCGTCTGGATCCCGAGGCTGTTGATATGCCTTTGGGTACCATTTCCGGCGCAGGCGTTATCTTCGGTGTAACCGGCGGTGTTACCGAAGCCGTTCTCCGCAGAGTATCCTCCAACAAGAGCCGCGGCGCCCTTCTCAGCGTAGCCACCGCAGGTCAGAGAGGAAATCAGGATATTAAGGAATTTTCCGTTCCTTACGGTGAAAAGGAACTGAAGATCGCAGTTGTCAGCGGTCTTGGCAATGCCGAGCGTGTGCTGGAGCGCGTTCAGGCAGGCGAGCACTTTGACTTTATCGAGGTAATGGCTTGTCCCGGCGGCTGTATCAACGGCGGCGGTCAGCCCTATGCAGGCAAGGACGGATGCCGTGAAAGAAGCGAAGGCCTTTACGAAGCAGATCGCCTTCTGAGCATTCGCAGAAGTGAAGAAAATCCCGTGATGACCACGATCTATCAGGATATTATCAAAGGAAAAGCTCACGAGCTTCTCCACGTAGATTATACCAAGGGGAAAAAAGCATGATTAGTCTTTCTGTATGCATCGGAACCTCTTGCCACCTGAACGGAGCAAATAACGTGGTAATGAGTTTTCAGCACCTGATCGAAGAATACGGCCTCCACGATAAAGTAACGGTTTCCGCTGCGTTCTGTATGCAAGCTTGCTCCAGAAGCGACGTTTCCGTTAAGATCGGCGACGAGAGATTCGGCGTGAAGGCAGAAGAGGCAAGAACCTTTTTTAAGGAAAAGGTGCTTCCTTTGGTAAAGTAATCCGCAAAGCGGATCTTACTGGAATTGATAGGCGGATAGGCAAACACTTATCCGCCTTTTTCAAAATTCGGAGGAATTTATGGTAGTACAGGTATGCGTTGGCTCAGCTTGCCATTTGAAAGGGTCTGAGGAGCTTGCGCTTATGATGCAAAAGGCAATTGAGGAACATCAGATTGAGAACGAGGTCGTTCTCATGGGAAGCTTTTGCATCGGAAAATGCAACCCCGTCGGCGTGACCATCCAGGTGGACGACGATATTCACGTGGGGATCACCCGAGAGGGATTTAAGGAGTTTTTTGCAGAGCATATTCTGGGTAAACTGGAAAAGGAGTAATCATGGTGCAAAAACATCTTACGCTGAAAAAATCAAATTGTAAAAACTGCTACAAGTGCATCCGCCACTGTCCCGTAAAGGCAATTCGCTTTTCTGCGGGTCAGGCGCACATCATCCATGAGGAGTGCATCCTTTGCGGACATTGCTTTGTAGTTTGTCCCCAGAACGCCAAGGAAATTACCAGCGAAGTGGAAAAGGTCAAGATGTTCCTGCAGTCTGCGGAACCCGTCTTTGTCAGCCTTGCCCCTTCGTTCGTGGCAAATTACGACGGCGCGGGTATTGAATCCATGCGCGCAGCCTTGAAAAAGCTGGGCTTTTTCGACGTGGAGGAAACCGCTCTTGGCGCGACGGTAGTAAAACGCGAATATGAAAAAATGCTGGAGGAACGCAAAGCCGACGTTTTGATTTCTTCCTGCTGTCATTCTATCAATCTTCTCATTCAGAAGCATTATCCCGAGGCTTTGCCGTATCTGGCGCAGGTGATGAGTCCCATGCAGGCGCATTGCCGCTCCATCAAGGAACGCTACCCCGAGGCAAAGACCGTTTTCGTAGGTCCCTGCGTATCCAAAAAGGACGAGGCGTATCGCTACGAGGGGATCGTGGATGCGGTGCTGACCTTTGAGGAACTGTCTGAGTGGATGAAAAAGGAAGGGGTTACCCCCGAGATTTGCACCGACAGTACCGAGGAGAGCAGAGCCCGTCTGTTCCCCACCACCGGCGGCATTCTCAATACCTTATCTTCCCGCGCGCCCGGATATTCCTACCTTGCCATTGACGGTGTGGAAAACTGCATCGCCGCTCTGAAGGATATTATTGCGGGCAAGATCCACAATTGCTTTATTGAAATGAGCGCTTGTGTGGGAAGCTGCGTAGGCGGCCCCATTATGGAAAAATATCATCACTCTTCCATCCGCGATGCCATTGCGGTGCAGAATTATGCAGGAAGTGCTGATTTTGAAGTGAACCAGCCGGAGGAGAGCCTTTTGCACAAGGGCTTCCCCTTCATCGATCGGATGGAAAAGAACCCCACCGAGGAAGAATTGCAGGCGATTTTGCGCCAGATGGGCAAGGATAACGTGCAGCAGCAGTTGAACTGCGGCTCTTGCGGATATAATACCTGCCGCGAAAAGGCGATCGCCATTTTCCGCGGAAAGGCAGACGTGTCCATGTGTCTTCCTTATCTGAAGGAGCGTGCGGAAAGCTTTTCCGATTCCATTGTAAAAAATACCCCCAACGGTATTTTGGTTCTCAATGAACAGTTGGAGGTTCAGCAGGTGAACCGCGCCGCAAAGCGCATTATGAATCTGCGCTCCGCTTCCGACGTTTTAGGCGATCAGGTGATTCGTATTCTGGATCCCGCCCCCTTTATCCGCGTTCGCGATACGGGAAGAAGCGTGCACAATGCCCGCACCTATCTTGCCGAGTACAAACGCTACGTGGAGCAAACCGTTACCTACGATGCGGAATCCCATCTTCTCATCTGCATTATGCGTGACATTACCGATGAGGAAAACGAGCGCGAGGCAAAGGATACCATGCGCGCCAAGACCTTTGAGGTAGCGGATAACGTGGTAGAAAAACAGATGCGCGTCGCGCAGGAAATCGCATCTCTTCTGGGTGAAACGGTCGCAGAGACCAAAATCGCCCTGAGCAAACTCAAGGAGTCTATTTCCGATGAATGATTTTTGCGCCGATATCGGCTTTAAGTCTATCAATCACGAGGGAGAGCAGCTCTGCGGTGACCATATCGAGGTCATTGAATCGGAGGATCAGTCCACCGTTGTGGTGCTTTCCGACGGCTTGGGAAGCGGTGTAAAGGCAAACATCCTTTCCACCATCACCTCCAAAATCATTTCCACCATGCTTTCCGAGGGACTTTCCCTGGAGGAATGCGTGGAGACCATTGCCGCAACGCTGCCCGTTTGCTCGCTGCGCGGCGTGGCGTACTCTACCTTTACCATCATCCACTTGAAAAACAACCAAACGGCGGAGATCATTCAGTATGACAATCCGCAGGTGATTTTCCTGCGGGATGAAAAAAGCGTAGATTATCCCAAAACGGAAATGAACATTGGCGGAAAGAAGATCTACAAATCCGTCATTTCCCTGCAGGAGGGTGACGTATTCGTTGCCATGAGCGACGGTTGCCCCCACGCGGGCATCGGTCTGTCCTTCAATTTCGGTTGGAAGCGGGAGGACATCATCGACTTTTTCGAGACCATCGTTGTTGCAGGCTATACGGCAAAGACCCTTGCCACCATGCTCATCGACGAGTGTAACCGTCTGTACGGCGGCAGACCCGGTGACGATGCTTCCTCCTGCGTGGTGCGCATTCGCAAGAGAGAACCCATGAACCTTTTGTTCGGACCTCCCTATAACCGTGACGATGCGGACCGTATGATGAGTCTGTTCTTCTCCAAGGAGGGCAAGCACATCGTTTGCGGCGGAACCACCTCCGGCATCGCGGCAAAGTATCTGGGCAAGCCTTTGGAGGCTTCTTTGGATTTCCAAAGTCCCGGTGTGCCGCCCGTTGCCCATATCGAGGGTGTGGATTTGGTGACGGAAGGCGTAATTACCGTCAACCGCGTACTGGAATATGCCAAGGATTATCTTGGCGAAAACAAGTTTTACGAGGATTGGTGCTTCCAGCGTGACGGCGCATCTCAGATCTGCCGCTTGCTGTTTGAGGAAGCCACCGATATCAACTTTTACGTGGGCAGGGCGATCAATCCTGCGCACCAGAACCCCAATCTTCCCATCAATTTCAATATCAAGATGAATTTGGTAGAGGAGCTTTCCGCTTGTCTCAAGCAAATGGGCAAACGGATCAAGGTTAGTTATTTCTAAGGAGAAGCTATGAGAAAATTTGACACCAAGGTGCAGCATTTGAAATACAAAGTGCTTCGTGAGGTGGCAAAAGAGGCTTGGAACGGAACCCTTCTGGAAAACATCACCGATATTCCCAAGACCATTGTTCCGGGAAAGACACCCACCATGCGCTGCTGTGTTTATAAGGAACGCGCCATTCTTGCCGAGCGTATCAAATTGGCAATGGGCGGCAGAAAAGACGCCCCCGGTGTGATTCAGGTCATCGATATTGCCTGTGATGAATGTCCCGCCGCGGGATACGACGTCACCGATTCCTGCCGCGGCTGTCTTGCGCACCGCTGTGAGGACGTTTGCCGTCGGGGTGCCATCTGGTTCGACCACAATCACGTAGCGCACATTGATAAGTCCAAGTGCATTGAGTGCGGTCTGTGCGCAAAGGTTTGCCCGTATACCGCCATTGTGAATCGCAAGCGTCCCTGCCAGAATGCCTGCAAGGTGAAGGCCATCAGCATCGATGCGGAAAACGCGGCGAAGATCGACTATTCCAAATGCACCTCCTGCGGAGCCTGCGTGTATCAATGTCCCTTCGGTGCCATCAGCGATCAGTCCTACATTCTGGATGCCATCGCTCTCTTGAAACAAGCAAAAGAAGGCAAACGGGTCTACGCCGTGGTTGCACCCTCTGTTTCCAGCCAGTTTTCCTATGCCAAGACCGGGCAGGTGGTGACGGGACTGAAGCAGCTCGGCTTCCACGCGGTGGTAGAAGCGGCGCTGGGCGCAGACCTTGTGGCGCAAAACGAGGCGAAGGAATTGAGCGAAAAAGGCTTTTTGACCAGCTCCTGCTGTCCCGCTTTCGTTTTCTTCATTGAAAGCCAGTTTCCCGATCTTGTCCCCTTGATTTCCCACAATCCGTCCCCCATGGCGGCAATGGGAGAATACATTAAAAAAACCGATCCCGATTCTGCGGTGATCTTTATCGGCCCCTGCACCGCCAAAAAGCAGGAAGCGAAAAAGGAAAAGGTTCGTCCCTTTGTGGATGCAGTCCTTACCTTTGAGGAATTGCAGGCACTCTTTGACAGCCGCGAGATCGATCTGACGGCTTTGGAGGAGGGTGTTCTTGACAACGCTTCTTACTACGGACGAATCTTTGCCCGCTCGGGCGGACTTTCCGAAGCGGTCGTGCAGGCTTTGAAGGAGCAGGGCATCGATTTTGAAGTGAATGCAGCCACTTGCGATGGCATCGAGGCTTGTAAAGCCGCCTTGCTGAAAAAATCCAAGGGTGTGCTGGATGCCAACTTTATCGAGGGTATGGCGTGTATCGGCGGATGTATCGGCGGTGCGGGCTGTTTGACCCACGGTGAAAAAAATAAAAAACAAGTAGACGAATACGGCAGAGAGGCGTTGGAAAAGACGATTTCGGATGCCACCTCGGTCTTAATGTAAAGGAGAAAAAAGATGAATAAGATTACAGTAATCGGAACCGGAAACGTAGGTGCTACCATTGCCTACACCTTGACCACGGCAGGAATTGCTTCTGAGATCGTTCTGATCGATATCAATACGGAAAAGGCGCTGGGCGAGGCGCTGGATATCCGTCAGGGTGTTCCTTTCTTCACCCCCTGCAACATTTACGCAGGCTCTTATCAGGATGCGGTTGGCTCCGATATCGTGGTGATCACCTCCGGCATTGCAAGAAAGCCCGGTCAGACCAGATTGGAGCTTGCTCAGACCAACGTAAACATCCTCAAGTCCATCGCATCCCAGATCGTGCAGTACGCTCCCGATGCAACCTACGTCATCGTCAGCAACCCCGTAGACGTTCTGACCTACGTATTTGCCAAGGTATCCGGTATTCCCGAAAACCGTGTGATCGGTAGCGGTACCATTCTGGATACGGCACGTCTGCGCTCCCGTATTTCCGAATACTATTCCGTCAGCCAGAAGAACGTACACGCGTTCGTTTTGGGTGAGCACGGTGATTCTTCCTTCGTACCCTGGTCCAATGCAAACATTTCCAACGTACCCGTACTGGAATATCCCCAATATATCCTGAAAAAGGGAACCTATCCCGAATTCAAGACCGAAGAGGTAGAAGAGTATATGCGCACCTCCGGCGGACGCATCATCGGCAGAAAGGGCGCTACCTTCTATGCGGTTTCCATGTCCGTTTGCCATCTGTGCAAGTGCCTTCTGAACAGCGTGGATACCACCCTCACCGTTTCCACCATGCTTCACGGCGAATACGGAATCGATGACGTGGCTCTTTCCCTTCTGACCGTTGTGGGCAACAAAATTGCCGAAAATAAGATCCTGCTTCCCTTGACCGACGAGGAGCAGAAAAAGCTTCAGCACAGCGCAGAGTGCCTGAAAAGCGTTATCAACAGCCTGGAAATCTAAACGCCAAGCGCGAAAAGGAAAAAACCTTTTCGCGCTTTTTTCTTGCTTTTTTAATTTTGATGTGTTAAAATGAGCGTGAAAATGGAACATGGAGGCGTTTTTATGAATATTCTGCACATCAAGTATGCTGTTGAAGTTGCGAAACTCGGCTCTGTCAGCAAAGCAACAGAAACGCTTTTTACCGCACAGCCCAATAT
>JAEIGA010016262.1_pt1 | contig 11325 bp, 6 predicted proteins | sample 9270691 | NCBI WGS metagenome assembly JAEIGA01 (sample SAMN17057246, study PRJNA624740) | gut metagenome | biome: biome; isolation source: fecal sample | host: Bos grunniens | place: China: Xizang | collected 2019
AAACCACTTCGCCCCGGGAGGCGGAGCGGATTTTTCAGATGTGCAGCAGCAACCGGTATCAGGTAATCGGTATTACGGATGCACGGTATCCGGCCTGCCTGAAAGATCTGAATGCACCGCCTGCGGTGTTGTATGTAGATGGCAAACTGCCGGACTTTTCCCGGAAAATCGCCATTGCGATGGTCGGCACCCGGGAAGCTACGCCTTACGGTGTGCAGGTGGCGGCACAGCTGGCGACGGAACTGGTACAGCGCGGTGCCATTGTAGTCAGCGGCGGTGCGCTGGGTGTGGATACCGCATCCCACCGTGGTGCATTGATGGGCGGCGGCTGCACGGTAGCGGTGTTGGGCTGTGGATTTCATGCGCGCTACCTGCGGACCAATGAGTCTCTGCGTCGGCAGATTGCCCGTACCGGTGCACTCATCAGCGAATATTCACCCGATACGCCGGTGCATCAGGGCTCCTTTCCGATGCGGAACCGGATTATTGCGGCCCTGTCCAAGGGAACCGTTGTGGTGGAGGCCGGGGAGAAAAGCGGCGCATTGATTACGGCACGGGATGCACTGGAACTGGGGCGCGACGTTTTTGCTGTTCCGGGCAATATTCTGAGCAAGGGCTCGGCCGGTGTACATCGGATGCTGAAAGAGGGCGCCAAGCCGGTCACGCATGCCGGAGATATTCTGGAAGAATACGAACCGGTGTACGGGGCATATTTACAGCAGGCTCCGCAGGTACAACCGGAATTCCCGGTGCCGGTAAAAGAGCCCGTCCCGGCGGTTCCGGTACGAAAAACCGCCCGGAAGAAGACGGAATCTGCAGTGCCGGAGAAAAAACCGTCAAAGGCTCCGGGGAAAGCACCGGAAATTACAGACCGGTGCGCAGGAGCCGGCCGCCCGGACGGTCCGGTGGACAAAGCGGACAATATTCCTGCCGCGGCGGAAGTCCCCCCGGCAGAACTGGAGCTGTTGTCGCCGGAAGCGAAGAAACTGTACGACGCATTGACCGTTCATCCGCAGCCGGTGGATGAACTGAGCATAAAGACCGGGCTGGCGCCCCGTCAGACGCTGGCCTCGGTGACGGAACTGGAAATGCTGGGCCTGATTGATGCCCTGCCCGGCAAGCAATATGCATTGAAGACGAAAGGAACAAAACAGAATGGCAGATCTGATCATCGTTGAGTCGCCGGAAAAAGCAAAAACCATCAAGAAGTTTCTGGGCAGCGGCTATGAAGTCATTGCATCCAAGGGACATGTCCGGGATTTGCCGGAAAAGCGGCTGAGTGTTGATGTCAAAAAGAATTTCAAACCGGTGTATGAAGTCATCGAAGGCAAAGAAGCACTGGTGGATGAATTGATCAAGAAAGCGGCCAAAAGCAATCGTGTGTATCTGGCAACCGACCCGGACCGGGAAGGAGAGGCCATTTCGTGGCATCTGGCCTATCTGCTGAATATGGACCTGAACGAGGCAAACCGGGTCACATTTTACGAAATCACGAAAACCGGTGTGGAAAACGGCATGGCGGCGCCCCGGTGCATCAATATGGCGCTGGTGAACGCCCAGCAGGCGCGGCGGATTCTGGACCGGCTGGTGGGCTACAAGCTCAGCCCGTTTGTATCCCAGAAAATCCGGCGCGGTCTGTCTGCAGGCCGGGTACAGTCGGTCGCTCTGCGGCTGGTAGTAGACCGGGAACTGGAAATCCGGGCATTTGTTCCGGAGGAATACTGGACCATTGATGCAAAGCTGATTCCCAAGGGCGCCAAGAAAGTATTTTCTGCCGGTTTCTACGGTACGGCGGATGAAAAAATCAAGATCACCAGCAAAGAGCAGGCCGATACCATTCTTGCTGCATTGCAGGATGCGGAGTGGAAAGTTGCCAGTCTGAAAAAAGGCACACGCCGTCGTTCGCCGGCCCCTCCGTTCATTACATCGACCCTGCAGCAGGAAGCATCCCGCAGACTGGGCTTCCAGTCCAAGCGTACCATGAAGGTGGCACAGGAACTGTACGAAGGTATTGAAATCGAGGGAATGGGTGCCGTTGGTCTGATTACCTATATGCGTACCGACTCGCTCCGCCTGTCTGACGAAGCATTGAATGAGGCGGCTGCCTACATCAAGGCCACATGGGGTGACCGGTATGCACCGGATGCTCCCCGCCACTACAAGACGAAAAAGGGCGCACAGGACGGTCACGAAGCCATCCGTCCCACGACCATTCCGCTGACCCCGGATTCCATCCGCGGCAGCCTGACATCCGACCAGTATAAGCTGTATAAGCTCATCTGGGAACGCTTCATCGCCTGCCAGATGTCCAACTGTCTGCAGGCAACGACCCAGGCGGATATTTCTGCCGGACAGTATCTGTTCAAGGCTTCCGGCTACACCGTGACCTTTGACGGTTTTACGGTGCTGTACGAAGAGGCCAAGGACGAAACCGAAGATGCCGCCGCCGCACTGCCGCCGCTGGAGAAGGATATGCCGCTCCGCTGCAAAGAAGTGCTGGGCAATCAGCACTTTACCCAGCCGCCGGCACGCTATACGGAAGCAACCCTCATCAAGGCACTGGAAGAGAACGGCATCGGCCGTCCGTCGACCTATGCAGCAACCATTTCCACGATTACCGGACGGGAATATGTCACCCGGGAAAGCAAGGCGCTGAAACCCACGGAACTGGGTGAAGTGGCGACCCAGCTGATGAAAGATAAATTCCCCAAAATCGTGAATGTGAAATTCACTGCCCAGATGGAAACCAATCTGGATAAGGTGGAGGAAGGCAATGTGGAGTGGCAGGACTCCATCCGGGATTTTTACACGGATTTCGAGCAGACGCTGAAAGATGCCAAAGCCAGCATGGAAGGTGTCAAGCTGAAACTGACCGAAGAAGAAACGGACTTTATCTGTGAGAAATGCGGCAAGCGCATGATTATCAAGACCGGACGCTTCGGCAAGTTCATTGCGTGTCCCGGGTATCCGGAGTGCAAGAATATCAAAAGCATCGTAATTGAAACCGGTGCCGACTGCCCCAAGTGCGGCGGCAAGGTCATTGAGAAGAAATCCAAACGCGGACGGGTATTCTACGGCTGTGCCAACTACCCCAACTGCGATTTCGTCTCGTGGAATGAGCCGGTAAATGATAAATGTCCTCAGTGCGGTCACATTCTGTACCGCAAGAAGGGCAAAGTACCCAAACTGTTCTGTGCGGAAGAAGGCTGCGGTTACAGCCGGAATGATACGAAGGAGGAGGAAGCATGAGCCGAGTCACCGTTGTGGGTGCAGGTATGGCCGGATGCGAAGCGGCATGGCAGCTCGCCAGCCGGGGCATTGCCGTAACCCTCATTGAGATGAAACCCCATAAATATAGTCCGGCACATCACAGTCCGGATTTTGCCGAGCTGGTCTGCTCCAACTCCCTGAAAGCTCAGCGGCTGGACAGCGCTGCCGGACTGCTGAAAACCGAAATGGAAATGCTGGGCTCCCTGCTGGTGCCCTGCGCCAAGGCCTGCAGTGTGCCGGCCGGCGGCGCGCTGGCGGTGGACCGGGATGCATTTTCCCGGATGGTGACGGAGAAAATCCGCAATCACCCCAATATTACCGTATGCGAGCAGGAAGTGACCGACATTCCGGATGGGCCGGTCATCATCGCCACCGGTCCGCTGACCTCCGATGCGCTGGCGGAAAAAATTGCAGCGCTCAGCGGCGGTGCCCTGCATTTTTACGATGCGGCGGCCCCCATTGTGACGGCGGCTTCGGTGGATATGTCCTGCGCGTTTTATGCCTCCCGTTACGAACGCGGCGGCGAGGACGACTACCTCAACTGCCCCATGAACAAAGAGGAATACGAGGCTTTTTATGCGGCACTGATTACCGCAGAGGGAGCCCCGACCCACGAGTTTGACAAGCCCAATGTGTACGAAGGCTGTATGCCCATTGAAATCATGGCCAAGCGCGGTGCAGATACCATCCGCTTCGGTCCCATGAAGCCGGTGGGACTGCGCGATCCCCGGACCGGACATCGCCCGTGGGCGGCGGTTCAGCTGCGCCGGGAGGATGCCGCCGGAACACTGTTCAATCTGGTGGGATTCCAGACCAACCTGAAATTCGGGGAACAGAAGCGCGTGTTCGGACTGATTCCCGCACTGAAAAATGCAGAATTTGTCCGTTACGGGGTGATGCACCGCAATACCTTTCTGGATTCGCCGCGGCTGCTGACCGGTGGATTTGCACTTCGCAGCGACCCCCGTATTTATTTTGCCGGACAGATGACCGGCGTGGAAGGCTATATGGAGTCGGCGGCGTCCGGCATACTGGCGGCCATTTCCTGCGCCCGTGCACTGGAGGGCAAACCGGAATATCTGCCCCCGGCGGATACGATGACCGGCGCACTGTGCCGCCACGTCAGCGCATCGCCTACGGCGGATTTCCAGCCCATGGGTGCCAATTTCGGCATCCTTCCGCCCCTGCCGGAAAAAATCCGGGACAAAAAAGAACGCTATGCCGCACTGGCAGACCGGGCCGTCAACAGCCTGCGCAATGCCATGCCGGATGCAATGTAAATATTGAAAGGACGGATACATTATGAAAATCATCGTTGACGCATTTGGCGGAGATAACGCTCCTGTCGAAATCCTCAAAGGCTGCCGTATGGCACTGGATGAACTGCCCGATCTGGAACTGGTTGTCACCGGCAAGGAAGATGTGATCAAGCAGGTTATGCAGGAGCAGAACCTGTCCATGGACCGCATGACCATCGTACATGCTCCCACGGTCATCTCGATGGAAGACCAGCCCACGGACATCCGCCGTGCCAAGAAGGATTGCTCTATGGCAGTCGGTCTGCGCAGTCTGGCCGCCGGTGAGGGCGATGCCTTCATTTCCGCCGGCAGCACCGGTGCACTGGTAGTGGGTGCAACCACCATCGTCAAGCGCATCAAGGGCATCAAGCGCGCCGCGCTGGCTCCCGTGATTCCGGCTGACAAGGGCTGCTTCATGCTCATCGACTCCGGTGCCAATATGGACTGCAAGCCGGAATACCTGCATCAGTTCGGCATCATGGGTTCCGTGTACATGGAGAATGTGATGGGCTACAAGAACCCGACCGTCGGTCTGGTGAATGTAGGTACCGAGGACTGCAAGGGCGGCGAGCTGCAGCATGAGGCATTTGCGCTGCTGAAGGCAGACACCAGCCTGAACTTCATGGGCAACATCGAAGCCCGCACCATCCCGTCCGGCGAGACCACCGTAGTAGTGGCCGACGGCTTTACCGGCAATGTGGTGCTGAAGATGTACGAAGGTGTCAGCTCCACCCTGCTGAAGAAGATCAAGGGCGTATTTATGCAGCGTTTCACCAATAAGCTGGCGGCACTGGTGCTGAAGAAGGATATGAATGCCCTGAAGAAGACCATCGACTACAACGAGTACGGCGGCGCACCCATGGTGGGTGTGACCAAGCCGGTGTTCAAGGCACATGGCAGCTCCAAGGCCAAGACGTTCTACAATGCGCTGAAGCTGACTTACAAGTATGTGGAAGCAAAGGTAACGGATCAGATCGCCGAAGCCATTGCACAGTCTACGGCAGCCGAGACGGCAGATGAGGCCTGACAGAGAAAGACATGAAAATTTTGCAGGAAAAACTGGGCTACCGTTTCCGCAATCCGGCGCTGCTGCGGACAGCCCTGACCCATTCCTCTTATGCCAACGAATCCCACGGTAAATTTGTCTGCAACGAGCGGCTGGAATTTCTGGGCGACTCGGTGCTGGGCATGATTACGGCGGAATATTTGTACACCCAGTGGTCCGATGTGCCGGAAGGCGTGCTGACCCGTCATCGGGCGGCACTGGTGTGCGAGAAGGCCCTGTGCAAGTATGCACGGGAGCTGGGAATCGGCTCGTGTCTGCTGCTGGGGCGCGGTGAGCGTCATTCCGGCGGCGACAACCGTCCGTCCATTCTGGCGGATGCGTTTGAAGCGGTGCTGGCAGCCATTTATCTGGATGGCGGCATTGAACCGGCGAAAAAGCTGGTATTGCGCTTCATCAGCCGGGAAATGGTGGAAAGCCGCCGTCCCGGTTTCCGGGATTACAAAACGCAGCTGCAGGAAATCATCCAGCAGAACCCGGAGGAACAGCTGGAGTATGTGCTGGCGGAAGAATCCGGTCCGGACCACGACAAACACTTCGTGGTGGAAGTCCGGCTGAACAGCAATGTGCTCAGCCGCGGCGGCGGACGCAGCAAGAAGGAAGCCGAACAGCAGGCAGCGCGTGAAGCACTGTCGCTGATGGGCTATTGATCGGATTGATATGATGTATAAAGGAGGTGCGCCGTTTTGCTGATTCGTGCATTGGAAATACAAGGGTTCAAATCGTTTCCCGACAAAACGGTGCTGACCTTTGACCCGGGCATTACCGCTATTGTGGGACCCAACGGCAGCGGCAAGAGTAATATCAGCGATGCCGTCCGGTGGGTACTGGGTGAACAGTCTACCAAGTCCCTCCGTGGCAGTAAAATGGAGGATGTGGTGTTCAACGGCACCGAAAACCGTCGGCCCCGGGGCTATGCGGAGGTGTCGCTGTCCATTGACAACCGCGACCGCCGGCTGGCCTTTGACAACGACGAAGTGCGCGTGACCCGGCGGTATTATCGCTCCGGGGACAGCGATTATCTGCTGAACGGTGCTGCAGTCCGCCTGAAAGATGTCAACGAGCTGTTCATGGATACCGGGTTGGGACGGGATGGCTATTCCGTCATCAGTCAGGGCAAAATTGCCGATCTGGTGTCCGGGCGCAGTGAGGATCGTCGGGAAATGTTCGAGGAAGCCGCCGGAATCTCCCGGTATCGTTACCGGAAGGCCGAGGCCGAGCGCAGACTGGCACAGGCGCAGGAAAATGTGGTCCGGCTGGAAGATATTCTCCGGGAACTGGAACAGCGTGTCGGTCCCTTGAAGGAACAGGCGGACAAGGCGAAACAGTTTCTGGCGTATGCAGAGGAGAAAAAAGGACTCGAGATCTGTCTCTGGCTGATGCAGAGCGACAAACTGGCCGCTTTGCTTGCCGAGCAGGAAGAAAAACGGGCACAGGCTGCTCAGCTCCATGCAGCTGCTGCGGAACGGCTTGCCGGGCTGGAAGCGGAACTGGATGCGGTGTACGCACAGCTGAACGAATGTGCGGCGAAAATGGATGAGAGCCGTCGCCAGCTTGCGGAACAGGAACGCATCCGGGCACAGCTGGACAGCGACAATGCGGTCAGCCGCAACGATATCGCACATTTCCGGGAACGGATTGCGCGCATCGGGGCAGAACTGGCGTTGCTGGCGCAGACCGGCGAAGAACGGAGCCGTATCCGGAAAGAAAGAGAACAACAGCAGACCCAGCGGAAAAAACAGGTCACAGCATTGCAGAAAGAGATTGGCCGGATGGAGAAAGAATCCGCCGGTCATACCGAACAGCTGTACCGGCGGGTGCGGCAGGAAAGTGGTCTGCGGGAGGAACTGGCGGTGGTGGTTTCGGCGTTGTCCGAGGCCCGTACCGCAGATGCCACTGCGGACAGCACCATGACCGAAATCCGCACCCGGCAGACCGAAGCCGCACAGCAGCAGCAGGAAGCGGAAGTGGAAATCCTGCGGCTGAGCGGCGAACTGGAACGGCTGGAATCGGAGTGCAAGGCGCGTCAGCAGATGCATACCGCACTCCAGAACCAGCTGCAGGGATACACCCTGCGGCTGAATAATCAGAAGAAAAAAGCCGAAGCCCAGCGCGTGCAGGCCGAAAACTTCCGCCTCAATGCGGAATCGGAACGGCGAAGAGCCGATTTGCTGGAGGAGCTGGAGCGCAGCTACGAGGGTTACGGCCACAGCGTCAAGCTGATTATGAAAGAAAGCGGCCGGGGGCGGCTGTCCGGGATTCATGGTCCGGTGTCCCGGATCATACAGGTGCCGGAGAATTTGTCTGCGGCCATTGAGACGGCACTGGGCGGTGCCATGCAGAATATCGTCTGCGCCACGGAAGGGGATGCCAAGCGTGCCATTGCCTTGCTGAAACAGCAGGACGGCGGCCGGGCGACCTTCCTGCCCATGACAGCGATCAAGGGCAGTCTGCTCCGGGAAAACGGACTGGACACCTGCGAGGGCTATGTGGGCATTGCCAGTGAACTGGTAAGCTGTGAACTGCAGTACCAGTCCGTATGCCGGTGGCTGCTGGGCCGTATCGTTGTTGCGGAAGACCTGGATACGGCAGTAGCCATGGCAAAACAGTATGGCTATCGGTTCCGGATCGTCACGCTGGACGGACAGGTTGTCAATGCCGGCGGTTCCATGACCGGCGGCTCGATGGCGAAAAATGCCGGACTGCTGAGCCGTCAGGCGCAGATTCAGCAAGCCCGTCAACAGGCGCAGCACTGGACGGTGCAGGCGGAAGAGGCCGCGCAGCGGCTGAAAGTATTGCAGGACGGGGTGTCTGCCGATGAGGCTGCACTGATTCAGCTGCAGAGCCGGAAGGTCACCTTGCAGGAGGAGGACATCCGGGGACGGAGCGAATCGTCCCGTCTGCACAGCTTGCAGGAGAACCTGCAGCAGAACGTGGAACGGCTGCACACACAGCAGGAAACGGCGGCCCGACGGCTGGAAGAACTGAATACCCTGCGGAAGCAGGCGGCACAGAAAAAAGAAACTGCTGAAGCGCAGAAGCAGACGGTGGAGCAGCAATTGGAACGGCTGTCTATGGAAAAAAGTCTGCTGCAGGCTCAGCGGGATGTGGCGGCGGCGCGGATCTCCGAAAAACGCATGGAGCTGCTGGGTGTGGAAAAAGATGTGCAGCAGCTGGGACAGTCCATTGAAGAACTGGACCGGCGCACAGGCGACGAAGATGCCCGACGTATCGAACGGACAACGGAGCAGACCACACTGGAAAGGCAGATTCAGGAAACCGAACAACTCATGGCACAGCGTGCCGCGCAAGCGGAAGCACTGGTCCGGTCTGCGGAAGTACTGCAGGCCGAAAACCAACAGCGGATGCAGCTGCGTATCCGGCTGGAGCAGAAACAGGCGGAACTGCGCAATACGGTGCGGACGGAAAACGCGCAGCTGGAAAATCTGGCCCGGGAACTGGCCCGGCTGGAGGAACAGCGCGATACCCGTCAGCAAGAGTATGACGCGCTGCAGAGCCGGCTGTGGGAGGAGTATGAACTGACTCCACGGGAGGCGCGGGCGTGTGCCGTACCGATGGAGCATCCGCAGCAGGCACAGCGTCGCCTGAACGAACTGAAAAGCCGGATCAAGGCACTGGGTTCGGTCAACGTGGGAGCCATCGAAGAATACCGGGAAGTCCACGAACGCTACACATTTCTGAAAACACAGCTGGACGATGTCGGAAAGGCCCGGAAGGAGCTGCTGCAGCTGATCGACCGGCTGACCGGCGAAATGAAGAAGCGTTTTCTGGAACGCTTTCAGGCCATCAATGCGGCGTTTGGCGAGACATTCCGTGCGCTGTTCGGCGGCGGAAGTGCCGGGTTGTCGCTGGCAAATCCATCGGATGTGCTGGAGTCCAGCATTGAAATCACCATTCAGCCACAGGGTAAAATTATTACCAATATTGAGGCATTGTCCGGCGGTGAGAAATCACTGGCGGCGATTGCATTGTATTTTGCCATTATGAAAGTCAGTCCCACGCCCTTCTGCATCATGGATGAGATTGAAGCCGCGTTGGACGACGCCAATGTCACCCGGTTTGCGTCTTATCTCCGCCGGATGAGTCCCACTACGCAGTACATTGCCATTACCCATCGGCGCGGTACGATGGAGGAAGCCGATGTGCTGTACGGTGTGACCATGCAGGAAAAGGGTGTATCAAAACTGCTGCGTCTGCCGGTCAGCGAAGTGGAAGCACGGTTGGGTGTCCATTGAATTTGTTCACTGAAAGGAATCGCGTATGGGCTTTTTTAAGAAAATAAGTCTGGGTCTGAAGAAAACGCGCATGGGTATGATGCGCTCCATCCGCTCGATGCTGGGCGGCTTCACGACCATCAACGAAGATATGTACGAAGAGCTGGAAGAACTGCTGATTATGGGCGATGTAGGTGTAAATACCGCAGAGTACATCGTCGGCGAGCTTCGCCAGCGGGTGCAGGAACTGAGCCTGACCGACCCCAACCGGGTGCCGGGTATCCTGCACGAAATCATTACCGATCTGCTGGGCTCTGCCGAAGGACTGAATATCAACACCAAGCCGTCGGTGATTTTGGTCATCGGTGTCAATGGTGTGGGCAAGACCACTTCCATCGGCAAGATTGCCGCACAGCTGCGGAAAAAAGGCAAGAAAGTCATCGTGGCGGCGGCCGATACTTTCCGTGCAGCGGCCATTGACCAGCTGAAAATCTGGGCAGAGCGCGCCAAGGCGGAAATGGTTGCACAGCCGGAGGGCTCCGACCCGGCGGCGGTGGTATTCGATGCCATTACGGCGGCAAAGGCGCGGAAGGCGGATGTCATCATCTGCGATACGGCCGGTCGTCTGCACAACAAGAAGAACCTGATGAACGAGCTGGCCAAGATCAACCGCATCATCGACCGGGAACTGCCCGGTGCCGACAAGGAAGTGCTGCTGGTCGTGGATGCGACCACCGGTCAGAATGCCATCAATCAGGCCAAGGCTTTCAAGGAAGCTGCCGGTCTGACGGGCATCATCCTGACCAAGCTGGACGGCACCGCCAAGGGCGGCGTGGTGCTGGCAGTCCGGGAAGAACTGAATGTACCGGTGAAATTTGTCGGTGTGGGCGAGCAGATCGACGACCTGCAGCCGTTTGATCCGCTGGACTTTGCCGATGCGCTGTTTGAACGGGACGAACTGTAAGGAATGATCATGGATACATTTATCATTGCGACCCATAATAAGAAGAAGCTGGCGGAACTGGAACGGATTCTGGCTCCGTTGGGTATTTCGGCAAAGACGGCAGAACAGGCCGGATTTGTGCTGGAGGAGCCGGAGGAAACCGGCACCGTCTTTGAAGAAAATGCATACATCAAGGCGTTCGCTGCCATGACGGCCACCGGCATGCCGGCTGTTGCCGACGATTCCGGTCTGGAAGTGGATGCACTGAACGGTGCACCCGGTGTCTACAGCGCCCGTTACGGCGCACCGGAGGCGAAAACCGATGAGGACCGTTATCTGAAACTGCTGGACGAGATGCGGAATGTCCCGGCCGGACAGCGCACGGCGCGGTTCGTGTCGGCGGTGTGTTGCGTGTTTCCCGATGGCGAAACCATTACCGTCCGGGGCACCTGCGAAGGTACCATTGCTTTTGCACCAGCAGGCACCGGAGGCTTCGGCTATGATCCAGTGTTTCTG
>JAEIGA010016263.1_pt1 | contig 11325 bp, 8 predicted proteins | sample 9270691 | NCBI WGS metagenome assembly JAEIGA01 (sample SAMN17057246, study PRJNA624740) | gut metagenome | biome: biome; isolation source: fecal sample | host: Bos grunniens | place: China: Xizang | collected 2019
AACAGGAGGGCAATTACTGCATGGTACACGAGCACATTCCTGCCGAACACCTCCCTATATTGTATTATGTAGGTGATGGTCCATACATGGTCTTAGCTATAAAAAAATCGCAAGACTAGATTTTGGAAACAGATACACTCTATACCTATAAACGTATAAAATTATTCTAATTAACAATTACAAGTAAAAATTAAAAAACTATGAAATCAAATCAACCAAAACTCTGGAAGAAAATCCTAATCTCTGCGTGGGCACTATTCGGATTAGGTGTGTTCATTTTTTGTTCTTGTGTTGTATGGAACGTTGTAGAAAAGAAAGTTCGTCGTAACACCTATTTCTACACCACTACCATCAATGATTCGCTACAATTGCGTGAGTATTATCAATGCAATAAGGACTATGTACTCATCTACAACAAGAACACCAAGCAAGTTGTTTCCCCTAAAATGCGTTGGGTCTCATTGGGCGTTAATAAAGGCGATTCACTGACTGTATATTGCGATATGCAGGGACGCCGCGGCTTCATCAATATCCATTCAGGAAAAATTGTCATTGAAGGCCGTTATGATCGAGCTTGGAACTTCTCTGAGGGAATGGCTGCCGTATGCCAAGACATGAAAGTTGGTTTTATCAATACTGCTGGCGAAGAAGTCATTCCTTGTCAATATCCCACATCGGAACACGCCTTAAATCGTTTGGGCTACGCTTTTCATAATGGCTATGCTACTGTCACTAATTCCAAAGACGAATGTGGCTTGATTAATCGAAAGGGCGAGTTGGTGGTAGATACCATCTACGATTGTATCTGGTCGCCCAGCGAATGTGGCGTGCGCATATTCCAAGAAAATAGCAAATATGGTGTAATGGACCTACAGGGTAATATCCTTGTTCCACTTCAGTATGACAATATTTGGTGTGAGGGCGAACGCCTCTTCGCAACGAAAAATGGTATTATGGCGCAGATAGATAATACAGGCAAAGTGATTCTTCCTTTCTGTAGCTCCTATGACTTTGAGCCGATGTATCTTTCCTCCGATGAATACGAAGAACATCCAACTGGCTATTTCAAGTACTTTGCTGGAGGGTATCAAGGTGTCATTGACGCTAAGGGCAGGATGGTCATACCTGCCATTTACCACCAGGTCAATCAATTGGATAAGAATCTCTTTGAGGCAGAGGTTGACTATGACTACTACGATGGTCATGGCGCTTGGATTATAATTCAGTTATAATTCAACGTGATATATTCAGCGGCTGCAATTCTATGCGGATTGCAGCCGCTATTGTTTTACGACAAGATACTCTTATAAAAAGTAACAAATTGTTACTAAATGCAAAAAAAATACTTTTCTATTTGCTCTATTCAGATTTTTCTATTACCTTTGCAGAAAATATTAACGTTAGAAATAATGTACCAATAATTTATGGAAAATCTACACCTCAACACCCTTCTTTTCTCCTTACCACAAGAGCCCATCACGTGCTACTTTTCAGATACCGACCGAGATGATATTCCTCTGTCACCACTATCTAATCGCTATCCAATAGAGATAATACAATTATTCCCTAATATTGTTACTGGTACTAAGATCTACACCTCCTTCACTCGTCCTATAGATGGATTCCTTCCACTATCCATAGACCTATCTCACCCTGATAATTTCTTCTTTGCCAAACGATATTATAATCGTGAGATAATCCGCTACTTCCGTACCCGAAATATCATTGCTCGCGAGAATTTTATCAAAGATACCGAGATTTATCTATACGACCATCAAGATACTGTTCACAACTATACCTTTGATGTTTATGACCGCTTTTCGCTCAAAATTAACTTCAATCATATTTACCAATCACCCGAATTGGTCATTTCTTATGAGCGCACAATGCGTGTATTGGGCATGTCACTCCAACAATTTTCTGCACGGACAACTGAAGCTGCACCTTTCGAGGAGAGTTCTTCAGCCTGCCAATTACCACTAAAATATATCAATAAACTACTATTTGTGCCTGATGATTCATCTGCGTTGCGATATAAGCAAATTCTGACAGCAAAACAATATATAAGCAAACAGTTCTCCTTCCAAAATGCCTATCCTGTGATTTCGCAACAGTTGATGCAGTACTTCCAGATACCTGTACAAGGGGACGACTATGCTCGCACCAAAGTCAATCGCTATACCCGATACCTCGCAAAAATTGAAAATCTGATCAATAAGTATCTATACTCCAGCGACTTCCTTCGATTACTACCACTAGCCCCATCCTTTACATCCACATCGGCAGCACAAGTTTCTGACACTGCTATGCAACTCCGATTTGCCAATAATAGCGAAAATCGTGTACCACAAATAGGACTCAATCAAGGCACTTACCAAAATCCAAACTATATCAATATTCAACTATTCTTCATTGCTCCTTACTCTCAAAAAGACTTGGCAAATTACCTCTCTTCCTGTCTTAAAAATGGATACGGAGATGGCAAATATAGATATGCGGGATTAGACAAATATCTTGGCATTACATTCCAAGTCACTAAAGGCGTAAGCATCGCTTTCGATGATAACCTAAGCAAGCCTATACCTTTTATTCAGGAAGAACTTATCAGAAGAAAGCATCTATTTGCAGATCCTAATACACAATACCTATGTATCTACCTCTCACCCATCAACAAACATACTGCGGATCTTGAAAAGCATCTGCAATACTATCACATTAAAGAACTATTACTCAACTATGGCATAGCTTCACAATGTATTGATACGCAAAAACTACAAGAGCAGATAGCCGATGATCAGCGCAGAAACCGCAATGGACTTGTCTATTCTCTACAAAATATTTCCGTCGCTATAAATGCCAAACTAGGTGGACAACCTTGGATCATTGCTGCCCCACAACAGCGTGAATTAATCATTGGTATAGGTGCTTTCCACGATCGTCACTCTAAACATCCATACATTGGTGCTGCATTTGTCTTTAATAATGCGGGGGCTTTTTCTAAATATACCTATTTTAACGAAGATAGCATCGAACTCCTATCTGGAGCGATACAACAACATATTATCAATTACCGAGATCTATTTGCTTCACCTTCACGCATAATCATCCATTACTACAAGAAAATGCGCGAACGCGATGCTGACTTTATCCAAACTATGCTAGATGACCTACAATTGGATATCCCATTCTATATTGTCAATATCAACGAAACAGAATCTGAAAGCATATTCGTGTTCGATCAAGCCAATCCTGAAAAAATGCCGTATAGCGGAAAGTACGTAGCGCTTGGCAATAATACATATTTGTTGTGCAATAATACGCGCTATTTCAATAGCAAACTCGTACCTGAAAGTTATCCTTTCCCTGTCAAAATACAAATTACCTCACGCGGTATTGATGGCGTATCACAAGATACGATACTCAAACTAATAGAGCAGGTATATCAATTTAGCCGTATCTATTGGAAATCCGTACGCCAACAAAATCTACCCGTTACCATCATGTATCCTAAAATGATGGCTGAAATAATGCCTAATTTCCGTCATGAGGGTGCAGTATCAATGATTCAATCCGATAGACTTTGGTTCCTATGATTGCACTTATAAAACAAATACTCAATGGTCCCAAACAACCTGACCTACCTGCCAATATATTTAACGATAGGTATTTCGATGGACTCCTTCGTGATGTTGAAATTGTACATGCCATTTTTACCCCCGCATATTATCACGAACTAAAAAATATCGCCTATTTCCCTCCTAAGGCTCAACTTTATATGCGATGGATAGACAATGCTATTACGGAATGTCTCAACCAATATTTGTTAGAAAATCCTACCAATCTCTCTGTGTCGCTTATAAGATTTCGCCACCATGAATTTACCATGCATATCGAATCCTATATAGCACAATTCGACCAACGAATACAGCAAATCCCTCTTGCGTATGCCGACATTGCTGGTCCAAATGTGGATTATACCTGCCAAAAAGAGGAAAAGATATGCATCATCATCTATTTCTATGCTATAGCTGCACTCGCTGCTGCCTATTTCAATTGGCAACACCATTTTAAACACTATTTAAACGCTGATAAAATTATATCCACACCAACCCACCTATTCTACATTATACTTAACCACAATCTACCACAGGAACTACTAATAGCACCTTCTATTCCAATAAAAGAACTAGAAAAGGCTCCAACTTTTCATCAACGTATTCTGTGCGAATCTTCTACTATACAAACTTTTTACAATAAAACGAACCCCAAAGGTTTCTTTGCTATGCAACCTGTTGTAAAGCTCTCAGATGATAGCAAAATCAAACTCATTAAGGAAATTACAAAAAAATCCAACACACCCTTTGCTATAGCCCTATTGAATTACCTTAAATATTACGAACATTGCCAACAGCAATTCGATGGATTTTCCAAAAATAACTATTATGCACATATTGCAGCTGCACTCGATTTTTCCGTTTCAGAAGAAACGATCAAGAAAAACTTCATTTCCATCTACAGTACAGCAGATTCGATACGCGATAAATATTCTGCTTGGCAGTTACTCAAACAGGCAGAAGACTTCTATAATACATTATAAGAACGCTAATTCCTCTGTATAATAATTAGGGTAAGTCTTAGTCGCTTGCTGAATTTTAAATTCGGTCAACAGTTGTTATATTGTTTTTATCTAAATAAAACACAAAAGTACATTTTTTTCTATTAGCTAATCTGTTCATAATCAACAACTCCCCTACTTTGGGTGGAAATTCCCCCGCTTTGGGGTGGTTGCGCTGTTTCTACTCCCCCAGTACCTTTGCATCCGAAATCAAACGAGCACGGTCACTTCTCCCGTATCGAAGCCCATTGCTCTGCGATTCATCGGTTGCTTATTCCGTATATCCGCTCGCAAGTGTACATTGCAAGCTATATAGTGCGAAAAGAACCACAAACTATGTTTTACCGAGATTAAGCACTTACAAATCTTTAATACTGCATTAATCTCATAAAAACCTCGCGATAGTATAAGGTTAATCGTAATGCTATTATGGCAAAAGTGAATATGATGACGCACTTTGATAGCGTTAGTGGTAAGTACCATCGCACTGACAAAGTGTACACCAAAATTCGTAAGTTTGATGAACAAGTTATTGGTGTTCGTCTCAAGAACCCCGTTACCAATGAGCCACCAACCGAGGCGCAGGCTGCTGCTCAGCAAAAGATGGCATCTGTCGCTGCACAAGCGAAAGCCATCTATGCAGATCCCGAACAATTGGCTACTTACCGTGCTGCCTGGAAAAAGCAGAAGAAAATCCCAACACTTATTGGGTATATCTCTGCTCAGTTGTACAAACAATCTAATGCGGAGGGTTAATTATGGCAGGAAGTATTTTTTATTTAGCGCCCGTGGAGAATGCATCGGGTAAGATCTTTGGTAAGAAACAACCTTGGGTGGCAGTGCGCCGCGTGTGGGGTAGCCGCAAAAAGGGTTGCAGTGTGATCGGCGAACGTGATTTAGTCAATCACCCTTATACTGAGAGTGAGATTGCGCAACAAACCAAGTTCGGTACTATTGCCCGTATGGTCACTGCCCGCATGGCTGACCCATCTAAGATGACCGAGGACCAACAGGCTTTCCGCGAGCAAACCGAGTACGACACCATGCGTAAGTACCTCTGGCACCTGATCCAAGAGGAGATGGATGCCTAATCCTTAATTCTTAATGAATTATAATTCAAAATTCATAATTCAAAATTCATAATTCAAAGTTCATAATTCAAAATTAAGGAATCGGCAGTACCTAGAAAAAAGCGCAGAGTCCCTGCGCTTTTTTTGTGTGTTATGCACCCAACACTACACCATTCTACACCATTCTACACCATTCTACACCATTCTACACAACACTACACCACACTACACCACACTACACAACGCTACACAACGCTACACAACACTACACAACGCTACACCACACTACACAATGCTACACCACACTACACAACGCTACACAACACTACTGCGATTTTCTACAATTTTTAACTTTTTTTGTGTTTTTCTTGCGTAATTCAAAAAATAGTTGTATCTTTGTGGCTCAAAATGTACTATTGCGGTTGTATAACATTATTAACACTTTAAAAATAAAATGAAAGCAAAATTTTTAGACATTTTCTTGAACATTCTAGGCGTAGCACTTTTTCTGCTATCGGTAGTTGTTTCGTATGTTAAGGTAAAGGATTTTTGTGCGCCTGAGTTCGAGGTGGTAGATTATGCCGAGCGTATACCTTATGAGTACACAGATGATGAAGGGATTCGTCGTACTTCTGAGTACAGAGTAGCTTGGTATCATGAAAACTTTGGCAAAGCTTATGTAGCTGCTTATGACCCTAGCACGGGAAAGTATGCGGCGTTTAAGGAAGAGTATGTCAAAGAACTTGAAAAAGTGATACCGCCTAGTAAGTATTCTTTTATTCATAGGTGTTTCTGGGGCATATTTATCCTATTGGTAGCTGCAAGTGCTGCGTTGATTTATTTTGTAGGTAGATATTTGCGCGATATATTACTATACCTGTTCATAAGAGTAGTTCCTAGTTTTACAAATTGTTCTTATTTCCTTTTTACTGCTGATAAGCGTACGTGTTGCGTGAAAAGTGTGGAAAAATTGATTCCTAGATCAATTCATAGGTATATTCGAAAGGAGGAAAAACGCTTATATAAAAAATATACAGCAGAATTCGCAGGGCTCGTAATTAATATGTTGCGTCAAATAGCGCTACAGGAGAGTACGAAGATAAAATTTAGATTGATATACAACGAAGACTTGGTACCGCAACATGTATATTTAGCCGGATTGTTGAATTATTGGAAGGGAAAAGTTGGTCAGGATAAACAAGCTGCTAGTAACGTTGAATATTTAATTAGATTGCAGTCTTATACGTATATCCCTGTGGTAAAGATAGGCTTTACCGCACAAAGTTTTGAACATGAGGTGAGTGTGCAGCTAAAAAAACTATTCGCAGAAGTTATTGGATGTGAAATCTTTAATTTTGTAGCTGATACATCTTCTCGAGCACAAACGAATGAGGCTGGGTGTTTGTATATAAATATTAAGGTAGCTAATTCGTATAAATGCTTTACATGGAGTGGTAATGAAATCCCAACTGGTACTTATATTCCAGGACTTGAGGTGATGTTTGAGATATTTCACTATGTAGGGGGTGAACCTAAGGTGTTGTGGCGTAGATACTTGTCTCCTGAGTGTGACTATACTGCGCAGACAGGATGTTATAATGAAAAGGCTATGTATAGAAATATGGTGGCTAAAACAATATCTTTGTTCTATGATACGTTGAAAAAATGAAAAAGTTAGTTATATTATTTTCGCTATTATTTGTAGCCACAGTCGCATTCTCCGAAGGCGCTTTGCCCTTTGTGGATCCGCTGACAAATGTCTCTTGTGTATTTCCTGAAGGAACTAATATAGATAGCACATTAACAAAGTTAGTAAATGATAGTAATTCTAATTTCGTAAAATGTGTTGCGATTCGAAAAGGGGGGTACATATTATTAGCTTCTAAGAAGAATAAGAAAAATAGGCCTTTTTCTTGGGAAGAGGTTAATAAATACGATGCCAATGATCGATTTGGACGGTTGGTAGCTTATGAAAAAGCACGAGAAGATTTGGAGGGATGGATTAGGACCTACGAATATACGGATAGCAATAAACGTTTGCAGAAATGTTATGTCACACTAATAAGATACAATAGGTATGCTATTTACATGGTAGAGGATGTGGGTAAGGAAAAAAGTATAACGAAGGATGTGGTGAATAGCATGAAGTTTCCAAAATCTACTAAGATACAACGTACAACAGCGATTGATTGGATTATAATTGTCGGAATAATCTTATTAGGTTTTGTAGTGTGGTTGTTAAGAAAATATATTACAAACAAGCCTATTAAATGGTGTATGTTAGTAGTTTCTCTTATCGTGTTGGTAGTATATATTCTTTTAAAAACTAATTTGGGAATAGGCGGTTTGATAGGCTTGGGACTTCTTAATTCATTTGTTTGGAGTTTGATCCTTTGGATTGACGATTGGAGTGAACTAGGTGGTATATTTGTACTAATTTTAGAAAATATTTTTTAACATATTGTGTCGTTCGTTAAGCCCTAAAGACAAAATAAGATTCTAAAACAGCAACGTTGCTAAATTTTTTGCTAAAAATAGGTCAAAAAAGCAGCAACGTTGCTGTTTTTATTTATATTTGTGTCAAAATTGCTACCTTTGCACCATGATTTTTAATTGAAAAGATATGAAAACAGAAATTAATGGAGATTGGAATGGATATTTGAAGCGCTTCAAAATGCCATCCCGTCAGGTGCTGATGCAACCACTGAAATACTTTGGTATATGTTTTGTTGTGCAATCGCTATGTTGTTTATTGGCAATGCATACACACGTGCTTATCTTGGTTGTTTCGTCCTTAATCATAGGCGCTGTACTATACGCGGCATTTAGATTGCTATGGGATGTGGTGCTGGAAGAAGCAAAAGGTTTTTGGGCAGATGCCTTGATGTGGTTGTACTATTTGGCTCTAATAGCAATAACCGTTGTCTTGCCCTTTGTAGTAGTATATCCTTACCTATAACTATAATAAATATTAACAACTATGAAAAGTCTAATCAACAAAGCGCTTGCAACCAACTCTGCCAAGGTGCAGGATGGCAAGGGCAAAAACATTATTCCACCTCCTAAAAAAGAACCATGGTGGAAATTGTATTTAGAGAAATTCACTGATCCAATAGTGATTGTACTATTGGTGGTCTTTGTATTGTCAATGGGTATTGCCGCCTATGAGGTGTTGGCGTTGGACACTACAACTACTGTTTTTCTAGAACCAATGGGTGTGCTGATTGCATTGTTGCTCTCCACACTGATTGGTTTTGTGTTTGAGCAGAAGGCAAATAACGAATTCCAGGTGCTCAATAAAGTGAAGAACCATCGCCCCGTAAAAGTGTACCGTCGTAAGACTGAGAATTCCAAACCTACACTGATGGAGATACCGCGCTGCGATGTGGTAGAGGGGGATATCGTGCGACTAGATGCAGGTGACGAGGTTCCTGGAGATGGTGAAATACTCTACTGCGAAAACCTGAGCGTGGATGAGTCTATTTTCACAGGCGAGTTATACGCCCACAAGAGTGTAGAGGATCAGCATCTAGAGACTGCTACTTATCCAACAAACTTCTTGCTACGTGGAACGACTGTAATAGATGGATATGCTATTTACGTTGTAAAGGCGGTAGGCGAAGCATCGCAAGAGGGACGTGGCATAGTACAAGAACGTTTAGGCAAAGTGGTAGAGACCCCGCTTAATAAACAGTTGGCATTTTTGGGCAAGGTGATTTCTATTGCTAGTTTTGTGATAGCGTCACTGATAATCGTAGGACGTATAATCTATATGTTGGTTCATCCAGAAATCATGGTGGATGGTTTGAGCATATTGGGTTATATAGTTAATACGATCATGATTGCAGTGACGCTGATTGTAGTAGCAGTGCCCGAGGGATTGCCAATGAGTGTGACGGTGAGTTTGGCACTTAGCATGCGTAGGATGTTGCAGGCGAATAATCTAGTGCGCAAGTTGCATGCCTGCGAGACGATGGGTGCCACTACCGTAATATGTACTGATAAGACCGGTACCTTGACCCAAAACAAAATGGAAGTGGTGGATCAACATTTCTACGATAAAGAGTTGCATGACCTTGTCATTATGAATGTAGCACTAAATTCCACAGCGGAATTGGATGTACAAGAAGATGGTTCGTATCGTATCATAGGTAATCCTACCGAAGGAGCGTTGCTAAGATGGATCACTACTCAGGGGTATGATTATCATACGATGCGTGCTAACTATGATATACTACGCCAGCAACCATTTTCTACCGAGACCAAACAAATGGAAACTACAATACTCTATGAGGGAAAACCGCTGAATTTGGTAAAAGGTGCACCCGAAATTGTATTGCAGCAATGTTCGGCTATTGCAAATGGTGTGGATCGTGAGCAGGTGGAGGAGCAGATTCGTGAGTTCCAAAATCATGCTATGCGCACACTAGGTTTTGCTATTCAAAAAGAGAACAACGAGATGTTGTTCCTAGGTGTAGTGGCTATAGCAGACCCTATTCGTACGGATGTGCCAGAGGCAATACGCATTTGTACGCAAGATGCCAAGGTTAGGGTGATAATCGTGACAGGGGATAATAAAGATACGGCTGCGGAGATTGCACGACAGATAGGTGTGCTGAATGATTCTGCTCCTAATCAGCAATTGGACGGTGTACAGTTTGCTGCGATGGAAGATGAGGAGTTGCTAAGGGATTGGATACCTAGTCTAAAGATATTATCGCGTGCGCGTCCAGAGGATAAAGCTAGGCTGGTAGCGCTACTACAACGTCGTGGCGAGGTAGTAGCAGTGACAGGTGATGGCACAAATGATGCATTAGCGCTCTCTAAGGCCGAAGTGGGTATTTCGATGGGTAGTGGTACTAGTCGTGCAAAGGAGGCTAGTGATATAACGATCATTGACAATTCATTTGCTAGTATCAACAATGCAATATTATGGGGAAGGTCATTGTATCTGAATATCAAACGGTTTATATTATTCCAAATGACTATCAATATGTGCGCATGCTTGATTGTGTTGATAGGTGCTTTCTTGGGAATGGATTCGCCATTGACTGTCACACAGATGCTATGGGTAAACCTGATTATGGATACTTTTGCTGCGATGGCGTTGTCGTCCTTGCCTGCTGATCCGAGGGTGATGCAAGACGCACCACGTAATCCAAAGAGCCATATTATTGATAGAAGGATGGTCAAGCAGATAGCAATAGTAGGAGCTTTCATGTTCGCTATTCTATTTGGTTTATGGCAATTGATGTGGCATACGAATATCAAAGATGTAGGTGACATTTTTACGTGGGAGTACTTCACTAGGTATTTTGATTTTACACATACGAAGTTGCATGTAGGGACTAAAGAACTGAGTATATTCTTCTCAATGTTCGTCCTGTTGCAGTTCTGGAATATATTTAATGTGAAGTATTTTCGAACAGATCGTAGTCTGTTGGTGGATGCGTGGTCAATGATTCGCGGAAAAATGAACCATAATTCATTTAGCAAGGGATTCTTATTCATCACGATAGCCATATTGATTGGTCAGGTCTTGATTGTGCAGTGTGCGGGTTCGCTATTTAATGTAGAACCATTAGCTCTAAAAGACTGGTTGCTTATCATAGCAATGACATCTCCCGTTCTATTGCTACC
>JAEIGA010016264.1_pt1 | contig 11325 bp, 5 predicted proteins | sample 9270691 | NCBI WGS metagenome assembly JAEIGA01 (sample SAMN17057246, study PRJNA624740) | gut metagenome | biome: biome; isolation source: fecal sample | host: Bos grunniens | place: China: Xizang | collected 2019
CAGGATTGTTCTCCACACACAACCAAGTAAGCCAAAGAATAACGCCTACATTCTTTTCCTTACCATAGCGGATCAATTCCTGCAAGTCGAGATTATCATTCGCTTCATAAGGAGTATACGTATTCTTCGCCCAGCCTTCGTCCAACAAGATATATTCTACTCCATGCTTAGCAGCAAAATCCAAATAATACTTGTAGGTTGCAGTATTGCATCCGGTCACGAAATCTACATCCGTTCCATAAGGAGTGGCACCGTTCCACCATTCCCATGTAGTGAGACCTGGCTTAATCCATGAAGTGTCCTCTATTTGGCAAGGTTCGGCCAAGCGGGCAGTCATGGTGGTTTCAATCAAGTCGCCATCTTCCTTTGTAATGACAAAATAACGCCATGGGAAATCACGCTTGCCGGTAGTCTTGGCGATGTAGTCTGCTTCCTTGGTAATTTTCAAGCTACGGTCACCATTTTCGGCAAATTCTGTCGGGTACTTAGGGAATGCGGAAGACACGCCATTGTTATCTGCCTGCTTCAAGAACATGTGCGGATAGTCTGAAACGGCTGATTCGCAAATAAGAACCTTGTATCCTTTAGGAGTTTCAAGCAATGCAGGAAGCATGGCAAAACCTTTTTTGCCTTTCCATTCGCTATACGTTGCATGTTCATACAAGTTTTCGTAATTCACACCGAAGTGAGTTGTTTGTTGGGCATGCATCAAATAATCAGCAGGGAAATCCACTTGGAAGACTTCGTCCATCACTTCCACTTCGCCCTTCTTGTTGGTAATGAAGCGATAAGCCACACCGTCATCGAAAGCACGGAATTCTACCGAATAGTTACCATTGAACTTCAACAGCAACTGGTTATAATGATTACGGATGGTTGAGAACTTGAACGGAATCACCGGACGAATATCCTCGTCCACCTCACGAGTGGTACTCTTGATGACTCTCGGATTCACACCCAACACCTGCTTTCCCAACTGCATCTGCATCGTTCCCTTTTCCAACAAGGTTTCTTCGCCATAGGCTATGTCGTACTGAATCTTGTCCGACACGGTTACATTCATCTTTATTTCTCCGTTCGGAGAAGCCAACTGCCAGGACTTCTGCCCGTAAGCAGCAACCACCATGCAAAGCACAGCAATAATACTTAATGTTTTCTTCATAGTAGATTATTTTTTAGTCTTTTCAAAATAAGATTTGGTAATGATATATCTGTTAACACCTATTGTCATTCAGAGCGAAGCGAAGACGTGTTGTTGAGGACTCTGTCCGAAAAATGACATATAGTGTCAAATGGTATATCATTCCCTAAGGTTCCTACTTCACATAAATGATATTCGGAATCTTACGTTCGCCCTTATGGTCAAACTTACCGTTATCCGAAGGATAGTTCAAGACGCCATTGTCCGGTGCATCCTTCATCCACAAGGTAGTAGAGCCTCCGCCGTCCAGATTGAGGGCATCTTCGCCTCCCAATATACGGATAAGGTGAGCCAGTTCAGGAATGCTCACACCAATGGCATTGCCTTTCGAACGGCCGTCGACCGTAATAAACACAGTGCGCTTGTCTTTGGTAGTGAACACGGCACTACGAGGATGCTTGGTCGCCACAAAAGAGCTGTCACACGCATCCCATGAGCAAGTCTTTCCATCATCCAACAGCAGCGGGCCGGAAGCCAGCACTGTTCCTTTATTCTTCCGGTACTTCGCCTCTATTTCAGGACTCCAAGGAAGTACACGAAGTTTCTTCTTATACACATGCACCGCACCCGTCACCCGAAGCTTGAACTCGCGGGAAGTGGTGGTATCAACCACTTCTTTACCTATCTTCAAGTAGCACACCGAATTGCCTTTCTGCATATTATAGAAAGAACCATTAATGGCTGCCAATGCCTGATGTTCCTGTGCCAACTGGCTGATAGGCGTCATCTGCGACACGGCAATGTCATAACGGAAATCCCCACCAGCAGGAATCTCCACCAGATTGATGGACTGATTTCCTTTGTACAAGTGAGAAATCGCCGCCCGCTTGTGAACCATGCCGTTCGGAGCAACAGTCGTTTCCCATCGAGCTGTAACAATAGCAGTAGAGTCCTCCGCTGTCTGGCTGGACAACGGAAGGCTCAAGCTATATAAAAATACGATGAATAAATAGATTCTTCTGTTCATTCGTTCCAAATGTTTATTTTGGCAATTGAGTCAGTCGCAATGACTTGACATGTGCCTTATCCAAATCAATGTTGATATTGATATTCTTTTCCTGATAACGGAGAGCAATCTGATGACTACCCTTCTTGAGATATACCTTCACCGGAGTGGACCAACCATACAATTGCCATGCATCCAAACCTCTCTGCGGAAAGACCATTGTTTCTACATTCTTTCCGTCTACATAAAGCTGGCGGTTAGCACAATGGTTACGCTGTTCCACTTCACCATTACCGTTGGCATATTCCCAATCCACCACATACCAGCCTGTAGCAGGAACAGTAACCTTCAGCTTCACTTGTTCGCCCAATGTCATGTCCAGCCATTTGTCTACCGGCATCTGCAAGATAGAGGCATCGTCATAACATCTCAACGGTTCGGAAGTGAACGAATGTACACCCTTGGCAGAAACGGCTCTTACCTGGTATTCGCCATTACCGGTTGTTGCCTGTTCGCATGCAGTAGTTTCCGCTACCACCTGACCATCCTTAAGAATTTCATACTTAGCGGCACCTTTGATAGCACTCCATTGCAGCTTGCCACCATTCTGTTGAACCACCGGCATTTCCGGCATGCCGATATAGCCCACCATATTGATAGAAGACGGTTGGTGTTCACCCTTCATCACGATTTCCACACTATGCTTACCTGTCCAATCGGCAGGAATGAAAGCCTCAGCTTCCTTACCATCCACCTTACAAGACGCTATTTCGTTACCGCTACCGCTTACGGTGATGTCAAGCTGCATATTACGATACGGGAACGCTTCCAACTTACGGGTACCTGCCAATACTGTCGGTACAAAAGGCTTCATGCTAAGACCCTCCTGAGTAAACTCAAAGCCGAAGAATGTACGATGGAACAAACCCATAAAGCCCGACAAGCCCCACAACATGTTAGGCGAGTTGATGAGGGTAGTATATGGATTACCTGTATTGAACGAATAGTTTTCATAGTTAGTAGCGTAGAGCGAGGCTGTGCGTACATTGCATGCCAATGCGTGCATCAATGCTGTTTCGTTTCCTGCCTTAGCAGCCGCCTTGCCCCAGAATGAAGTAACGTACGGCCATACACCATTATTATGATAGTCTCCCTGCGATACAATCTGCGGAGAGAAGATAGGAGGACCGAATTCACCTACATGCATGGACGAAATGACCTTGGCTGCCCGTTCTTCATCGGCAATACCGAACAACACACAGAACGATTCGCCCAATGTCTCACTATGCTGAGTACGGATCAAATTCTGACGGCCGTACCAATAGCTGGCATAAAAGCCTTCTTCTTCCACCCAGAAGCGGTCGTTGATGGCTTGCTTCAAGGCTTCAGCCTTCTGTGCATATTTCTTAGCATCCTTCTTGTTGCCCAAAGCAGCAGCCATATCAGCTGTAACCTTCAACACTCCATAGAAAGCAGCATTCGTACCCAAGCACTCTGACAGATAAATGTCTGCCGGCTGCGCCCATGTCGGGTAACTCTGCTCACGCCAGTCGATAAATGAACTTTCACCGCGATAGAGACCTGTCTGCGGATTATAGACTACCATATCATCGCATTCCAAACTCTTCACGATAATTGGATATGCCTTCTGCAGCCACTCCATGTCACCTGTAGCGAGGTAAATGTTCCAAGCCGAGAGTGCCCACACCACTCTATCCGAAGAACAAGGCCATGAGCCTCCGGTACCTGTATCCTGAATGATACGTCCCATGCGGTCTATCTTCACTTCCAAGCTGTTACGTACCTTGTCCGGACACATATACGATAAGGAGAGTAACGAACTGTAGCTCACATCGCGTGTCCACACACCACCCCAATACAAACCGGTACGGAGAGTACCGTCCTTCTCGAAGTTATTGATCATCTCATCTACAGCCATGTTGTAGAGGGCGGTTTCTAAAGTCGATGTACCAGTGTACTTACCAAACTTATAGATGTCGTTCTTGCGCACCCATCTCATCGGTTCTCCCTTCTTTGACAAGAGGGTCGTTACAATCTCCTCTGTCGAAGGAGCCATGGCTGCATGGTTTCCTTCCACCACATAATTGTCTGTCCACACGAACTTGCTGTTGGCATAGTTCTGTTTCTTATCGTCTGTAGTACTTTCGCCATTGGCCAGCAGCTGTGTAGGGAAGGCAAGCCCTGCCACTAAAGCCAACGCTGCATATAATGTTTTCTTCATAATAAATGATTATTGTTCTTAATGCTTTTATTCATGCAAGTTACGCGAACGGAGATATTCAATCATCATCTGCGGACGGTCTGTCTGCAAGATGCGTGCACCCAAAGTGTCAATCATGAATCCGTATGTTCCGTCCGGATCGTCCACCGCCTTATCATCATTGTGTCCGGCACAGAGCCAATCCCAAAGTGTGTTGTACCAAATGAGTGACTTACCCTTCAATGCTTTTTCCATCTTGGCAGGAACCTGGCTCTCCGGATTGTTCCAGCACAATTCGAAAGCTACCGGCTTCAAGTCATTCAAGAAATCATAGATGACCTGTTCCGATTCCGGTTTGTCGATGTTCACTACTGGCATATAAATCACCTTTTCCAGGTATTTGCCGAACTTAGCCTTTACCTCAGCAGCAGGTTGTCCGCCCTTCATCACGATCAGGTTGGTTGTACCTGTTCTTTCCAACATCTCGAATACTTCGTCAAAGTAACGATCTGCCTTATCCAGATTAATCATGATGCGGTCCTTGCACACCAAAAGGGCATCTTCCAATTTAGGCACCTTATAAGTAGTCACGTTGCCTTGATGGTCCTTCAAATTCAGCTTGGCGATGTCTTCCCAATTGGTATCGGCGATGTTACCGGTTCCGGTAGTCGTACGATCCAGATTATGGTCATGCATCAGGATGAGTACACCATCCTTGGTGCGCTGAACATCGATTTCCAGCATATCCACTCCCATTTCGATAGAGCTCTGGATGGCCTCCAACGAGTTCTCCGGGAAGTTACGCCAATCGGCACGGTGAGCCACAACGATGACACTGCTTCCGTCGCAAGTCAAAAGTTGTTCTCTGATACGTTCGGCTCTAGTCTGAGTCTCTTTCTGTGTGGTGCATGCTGTCATGACGCAAAGGCATGCAAACAATAAAAGTAAAGTCTTTTTCATTGATTTATGATTTTTGATTTATGATTTTCTTATTTCACTTCTCCCTTCAGCTTCAGCGTGTCTCCGCAATCCTCTATTTCAAAAAGATGAGCCCGTTCCAGACCACCTCCATTTGGTGAATGGAGCACTAGGCGGAGCTGTCCTTCGAAGGTGCGGAATATCATGCCATGGCCACCATTCTTTTCGAAGAGAGGCTCTTTCTGTTGGCGCCACGGACCTAACACCCGTCCGGTAGCTGATTCGGCAATGCCGATGGCATAGTTCCCATTCTTGAAGCTCGACCAGATCATCAACAATTTTCCAGTCTTGGTACGATAGAGGAAACAACCGTCGGTTACATAAGTACGTTCCCCGTCCGCACGAGCGCTGCCAGTCGACCACTCGGCAGCCGATGCACAGAACAGGCGGACAGGCTGTCCTGCCGGTGCGGACAGGTCAGGCTTCAGTTCCACCAATTCCATGGTACCATCCATCATTTCCACCCATTCGTGACAGTAAATCATATAAGGGACTCCGTTTTCCACCCATAACGTACCGTCCAGGCACATTTGCCCCATCGGCGTATGAGGCAGTTTGTTTTCAAAAGGTAAGAACGGTCCTTCCGGACGGTCCGCCCAGAAGATTTGCGTAGCACGATGCACATAGGACGGATGTTCGTCTTTAGGTGCTTTCCATACGATGTCACTGTTCAGTGTAGCGAACAAATAGTACTTGCCATTGTACGGATGGACTTCCGGTGCCCACACCACGCCGGTGAGGAAATTGTCGCGCGGCACGTCAAATACACGTACCGGTCCTGTCCATGTCTTCAGGTCCTTGCTTTGATAAGCCACCATGCCTCCATATGCCACTCCATCCTCCGTGGTGGACGATGTGGCGTACATATAATACACACCTTCTTCCTCCATAGGCAGGATAAAAGGGTCGCGGATATAGATATCCTTCAATGTGAGATTCTGCGCCCATGCACCCAAAACCATGCAAAAGGCCATAACCAGAAGTGCTGTTTTCTTTTTCATATCGTAATAATAATTTAGATGTTTATAGTGTCATTGTTCTATTCTGAACACATATTTTCCCGAACCTGCCACAAAGCGCACATACCCTTCTTCTGTACCGACAGGATTCAGTCCCTCCTCATTCTTCACTACTTCTGCCGATTGGGCAGGAACGAAAACTTCGGCCGTTGTATTGACCGGAATTTCCACGACGAGTGTCTTCAGCACATCGTCTTCCGCAGTCCATTTGGCTGCGACCTTACCATAGGGTGTCAGTGTGGAAGCCTGCATGCCGGTAAATCCTCCTCCTGGGTGCGGACGGATAATTATCTTCTTAAAACCGGGAGCAGCTTCGCGGATTCCCACAGCACTCCGATAGAGCCAGTCGCCTATCGCTCCATACGAGTAATGGTTAAACGAGTTCATGCCATCGATGATGGAGCCATCCGGTTGGATACTGTTCCAGCGTTCCCAGATGGTAGTCGCTCCTTTCTTGACGGAATAAATCCAGCTTGGACATGTTTCCTGCAGAAGAAGTTTGTAAGCCATGTCGCTCCGGCCAAATTCGGTCAACACATTACAAATATAAGAAGTACCCAAGAAACCGGTTGTAATATGATTGCCATATCGTTTGATATTCTCCACCAGACGGTCTACGGCCTGTGCCCTGAGATGCTCCGGAAGCATACGGAACTGCAATGCCAGGACATATGCCGTCTGTGTGTCAGAGCTGACCAGTCCGTTCGGAGTGACGTATTCATCCATATAAGCCTTGCGCACGTTCTTTGCTACCTCCGCATAATGGGCCGCTTCTTCCGGTTTACCCAAGAGTTCCGCCGTACGACTCACAATATCGGCCGAGTTAGCAAAGAAGCATTGGGCCACCAGATGGCTGCTTGTTACGGCCGACTGACCACCCGGGTCATTGGCCAACGAATAGAACAACCAGTCGCCGTAATGACTTCCGTTGTTCCACAACCATCCTCTGTCCTTGCTTTGGGCTACCATATAGTCCACCCATCCCTTCATACTTTCGTACTGTTGTTCCAAAATATGAATGTTGCCAAAAGCCATATAGTGGTTCCAGGGGATGATGGTAGCCGCATCGGCCCAACCTGTAGCGGCTGTCCGGTAATCACCGTCCGAATAAGTGTCCGGAATGATTCTCGGCACCCGTCCGTCGTGCCGCTGGTCGGCTTTCAAGTCGGCCAACCACTTGTGAAAGAAGTTATCCACCCTACCTAGGAAGGAAGCCGTGCGGAAGAACACCTGTGCATCGCCTGTCCAGCCCAAGCGTTCGTCACGCTGCGGGCAGTCAGTAGGCACCTCCACAAAGTTGTCCCAAAACCCCCATTCGATGTTGTGTTGGAGTTGGTTAATGACGGGATTCGAAGAACTGAACTCTCCGATTCTGTCAAAACCCGAACAAACGGGAACCGCCTCAAAATCCTCCAGCCGGAATTCGCCTTCCAGCCCTTCTATTCTGATATACCTGAAGCCATAGAACGTGTGTCGCGGTTCAAACACCTCCTGCCCTTCTCCGTTCAGGATAAAGGTACTGGTTGTTCGGGCCGCACGCATGTTCTCCGTGTAGAAATTGCCATCCTTATCCAACACTTCTGCATGCGTAATGCGTATTTCATCCCCTTTCTTGCCCGTGAGCTTCACCCGTTCCCATCCTACTATATTCTGACCGAAATCGATGACCTTCTCTCCTTTCGGAGTCACTATCAGCTTCCGGGCCTGAATGGCAGGATAAGCCTTGACCGGCTCATTCACTGTTGCCACCAGATGGTGCTTCGGCATGTTTGCCACCCTCGCTTTCCGGCCCCATGCGGTTGGTGGGGCAGCTGCATTCCAGGCCGGGTCCACCAAGCGTGCATCCATGGTCTGCCCATCATAGATATTGGCAAACGTCATGCCGCCGGCCTTTGCCGAAGCATCCTCACCCGGTACACAGCACTCCCAACTGCCATCAGTGACCATGCAGCCCTCAGTGCCATCCATGTATTCGATATTCACCTGCATCAGCAGAGCCACATCCTTCCCGAATTTATACCGATGTTCCGGACGCCCAGAATTCATACCGCCGCTGTACCATCCCGGCGAAACCACCGCTGCCAACGTATTCTTTCCCTTCTGCAGATATGCTGTCACATCATACGCCTGATATTGCAGACGCTTGTTATAGCTGGTCCATCCCGGAGTCAGTTCGTCATTCCCCACTCTCCTGCCGTTGATGAAGGCTTCGTAGATGCCATGCGATGTAACATACATAGTAGCCTTGCGGACTTCCTTTGAAACAGACTTTGTCTTTCGGAAGTAAGCCGGAAGAATCGTGTCCGATGCCGTAATCCATTGCGCCTTCCAGTCCTTGGTGCGGATACCCGTCTGCCATTTGGCGACCGACTCTTCAGTCATATTCCCATGGTTGTCCCACACTTGTAGCGTCCAGGTATATTCGGTGTCAGGATGCTGTGCCCCTTCGTAAGTCACAGCTGTGGAATTGTCCGACTCCACCCTACCGCTGTCCCACACCTTTTTACCTCCGGCACTGACCACAATCCGATAAGCCTGCTGCATAGTGCCCGACACGCCGGATGCAAGTATCCAGCTGAATGTAGGCCGGACGTCCGGATCCGTTCCGCACGGCATTGCCAGGCCGTTGGTCCGCATGCAGCTTATCCGAGTTTGCGACTGCCCTTGCGAAAGTCGGAATCCATCCATACCGAACAGAGTCTGTCCAGTGCTCTCCCCTACAAATTCCATCCATACGGCATGTACACCCTTTGTTGTGATACACTCTGTTTCGTACTCCTGCCAGCCCTGTGCTGCCGGCACCGTCACTCTGCATATTTCCTGTCCGTCCGGAGCATCCGTACGGACTATCACCGTGCCACCTGCCACAGACTTCAGTCGGATATGGAAACGATCCAATCCTTCCTTACCGAAGTCCAGATACTTCCATGCAGCCCTATCGCCCGAACGTATTTCTCCCAATTCTTCCCGATGGGCATTACCCTCCATCTGGCGGATACGTACATTGCCCTTTAGCATACATGCCCGTGCAGCATCCACCATCGCGCTTGCATCCAGCGGTCCCGCTGCTCCCTGCGAAGTCATTTCCACTTCATCAATGGTTCCATCCTCATTGAAATGTATCGGTTCTATACATGCTTTTCGCATGGCACGACTGGCATGAGTGGACCGATGATAGAGTACATACCATTGTCCGTCCACCTGCACCACCGAACCATGATTGTTCCATGTCTCGGGATCACACCCGGCATTGTCTATGATGATACCCTTGTATTCATAAGGTCCCATCGGCGAAGTGCTCATTGCATAACCCAAGCTCGTGGGACGTCCCTTGCGGCTGATGTCTGCATAAATGAAATAATAGAATTTCCCGCGCTTCATCACAAAGCTCCCTTCATGAAATCCGTGCTCCGCCTCTGTTACGATACTGTCCTTCATCGAATTCCAGTCCAATGTCTTCATGTCGGCATTCATACGCGCCCCTTTGGCTGCGAACTGCCCCCAGAAGTAATACGCCTGTCCGTCATCGTCTATAAACACATTAGGGTCAATCTGTTTCGGTCCTTCAATCCTGACACCATCACCGAAAGGTCCAACGGGCGAAGAGCTTGTAGCGACATATTCTTCGCCATTCGGAATGTCATAATACAGGTAGTAACGACCATCCTTGTATATCGCATCCGGTGCATACAAGGTTTCTCCCCATTCGAAGGAGTTGCGATGAAGCGTCCATTCCTTCAGATTGTCTGAAGAAAGTACATGATAAATCTTTGAGCAATAGGAATTGGGAACGATATCTGTCGAGCCATAGATATAAAGCTTCCCGTCCTGCCACACTCGTGCAGTCGGGTCAGCAATATATACTCCCATGGGAGATATCGGATTCTGTGCCGCTACCCATACAGGCAGCAGCATCAAAACCCATAAAAGAGATAAGATTCTATTCTTCATGCCTTGTTTCATTTCCTCACTATCAATTGTACTTCAATGTCACAGGACCCAAAAGACCATAGTCCTTGAGTGGAGCATCCGCCTTAGGTCCTTCGATAGTCCAAGTCTTGCGTTCCGCTTCCGGCTGCGAAGCATCAAATGCCAAACGGTTGAACCATGTGCTGGTCACCTTCACCTGAAGGGTGTTTTCACCTTCCTTCAACACACTTGTAATATCCAGAGCAAATGGCTTGCACCACAACGTGCGCAACTTCTGTCCGTTCACAATCACTTCTGCAATCATACTAACTTCGCCCAAATCGAGCATAACTTGCTTTCCTTTACCTTCCCATTGGAAATTATTGGTATACAGCACACTACCAGAGAACGATTTGCCTTCATCAGACATCGGCAATTCACACCATGGCTTCAAGGCTTCTACCTCCAACTGAGCAGGAGCGCCCCAACCTTCAGGGAACTGAAGAATCCATGGGCCATCCACAGACTGCGTATGGCTGTAATCCACCTTTGCCACTTGCTGTTGCTGCATGCCGTGACGGAACACCACAAAACCCGAACCAGCCTTCGGCATGTCCAATTCCACTGTAGCATACTCGCCTTGGCGTGTGGCAGCCAGCGGAGTTACTTCACCCGTCACAGCATTCCACCATTCGGCAGCACCTTCGGCACGGAATGTCACCTTACCTTGGAATGATTGTTGCTTTTCAGGAGTAACGAAATACCAGTCTGCTCCCTTTACACGACGGTGCAACCAGCGTACATCGCCTTGTACATCCGGCTTCATGCCGAGCATCTGCAAGGCTTCTTCCAACGATACACCACTGAGCAGACTGCCCTTTCCCAGGTGAGTCACCTGACCTTGCAATGCCTTGCCCCAGATGTCGTTTACAGCTTGGTCAAATCGTCGTTGGGATTGTTCACCACCCTTCAGACCAGCCAAACGTTTAGGAGCATTGGCCACAACTGTTGCACCTTCCTGAATCATTTGATATAAACGTTCCAATGTTTC
>JAEIGA010016265.1_pt1 | contig 11325 bp, 7 predicted proteins | sample 9270691 | NCBI WGS metagenome assembly JAEIGA01 (sample SAMN17057246, study PRJNA624740) | gut metagenome | biome: biome; isolation source: fecal sample | host: Bos grunniens | place: China: Xizang | collected 2019
GGTCATCGTTATTGCTGGTTACAAAAGCCTTGAACCATATTGTCTCTCCTAAGTAGTACGAAGTGTTGTCGAAATGGAGATATACTCTTTCCGGCGGCAATATATAACCCACCTGCAGCGCACGCAATGCTGCGCTGTCGGTGGGTGTCTGGGCAACAATAAAGGCACTGTTGTACAGTATAATGAATAGAATAAGTATATGCCGAATTCTAATCATTGTTAGATACTTATTTTAATTAAGCCAGATCCTGTTGAATAAATAAGTTCAAAACCATTGTGATATTACTCTCTTTAAACTTCTGTAATTCGTATCTCACGTTATTGAGTATTATGTCAATCTTACGTGAGTGTACCTTTATCTTTTTTGTAATGATTTCATTGCCTATGCTTTTCATCTTTGCCGTGTCACCCTGCTCCTTGTATATCTTGAATTTTTTATAAAGTGGAACGAAACGGTTAGGGCACATGTTATGCGCTAAAGAGAAATGTTCCAATGCTTTATCATGGTTCCCTGTAAACATGTAGCAGTTTGCAATAATAAGCTCAAGATTATAGATTGCTAAGTAATTTCTGCATTCATTGCTCTCTTTTTATTGTTGGCAATTCTTTAACTACCCTTTCTAAATTACAGTAAAGCAATAACTACAGTTTTATTTGCGTTTATTGCTCAATTATCGTGTCTTGTACGAGCTGTTTCAAATATACCGGGTTTATTTTCTCCTTTTCATTTGTGAAGATATTGTTTATAAAAGCCCTATGTCTGTTCAGAAGTCCTTTTTCTACATAGATAGTATCATCCCAGCCGAGTCCCGCCCTGTCGTTCATCTCTCTTATAGCCTTTTCAATGTCGGCAAATGCTTCAGGGTTGGCACGTTCCCTATTTATTTCAAAGATGGCATTCCAAAAAACAGAGCGTTTCATTGGTATCAGGTCCGGATTTCTTGCCCATGTCTCATTTTGTTTCTTGTCATATTCAGCAAAATCGACATTTTTGAATCTTTTTTTGAACGAATCTTCGAGCTTGGAGTTATCCGTTCTCATATAAAGCCAGGTCGTATCATACGGGAGAAAATTTGATAAATACATGTTCGATATAAAAGCCAATGATGTCATAGTAACTTGTACATCAAGACTGCTTTTGGGTGAATACTTCCCATAAAGCTCATTGTATAATATGCTATTCTCCAATATAGTACCTTTTTCGAGTCCCAAATCGGTATAGAACTTTTCATCATTAAGTTTATTATACTTTGTGTTTTCTCTGGCTATACTGTCACATATTATATTCATTTTATGGTTTACAGAATATCCATTCTGCATTACAATGCAGATGAACATTGTTGTAATTAGATAACGGCAAGTTAGCATTATTCTCATATTTCTGAAATTAAATAAACATACTTGAGTTTTAAAGTATAATATCAAAAGATTTGATGTGTAGAGTGTGCTCTACTATTATTTCTTGCTATTGCTTCAAAAGTTGCATTCCCGATTTTATATCTATATTTGTAAGCAAAATCAACCTCTTTAAGGTATTCTGGCCTATCCCAGTTATAAGAGATGTTGCTTTCCAATACCAAAGAATTTTCAATATATTCCAGTTGATAGTTTTCTGCAATTTCTTCCACTTGTCTAAGTGATAATAATTCATTTTTCCCGTTTTTTGGCATGTTGCTTACTTTGTAAATAGTTTGATTGTCAAAATCATTGAAAGAAATTGTTGAATATGCTCCGTATTGAAACTCATATGAAATACTATAGTGATAGTAGTTGAAATCAGAATAGAAGTTGTGATATTCTGATGCAGTAAGTGACTCTAAAACAGTTGCCGAACCTGTGTACACTTTATTGGGGTCGTGTATATATTCATTTTTGTCTGTATCGTTTGTATATGCAATAGTAACTTCATCAACAAGACTATCGTCCATTACTAAATTTCGAGAAGCAAATCTTTTTTCAGCGTTTTCGATTGGTTCAAGTCCAACTTCTTTTCTCATAACATTTTCGATGATATTAAAAAAGAAATCATCATAGTCACTAGCAGATGCATTCTCATTTATAGTATAATTTACATTATATCTATTATTTAGTTCGGCCATACGCGCCTTAACTTCCTCTATTGTAATCTCGTCGCCAATAGACCTTGTTATTGCACTCCTCTGCATCTCTGCAACAGGCATACAATCGTCACAGTCTTCGTTTGTACACGACATGAACGTTGTCATAACTGATACTATACATGCAAACATAAAAATAAGTTCTCTTTTCATTTTTGTTTTTTGTTTTAAAATTGTTAATAAATTGTTTATATAGTTGTGATATTACTCTCTTTAAACTTCTGTAACTCGTATCTCACGTTATTGAGTATTATGTCAATCTTACGTGAGTGTACCTTTATCTTTTTTGTAAGAATCTCATTTCCAATGCTTATCATCCTTGCTGTATCGCCCTGCTCCTTGTATATTTTGAACTGTTTGTAAAGCGGCACAAAACGGTTTGGGCACATATTGTGCGCAATCTCAAAATGTTCAAGCGCCTTTTCGTCATTACCTGTAAAAAGGTAACTGTTTGCAAGTATAAACTCAAGGTCATAGCTTGATAAATAATTCTTGCATTCATTGTAGATGTTTATGCACCTATCATAATCTTCGTTGTTGTATTCTACTGTTGCCAGTGAGAAAAGAAGCCTTCCTTTGTCAATGCGGTAGTTCTTCCATTGGTTGAATACAGCCATTGCTGCTTGCTTGTTTCCTTCGTGGTATTCGTTGATAGCATTGTTCCAAATACGCTCATCATTGAATGCCATAATACTTGCTCCACCATACGCCAATAATAGTGCAACCATAGTATAACGTATGATGCTTTTACTCGTAATAAGGCTGTTTGTGAATGGCAGTACAGGAATATATGCCATTGCCATTACAAGTACAAAGGAGACAAAAAGGGGGTATGAAAAGCAACTCCATAGAAGCAACAAAGCAATAAAGTGTAGGCAACAGCAACTCTCCTTATCACGTTTCTTGTATAGGAGATATATGGCTGTTCCTATAAGAGCAAGAAATAGCAACAACGTGTGGATGCCGTAGTTGACAGCAATGTATATATACTCGTTAAGAGGATGCTTTATGTCATCAGCTAGTATTTCTCTTCTTTCGTCATTGTTGTTATTGAAGTATTTGGCTTGGTAGAGCATGTAATTTGATTCAAAGCCATCCTCGCCCCATCCAAGAGGCCTTTCGGCAATCATTTCCATACTGTTCTTAAGTATAAATGCCCTGCCGGCTGTAGAGTCATTCTTAATAAAAATGAGAACAGAGACTATAGCAAACAACATTAATATTCCTGATGATAATAGAATATATTTCTTAAAATGCAGTATTCGATACGATAGATAGATTGCCGATAATAGCATTGCAATTATACCGGTTCGTGAACCTGCAAGTGACACCGCCACGAAACAAGTCAGATATACAAGAACAATTATTGTAAGTAGCCATTTTTTGTTGGTGTCGGCAAAATAAGTTACCGCAGGTATCGAAAGCGTTATACCCATTGCGTATATCGATGTGTTATATCTGCTTGCAAGGAACACACTCACTACGCCGACAATGGATATTGTAGCCATGCTCATAGCAAATTCATGTATCACTTGGTGTCGGTACTTTTGAGAGAGTAGCAGATATAGTGATAATACAATAAATGTAAATGTAGGGATATGTGTTTCCCACCAAACAGTCTCTGTGCCGATTGTATTATATCGGTAAAAGACAGACAAAACCAATGCTATAAATATAATTAAAACACTTGACATTCTACAGCTGGTGTAATAATGTTATCATATATGAAACATTGCTTACCGTCAATAATGACAAAAGGCATCTCTTCCTTGCCTTCTGTAAGATTTTCAAGCCAATATAATTTGTTCGCGGGGACACCGCAGAACTCAATATATTCATATTCCGCGGAGTTTGTACCGACGGTTTTCCAACCGTTGTCCCAATAGTTGAGCCTGTATGTGTTACCAGCTTTTATCCCATTATCAGCATTCAGTGGGGCAAATCGCACGGCTGTAACAACTTGCGGTTCATCAAGGGTCAGAGTTATGTTAGGATAACCTCCCGGTGCGGTCTGCATATTGCCGTCATACTCCTTTGCCCATGTCATGCGATTCCTGTTCTTGTCAAGAAGCTTTACCTTGCCGTCGGCTGTTGCGTGCTTGGTATCGCCGGGTGACAGAATGTGTACGCGTGATGCAAGCTCCGAATTTTCATATCCGTAACTATTGTCAGTTAGCCACTCCAGATGCGATATATTTGCATGTGGGTGCTGTGGTGGAGCGCAGAAACGATAGTACCGGTATTTGCCTGTACGGTTGAACTTGTACTCCATCAATTGTGGCAGTGGAGCCTCTGTTATAGTATGTAGCACAACGGCATCAGAAAAATCGGCCTTATTGGCACCAAGGAAACGTCCGCCGATAAGTTCGTTGGCAATCCTTGCCATCTTCTCCTTACGGGGAAATTTGCGGGTAAGTAGCAAGGACGTGGAGACTGTGTCTTTGTCTACACCAGGTATATGTTTCATTTGTGCATTTCCGCCCTCAATAGCTATGTAGAATGGCTCAGAGAAACTTTTATAGCCCTCCTTTGTACAGTACACTGGAAGATAGAGGATGTCGGGAAGAGCATTGTTAAATGTGACAGTATTTGTGAGGCTGTCGATGACCCCCCATGTTGTAACCTTGATACCGCTATGGGCATTGAAGACTGCGAGATATGCAAGTTTGTTGCCGTATGTGGTGTCGGCCGGCAGCGTGACGCTATGCACATCCATATATAGTGATGTAACGTCCAGTATGCAGGGACTGGAGAGCTCGGCGGGTACTCGTTCGCCTTTACGGTGAAGAAAATATGGGGTATTCTTCTGGGCGGCGAAAAGGTTCCTGTACACATTGAGGCATTTAGGACTGTCAAAACTGAAATTGCCAGGCAATGAAGACTCTGCATTGAAAGGAAACCATTTTATGCTATCTGTATCATAGACACTGCAATGAAAATGTTTCCCAACAAAATCCCTATAACCGATTACATTCTCAACAACAACAGGAATACCACAAGCACGTAGTATATTGCATCCCCATACGGCGATGTCTGTGCAATCGTGTGCACCATGTACATACATATCGTAAAGTCCGGCTGCACTCTTGCGTCTATTCTGTCCGTTGATATTACGAAGATTACCGATGGTAAGGTTATATCGTCTTATGCAATCTTTGAGTGTCGTAGCGGAGTCAATGTGCATCATTGGAGCAAAGATACAGTTAAGTCTCTTGCCATCGTTGACAAAGCCATACGAATATAGTGAGGTGTAAGGTAAAATATATTCCTTGAACTCCTCAAAAGAGAGCTGTGATGCATAAGGGTTACTTTTCCACACATTGAAAGCATTGTCAATATGGCGTATAAGAAATTCTTCACTAATAAAGGTGCTGTCCCAAACAATAGAGTCTATTGTGAGTATGTCGGGAAGATTCTTTTCTGCAAGCAACGTATCGCGTACTGCTTGTATTTTCTTTATAGTATCATGCGATACAGCATCATAGCTGTAATGTTTGCGTAATGCGAGCATTATACTGTCAGTCTCCTCTCGCCATCGCTCCCATTCAGCATTCTCTTCTGCAATACTATTTATTGAAAAATGATACTTAATGTTTTCAAGAAGGAACTTTGCCGCTTCATATTTAAGGCTGTCTTGATCTACCATTTTATAATAAAACAGTATATCATGCTTTTTAGATCTGCAGCACGACTTATCAAATACTAAGATAATACTGGCTACAAACGCGATTAATATAATTAAGTTCTTCTTCATCGAATCCAATAATAGATGAACTAATGTCTTGTTTATTCGGTACCTGTTGTTAGTTATAGACCTTGTAAAGGTAGGAATACAGTTTCTCTCGCCCAATAAAGCCCCGTCCGACTATGTCTAAATGTGCATAGGTGCGTTCTTTTGGTCGTTAAGTTATTTATATACAATCGCTTAAGTCGCATTGTTGCTCATGATATAAATCTTCTGCTTCTTTTAATATCGTACATGACTGGACGGATATATATTATTGAAGATTATGTTTGATTGAACAAAAGAAGTTGATACAACTTGCTTTGACCGATGTGTGGCAGTATCCATCATTGAGTTGTTCTCACATCCGGGTTGATGATATGATTCTATATTGCATATCCTACTGGATTCATTTTCTGTTCCAACCCGCAATCGTTACAATAAACTTCTTGTATGTTGCTCCATTCATTTCAAATTCAGTTTTGGAGAATAGTAGTCAAAGAACCCTATAGACTCAAATTCTGCCACCTTCATTTCTGCGAACCAGTTCCCATCCTTAGCAAGAACCTTATACGTATCGTATGCTTTCTTTTCATCTTTTTTTGTCCCGATACCGCGTTCATAGCAATAGGCAAGCCGCAAGAGATGTTCTTTCATTCCGTTGTTTACACTGCGCTCCATCCATTTGAAGGCTTTTTTCTTGCTTCTCTTGACATAATATCCATTAAGGTAGCAATAGGCTAGATAGCTTTGAGCTTCGCCGCAGCCAAGTTCTGCGGCCTGCATAATATATTTTATTGCCGGTGACTTATGCAGTTGGCTTTTATTCATTATCGTAGCAGAGTCTGCCCTTGCATGAATCCTGCCCAGACAGTAAATTGCCTTGGCATCGTTCTTCTGTGCGGCCATAGTATAATAATATATGGCCTGTTTATCGTCTCTATCCACTGCAACCCCTTTCTCGTAGAAATTTCCAACAGTACGGAGCGATGCCGTGTGCTGTTCCTCGGCAGCCTTCTTGAACCATTCGAGTGCAATGCTGTCGTTCTTGGGAACAGCCTCGCCATCGTGGTAACATGTTCCTAAGCGATAGTAAGCCTCAGTCTCCCCTCTCTGCGCAGCTATAAGGAAGCATTGATAACCCAAACGTTTGTTCTCCTCGGTTCCTTTCCCATCGTAATGACATACTCCTAAGTGAAGCAGAGCCGGTGAATGCATATCCATAGCGGCTGTGTGAAAACATTTGAAAGCGTTATCATAATCCTTGCGTGAAAGAAATGCCTCCCCCTTCTTTGTAAGTCTGTAGTTATTTATCAGGTTTGCCGGATTCTCCTCAATGTCGTGTGCTATTCTGCTCCAAATTTCATTGCTTCTGTCTGTAGAACAGGAGAGTAATTCATCAGTTCTGTTCTCAACACTCCTGTTTGCCATATAGAGATTTCTTCCGATACCCTCTATATCGACATACATCTTCTGGGGTACGGAATCGCAGTAAAAAGTATATTTCATCCTGCCATCTGCGGTGTTCTTTGCATCCGGCAGCCAAAACAATGTCCTTGAACGTCTTTTTTCTTTCTCAATATGGGAAACTTCTTTTTGTTCATAGAAACGTTTGCTTTGGGCATATCCTTGTAGTCTGGTATATCGGTGAAGCCGTGTGTTTGCAAGGTTTGGGATATATTGCCTCTTCCGTTCCTCTTCGGTATAAGGGACAAAGCAAGCGACATAATCGGGGTGTTCGGGACTGAACATACCGGTTCCGCTGCTGCCGTCGTACATTACTTTTCCGTTACCGTCGGCCATTTCTGCCCCAGAGTAATTATCGGCTTGCAACAAGCCTAACGGGTGCAGAATTGTGCGGGAAAGAAAACCTGCGTAATACATTGCATTGCCTTTTCTTAGCATTGCTTCTCTTTTCTTTGCCCATAAAGCCGCACTATTCAGATACTGCTTGCGTGTAGGATAGTCATGCCTTATGTAGAATTCCTTGAATGCCATCATTTTGCCGGCATCATCGCCTGATAGATATTCCTTGTCCTCTACCGGGATTGAATCCGGGTCAAAGCCATGCTTCACCACAATAGAGTGCGTCCAGCGGCTCCAATAGAAATTATGTCTCCACATAGTGCTGGCAAGAACATCGCTTGCTCCACGGACCTCACGTGAGGTGTGTACTTCGTATCCGAGCATGAAAGCCTCGTCATTTATGTTCACGTCCATAGGGACCAGCACAGCAATGCCATCATTGGAACTGCTTAGCTCTTTACACTCTCCCATGGTCTCATTGTACCGTTCCGTCCACGACTTGTCATAATTGTATTCCCATTCATTCAAGAAATCATACCGCACACAGCTGCGTGGCGGGCGGGCATATCTTGTACCTTTTGCCTTGCTTATCTTAAATTCCGGCAACAGCCAGTTTCTGAATCCGGTTCTGACAGCCGTCGTATCCTTGCTGTCGCCGATACTGGCATTCAGTTCATCGGGTTTGCCGGTCTCACAGAATGCCATCTTCTTGAATGCTGGCGAGAAGTAGCGGTCGAGAATGAATATGTAACTTGAATCGGATGCCGTGGAATCTTTGTTTATTATCTGGTTGTGCCGAAAAACTTTAGACAGGATTGCATATCTGTCTCCATAGAAATCTTCGGTACTTATAATAAAGTTTCCTTTATCATTCGTGTTGAAGAAGAAGTATTGCAACAATGTATCCTTCTGGAGCGTAAGAGTGACTCTACTTTTCTTTTGTGGCATGAATGATTCTTCGCCATAGCTGCCAAAAGATTTGGAGACAAGGTGCTTGAGGAGTCTTCCCTTTATCACAATGCCTGTTTCAACAGGGTGTTGCAGACTCGACTGTCTGCTTGAGAGCCTTGCCCAATCGTATGAGGTCCAGCCATGAGTAAGCATTATAAGCTCAAGTTCGCGCTTTCTGTTCTTGTTGTTGCTGTCGAAGTAGCGTCCGGCATCGGGGATGTATCCTTTCAGTTCACTTCCAAGCAGCAAATGTGTGTACATATTGTGGGAGTAACTGTTTTTCTCGCGGGTATCGGCATCGGTAACGGATATTGAGAATTCTGCATCATCCGGAATAGGCAGTCCGTCCTCACGTTCAACATCAATGCCGATTCTGCCATGCAGAGGGACGGTAAGGCTTTCTGTATCCATGCCGCTTACCGTTACACGTAAACGGGCTGTCTGCATGTCACCGGGCTGCAAAGTATGATGCTGTACAAAGAATTGACGCTCGACAAGCGGAATTCCATTCTCGGTAAAAGCAATTATGCGGTTTACCCCCTCAGCAATGCTATCCCTGTGTATCTTGATAGAGATGTCATTTCTGCTGTTCTTGAATGAACGGTAGTACTGCATATACCCCTTATTCAGTACTGCAACCCCTAAAGGGATACTGTCAGGAAGATTATCCTTCAACAGCAGATGGAAAGAGTCTTTCTCCTCATTGGCTTTTATTACGACTCCGGACTTCTCGACTGAAGGCAAAGTAAACGCAAAATCCTTTCTTCTGCCTGTCTTATCAACAGATTTGACAATAGCGGAATACTCGGAATCGCAATTTGGCGATAGCTCAAATGTACCCTTGCCATAATATTCGGGTACAGTACGTAATATCTCTGTTCCATTCTCGAATATCGTTATGGTATCTGTCGATGGACGTCCGTTCAGTGAAAGAAGTTCGTATGCGACAGTACTTGTCATGCCGTTTACAAGGTGACCGCCTTCGGGATAGAACTCCAAACGGCATTCAATATCATCATTTGTCTGCCACTGGCCGCGATAGAGAGTTCCACGTTTGCGGTCAAGCATCTCCTTTATCTCATAGTGCCCGTCATTAACAGGTTCATAAACAGGAAACACGCGCGAGAATATAGCATCGTCGCCCCAGTTGAGCATGTAGCGTGTGTATGCCCGAACCTCAAAATATCCCGATAACAAAGACTTTTTCAGTTCAAACTCACCGTGACAACGTCCATTGTCGTCCAGTCTGTATTTTTTGGTCTCGACAACATAACCTTCAGGAGCACAAAGCTCAACATACAGAACTTTGCTCTGTGCAGTTCGGGTATGGTCGTCACCGCTTACAACGTGGCCCTTAAACCACATCGTTTCGCCAAGATAGTAACTCGTGTTATCAAAATGAAGATAAACCCTCTCCTGCGGAAACAGCTCATTTGCCATTATTGCACGCATTGCCAACGTGTCCAAAGGTGACTGCGGTAATACCCTCAGACATATCAATAATAGTATAATGACTATAGGATGCGTTTTCTTCATTGGTTACATAACAATCAAGCCTTGAATATCTCCGTCTCAATAACTGGATACAATACGCGAGTTCTGAGAATTCAAATTTACATCAACATCGGATAAGCTTGCCTTTTGTTTTAGCCCTTGTTCAACAAAATCAAAGAACTCATCAGTAATATCTGTAGGGTCTGTATTTTCTGACAATATCACAGGAACTCCATATTTGTCACCAAGTTCATTCAAACGTTCTTGTATCTCTTCCATACTCATCTCCGTTTTTGCAGTTCTTGTATTCTGTGGCTGTTCTTGTGTGTATGCATTCTCAGATTCGTCACTGCTGCACGATACGAACGTTGTCATAGCAGATACGATACACGCAAACATAAAAATAATTTCTCTTTTCATTTTTGTTTCTGTTTTAAAATTGTTAACAAGGTATTTACTCTTATTGATTATCCATTGCATAAGAAGCATGAAAAATATAATTATTACCAGTGTTACAATGATATAATTCAGAGGTGTGAAAAATTCTATTATAACACTTGATGAAATAAGCATTGTTAGACCTAATATAAAAATATTGTATCATCTTTTAGTTGATATAAGAAGTAGGTTATAAAAATATTGACAGCTACATAAGCTTTAATTATACCAATAATGTATATAAAATGAAACACTATTATAGGCAGCAGGTACGGATTTAATTTAATAGTTTTAATACAGACGTTTATTGTTATAATTTCTCACTACTGCCACAATTACATTTGTGCTAGCACAAATGTAAGCAGCACCCATACAACAGCTGGCTGGATGCACTACAGCCGATGTTATCGGCAATTCCGCCGCACGCACCGGCTATCATTCTGCCTGATGAACGAAACATTTTCTCCATATCATTTATTTGTCGTTACAAAATTTCCTTTGTTGTCAAATATACCTCACTGGATTTGATAGTATAAAATATTCTTGTCCGAGCTTGTCTGGTTTTATCCTGTTTTAAAACTACAAGCGTATTACGTTGATTATCTACGGATTCTGTGATGCCCGTTCGCGTTTTGTTTTCCTTCTTTTCGGACATGTCTGTACGATTGAATTCTTTTGAAGGGCTATTTTATATTATCTTTGTGAAAATTGTTAATACATTATGAAACATACTAAGTACATACTTTGTCTGTTATTGACAACGATCTTGTCAATTATTTCCTGCAGTAAGAGTAC
>JAEIGA010016266.1_pt1 | contig 11324 bp, 11 predicted proteins | sample 9270691 | NCBI WGS metagenome assembly JAEIGA01 (sample SAMN17057246, study PRJNA624740) | gut metagenome | biome: biome; isolation source: fecal sample | host: Bos grunniens | place: China: Xizang | collected 2019
ACGCATTCTCTTCCATGAATCAGGAATAAGGCCTTCAGAATAACAATACTCCGAGTAATCCTGCAATATATCTTGCATATCGTAATCACGTTCGTCGATTATTGCCTCGATATTCTTAAGGATATCTTCAAATGTTGTATTGAAGTGAGAGATATTTGTGCTATTTTGTTCATTATAAAGATAGAGTTTTTCTTTAAAGTCCCTTTTGATGGATTCTTTCATCGGTTTAGGGTCAAGCGTTAAAAGAACTTTATATTTTTCGTTCTCGAAAGTATCCAAGTGGCTTAACAATTGCGGAATAGAGAAATCACCATTTAGTTTGGTTTCAACAACGATCTTAAAACTCGGCTGACTTATTACTGCGTCTGGGACAGAGTTCTTCGCTTTCTTCTGTAATTCAAGTTCCATCTCAATTTCAGCATTCTGTGGCAAGAAATTTTTTATTAGCTTATAAAATTTATTTGGAGAATATGTATATAACCTATTTAACAACAGCATTGTGTTAGCCGTCTCAACATTTTCTTTTTGATGATATCTTTGGAAATAATGAATTTTCATTTTACACCTCTAACTCTTCAGCTTATCTGTCCACTCGCCTTCCTTAAACCCAACGAGCACAAAATCTTCCCCCACGAGAATAGGTCTTTTCACAAGCATTCCGTCATTGGAAAGAAGGGATAACATCTCTTCCTCAGTCATGTTGGGAAGCTTATTTTTTAATTCCATAGATTTATAGAGAAGACCGCTTGTGTTAAAGAATTTCTTAAGCTCAAGACCGCTTTTTTTATGCCACTCACGAAGCTCCTCAAGTGTGGGATTATCCGTTTTTATATCTCTCAGCTCATATTCTGTCTTATTATCATCCAGCCATTTTTTCGCTCTTTGGCAGGTGGTACATTTTGCATAGCATATAAATTTTACCATTTTGTTTTCCTTTCTCATTCCAAGGCTTCAAGCAAAAAGCTCACTGGACGAAATCCGTCATTGCAGGAGATCATTGCGCTTTTCGGGTCCTTCATCCACCCATCAAAAAAATCACCGCCGCCGCAGGCAAGGGTCAAAACGAATGGGGAGACGCTTTCCCAGGCGCTGTCGCAAAAGCCCTCGGGCTTTTTGTGTCCCTCGCATATAAAGATCTGACCTTCTTCAAGGTCGCAGGCGTGCTCTATGGGGTTTTCGTATTTTTCTATGAGATCGTCATATCTCGCTTTTCGAATAACCGTGATCTTTACTTTTTTCATATTCCTGACCACTCCTTTCTTTGCATTTGTGCCGTTTCATTGAATTCTTTGCCGCTTGCAAAGAAAGGCACAAATGGGGTTTGAAAAAGGCAAACATTCGATTTGTACTTGCCGTATTTTCAAGCCTATACTCCCAAAAGACTTTGATCGAAGGCGAAAAGCGCCTCGTTTATTTCAAAAACGTTGTAGTTTCCGTGCTTTATAAAATATTCGATTATAACGTCGAACTTATTGCTGTGTGACAGGGCAAATCCTGCCTTTTTCAGCATATCCTCAGTTTCGGGAAGGGAAAGCTCTAAGGCGATGGCAAAGGCTATGACCGTGGGCTTTGAGGGCTTGTAGTTAATATCGCTTCGGATCTTTGAAAAGAGCTTTCTGTCGATATTTGCCCTTTTGTAGCACTGGGCATCAGTCATTCCGCTTTCATCAATTTTGCGAAGTAGCATCTGAGAAAAGCTTTCGTCAAGGCTTTCAAGAGCAAAGTCAAGATCTTCGTCAAAGGGCGCACCACCACAGTAGCAAAGATCCTCTGCTTCAATTTTCAATGTCCGTGCACACATGGGAGAGCGCATTCTTTCCCGACGTGATTCAGTATGCTCGTCTACGTAATTGTCGTCGATATACTCACAAATATCGAAAAACAGCTTCTCACTTATCTTATAGGAAGCCTTGTCAAATACCACCACGTAAACGGTCATATCGTTTTCCAAAAGAAATTTGCTGAACACCCCTATGGCAATTTCCAAAGCCAAAGCTTTCGGAAAACCATTGTTACCGGTAGCAAGCAAAGGAAATGCTATTGATTCGCAATTGTTTTCACGAGCGAGTTCCAACGCGCTTTCGTAGCAATTTTTAAGGATCTGCTCTTCGTCGGATGCACCATCCTGCCACAGAGGGCTTACAGTATGGATAACATACTTGGCACTAAGGTCAAATCCCGGAGTTAATGCAGAGCTGCCAACAGGGATGTAACCTATTTTCTGTCTTGCAAGAATAAGGTTTTTACCTGCTTTGTGATGTATGCCCGCATCGGTGCCACTACCTATTACGGGTTTGTGGTTGGCGGTGTTAACAATAGCATCAACATCCATATTAACAATATCATTTCTTACAATTTCAAAAGGCATAAGGCATAATCACCCTTTTTACAGAAAATTTATTATTCATCCAGTTCTGCAAATTTTGCAGCCATTGTAGGATTGTTTCTGGTAAGGCGCTTTATAGAAAGTTCCTCGGCTTTGTTGTTTGCCAATCTTAGGTTGTTTTCAGAAGACAAAAGGGCATCCTTGGTCTTTTGGAGATGATCTATGGTTTTGTCTATTTCCTCTATGGCTTTTTTGAATTTTTCGCTGGCTATACGATAATTTCTGGAGAATTTATCCTTGAAGTCGTTCATATCCTCTTCAAAATGGGATATATCTATATTTTGGTTGCGAATTACCGCCAATTCTTGCTTGTATTGCAATGAATTGAGAGAAGCATTTCGAAGGAGTGTAATCATTGGTATAAAGAACTGGGGTCTTATAACATACATTTTAGGGTATCTGTAAGAAACATCTACTATACCTGTATTGTACAATTCATTATCCGCCTCAAGCAAAGAAACCAAAACAGCATATTCGCATTTTTTCTCGTTGCGGTCTTTGTCGAGTTCCTTGAAAAAATCTTCGTTTTTGTGTTTGGTGGCTGTTTCATCCATTTCGTTTTTCATTTCAAACATAATAGATATAAACTCCGTGCCATCCTCGGAAAACTCACGGAATATAAAGTCACCTTTGCTGCCGCTTCGTGCATCGTTGTCCTTTTCAAAATACGCATTTTGAAAACCTGTAGCACGAAGCTTGTTAAACTCAATCTCACAATGTTGTTCCAGAGTTTCGCCAACCATTTTAGTGGACTGTTTTGCTTTGAGATCTCTGTAGTAAGCAATTTGTTCATCTTTGCCTTTGAGCTTTTCTTCGTAGTTTTCCTTAAGAGTCTGCTCTTTCAACTGTGCTGTCTTTTCGTTGGTTTCTATTTGACCGTTAAGAAGAGCTATCTTTTCTTTTTGCTGTGATATTTCTTTGTCTTTTTGAATGACAGCTTCATTTATAGCAAGCTTTTTTTCGGTTTCCATGGAAAGCAGCTGAGAGTTCAATTTCTCCCTCAAAGCCACTATTTCGGCATCTTTTTTTGCAAGCTCTTTGTTTAAGCTCTCAGTTGTTTCTGCCTTGGCAAGCTTTACAGCAGCTTCCTTCTGCTGATTATAATAGTTGGTGCGTTCTTCTATTTCTTTGTTAAATTCCTTGTCACGTACTTGTTTTACTATAGAATCATAGCCGGATTCATCAACCTGAAAAACCTCTCCGCAATTGGGACATTTTATCTCTTGCATATGTAACACTCCATTCAAGCTTTTAAATATTCACTGATAAATTGTATCATAAAACAAAAATTATTTCAAGTAAAGACAATATAAGTTCATCCTCGGTAATCATCACGCACAAATGGCTCGGAAACCGTCTTTTTGATGATATCCATGTATTTGTCGGGCTTGCGATATGCGTTGCCGTGGACTTCATTTTGACGATAAGTGCGAAGCATATCCATATCAAACTCAGCAACAAATATACCCTCTTGACCACTTGCCTCCATAATGCAAGTATCACGAGATCCGAAAAGCTCGGGAAGATATGCAACCCCATCAAATGCACTGGAATGACCATTGCAATCGGGTACCAAATCGGGATAATTGCAGGTGGCTATACCCATCATATTTTCATATGCCCTGCCCCTCAGCTGAGACAGACGGTTTATCTCCATTGGGCAGGCGTTTGGCACAAGAAGGATTTCCGCACCGCGAAGCATAAGTATGCGTGCACTTTCCGGAAATTCCCTGTCATAGCATATCATTGTGCCTATCTTTACATTACCTATTGCGGTATCTATATCGGCAACATAGAAATCCTCTCCGGGGACAAGAGCTTTTTCCACACTGAAATCGCAGGTATGAACTTTGGCATATGTTATTTTACTGTTTCCAAATCGATCAAAAAGAACAAGAGAATTGCTTACACCTTTTTCAACTTTCTGAAGAAAAGTTATGCATATTGCCATATCAAGTTCTTTTGCAAGGAGTCCAAAAGTTGTAATAAACTCATCGTTGACAGATATGGCTTCTTGTGTCCAAACCTCAAAAGGTCTGTTGTATATGTCATATCCATTACTGTACATTTCGGGAAACAAAACTATGTCTGCACCCAATTTCTTTGCCTTGTGGCAATATTCAATTCCTTTTTTCAGATTTCCTTCAAGAGTGCCTGTAGGGGCAATCTGCAGAAGTGCTACTCTTAATTCGTTCATTTGTATTCACCCGATATATATTTTTGGCTATATGTGTATATCTTTTAACATTTTTCGTTTATCCTTCCAATCGGGACAAACCAAAGAAAGCTCTTCATAGAATTTTTGGGAATGATTGGATTGGAGGAAATGTGTAAACTCATGGAAAACAACATACTCAATGCATTCCAAGGGAGCATACATAAGATTGGTATTGAAAGTCAGTATTCCCTTTACAGAACGACAATTTCCCCAGCAAGAGGTCATAGGGCGAAATTTTATCTCGGGGAATTTTACACCACGCTTTTCATAATAGGGGTACACGGATTTACATATATCAAGAATAACATCTTTAATCTGAGATTGGGTATAATACTGCGTAGGACTTGGCCTGTTCTTCAGTTTGTTTAGTGCGTTTGATATAAAATCCTGCTTTGACAGTATAAACTTTTCAATAATGCCAATTGGCACATAGGGATTTGCTGAAACCATAACTGTACCGTCGGACTTGATGCGAAGATTTATATTTTTAACATTTTTGTAAGTCAATTCATAGGAAATACTTTTTTCACCTGAAGTTATAGTTTTTATCATATAAATACCTGCTTTGTTTTATTACCTATGATACCATATATCCACTTTTCTTTCAACACCAAATTAACAAAAAAACAGGCGGTGCTTTATATTGCAAAGCACCGCTAAAATGATTTGTATATTTATAAATGCACAGAGTTAATATTTTTTGTAGCACATACATTCCGCAGAGTGGCCATTTATTACGCCTATCGCTTGCAAAAATGAGTATATGATGGTAGAGCCTACAAAGGTCATACCTCGTTTTTTTAAGTCTTTGGATATGGCATCGGAAAGCGGAGAAGTTGCTCTTTGGGTAAATTCTTCGTAAAAAATTTCTCCGTGGGTAAAGGTGCTGATATACTCTGCAAAGCTACCGAATTCCCTTTGGATAAGCCTATATACAGCACTGTTTTTAATAGCAGCATTAACTTTAAGCCTGTTGCGGATGATGCCTTCATTCTTCATAAGCTCATTTATTTTGACATCATTGTAATTAACAACTTTATCAATATCAAAATTGTCAAAAGCTGCGCGAAAATTCTCTCGCTTATTTAAAACACATTCCCAGGAAAGACCTGCCTGAAAGCTTTCGAGAATAAGCAGTTCGTAAAGCTTTTTATCATCCTTTACAGGCCTACCCCATTCTTCGTCGTGATACTTGATATACAAAGGGTTTTTGAGATTGACCCATGAACATCTTATGCACATTTTAATTCCTCCAATGTAAAGAACTATTTATTTGAATCACGCAAAGGGTCAGAACAAAGTTACCTGAAATTGAAATTTTTGTCAAATACTTTTGCAAGTATAACCCCAAGGACAATACCCGCTACACCCTGTATTGCATTGGCAGGAATATTAACCGCAGAAGGTACAAAGCCATAGAGAAAACCTTCAAATACAAAGTAACCCAAAACCATTACTGTTTCTGCAACAATACCACTTATGATTCTTGAAGATACGGAATCCGTTTTTTTACATAAGAGTTTGAAACCATAGCACGCAATAAGTGCCATAACTCCCTTTATAACAAAAGTTGCCGGTGCATACAAAGCATATCCGGAAAAGACATCCGCCAACGCAGAACCTACTGCGGCAGCAAGAAAGCCATATAAAGGCGATAACATAAATCCGGCAAGAAGGACTATGCAATCTCCTAAATTCAAATATCCCTTTAAGGGTGACGGAATTTTGATAATCATAGTTGCCACACAACACAATGCCGCAAACATTGCAGCCATTACTATTTTCTTTGTTTTACTGTTTTCCATTTATTTATTCTCCTGCTATTGAAATTTTTATGATGTTAGTATACAATATAACTGATGATATGAAAATAGTCAGAAAAGGAGAAAGTTATATAACCAGATGAAATATTTAATTGATGAACAAAGTAAAGAACCTGCTTACATACAGATTTATAACCAAGTGCGGGACGACATAATAAACGGAATTTATCCCTTCAACAGTAAGCTTCCCTCCAAACGAACCGTTTCAACAGATGCAGGTGTAAGCACAATTACAGTTGAACACGCTTATTCTCTGCTATACGATGAGGGGTACATTGAGCCGAAAGAGCGAAGCGGATATTTTGTTATATTTAACACTGATTTGGGATTTATTTCTACACCTTCCGAAACACAAAAAATGCCTTTGTACAAACACACCGACCGTTCTGTTACAGATTTTCCTTTTTCGGTTCTGGTAAAAACCATGAGAAGCGTTATATGCGAATACGGCCAAGGCATTCTTGAACGGTCACCCAACTTCGGCTGCGTTGAACTGCGGGAAGCCATTGGCAGATACCTTGCCAAGAATCGTGGTATAATAGCCGATACAAGCCAGATTGTAATTGGTTCAGGATCGGAACACCTGTATACAATGCTTATTGAACTATTCGGCAAAAACACAATATATGCAATAGAATATCCTTCCTACAAAAAAATAGAGGAAGTATACACATCTGCACAGATAAGTCTTGAAAAGCTTCCCCTTGGAAATGATGGCATTGACAGCTATGCTCTGAAAAACAGTAACGCTGACATTTTGCATATATCTCCATACAGAAGCTATCCAAGCGGTGTTACTGCAACTGCCTCGAAACGTCACGAATATATGAACTGGGCAGAAAGAAAAGGAAGATACATTATTGAAGATGACTTTGAATCGGAATTTTCAATATCAAAAAAACCCTTTGAAACTATATTTTCGCATAGCCGACAAAACAACGTTATATATATGAACACCTTTTCGATGACTATTTCTCCTTCCTTCAGAATAGGCTATATGGTGTTGCCAAAAGAGCTGGCGAAGGAATACAACAACAAGCTTGGCTTCTATTCCTGCACAGTGCCGACATATATGCAACTTGTATTGGCTGAGCTAATTAAAAACGGTAATTTTGAAAGACACATAAACAAAGTAAGACGTTTGAAAAGGAAGGACAATTATTTATAAACTCCACAACTTACTGCAATGCCCCAATTCGTGCTGCATGCACTAATTGGGGCATTTTATAAATCACATAGGTTTTAATATCATTTAAAACATTTCATTAAACACAGCTTCAAGATTTTCATCGGAATACTCAATTTCCGCCGAGAACATTCTTGCATAGTCGCAAAGCAAATCAATGTACACTCCCTCGGAATTAACCGCAAGAGTATGTATAAACGCAGTAGCCAAAACAGCAAATTTTACCTTTGAGCAAAGGTCACCATCAAATAGCATTGAGGGCAGATGTCTGTAGAGGAAATATACCACAAGATTTTTTAGCGGAAGTTCGTATTCTTCAAGGTCAACAGAAGCGAATTTATCTGCTTTTAAACCTTCCAAAAGTTTAGTCCAGTTTTCATCGAGACGTTCCAAGCCAAGGAAGAAATCAACCCATTCTTCAAGTGTGGAGTCCGGAAAAGTTGCATCTGCCTCTTTTAAGATAAGTGAAAATCTTTCGCTAAGGGGAATATTTTTTTCCACAATGCCAAGGAGCTTATTTCGTTTATTGAAGAAATACTTTTCTTCATCTTCCAAATAAATATCCTCCTCAACCTCAAAGGCAAAGGGTTCCGGGGACTTTAATATAAGCTCACAGGCTGCTTCACAGCACAATCCAAGCCCCATTTCCACTCCACCTGAAAAGAAATTTCTGAAACGTGGATGATCGGCACATATGTTGCAAAGAGAATTTTCTCCAAGTTCGCATATGAGATGACAAAGGCCATTATCTTTAAGAAAAGGACATCTATCCCCTTCTTTTAATATGAAATGAGGTTCATCGCCTTTAGATATGTTTGCCTTAAGCATATTGCCAATATCTCCCTCAAGGGAAGAATAGTATTCCATCGCCTCGGGATTGATATCTATCTCCCAACCTACACAACAACTGTGACTACATTTGTCGGCAATACATCTGAAATTTTTGTAATATGTGGGAACTGTGGTTTTCATAGGGTTATATTTACGCCTTCTTTACAGGAATTTTGGTTCTTTGGGACATGTAATCTATCCATTCTTTTACCTTTGGGCCTCGGGGAAGGAAGTTACATTATGTTGATGCTTGCAATATAGGAATATTTGCCGGAATGATATGAACTGAAAGGAAGCCTTGGTTCTTCCAGTTCTTCAATGGCGGAAATTTCGCCCTTAAGATACTGAGACAATCTCATTTTAGCGGTAGCGCATCTTGCAATGACACCGCTTAAGCGAATGTCAATAACCTCACCGCCAAAGGGTTTATTGTTTTTGTACCACATTTCAAGCCTTAGCTTTTTGAGAACTTCCATTTTGCAAATAAGTTCATCAAGCTTGCCGTTTACAAGTGATGCAAGATACTCTTTGTTACCTTCAAGGTAGGCTTTTCGGAGGTTTTCGGCAATTTCTGCCTTAAGAGCTACAGCATCGAAAAGTGCCTTGAGGTATACATAGTAATCATTCCAGGTGTTTTTTTCATCTATGTAGGAATTAAACTTTTCTGCATAGTGCTTATAGTGCTCTGCCAGGGGATTTTCTATGAGTTTTTCATCGCAAAGACCGGAAAGTATATCCTGATAGAGAATTCTTTTTCCGTTGTATCTTAGCCAATAGGGTCCGTAATCTCTGCCGTCAAATATGTTGTGGAACTGAGACATATTCATGAAAGCATCGTAGTTTGCTTTGGTAATATATTCAAAGTTTTCTGCGGTTTTTTCAATGAGATTTTCGTTACCGTACATATTCTCCGCATAGAGCTGCACAGCGGCAAGAGTAAGGAAAAAGTCACACTCGGCACCATCGTCCATCCACAAAGTGGCATAGATATCCCTGATGCCATTCTTCTTGGCACTGCTAAGGCCTGCCTGTGTTAGTTTGTTGGAGTTATAGGTGTCGCAGGTAAAGCCAAAGTAGCTGGGAGGCCCACCGGCATAGCTGATATTTGAACTCATCTTAAGGTGTGATGCCATCATACCGTCGTAGCTTTCCACGGTTTCGCCGTTGTAGCTCCAATACACAAGCTTAATATCCTGCGGTATGAGGTTTCTGGCATTGTCATCCATATCTTTATCGGAATATGTGCCGTCTTTTGATGCAAGCTTGAAGAACATATCGCTCCACATAGCAAGCTCTACCCCATACTTTCTTCCTATTTCGATAACTCTGTTCACGTGATAGAGCATAAGCTCACTTCTGTCTCTGTAGCCTTTTTGAGTAAGATATTTTCCAAGACCGAAGTCGTGAGCTTCGTCCATGCCAACGTGAATTTTACGGCATCTGAAACATGGAGCCAGAGTTTTTATCATATTTTCAATAAATTCATAGGTTTTTTCTTCCTCTGCCATAATGCAATTAAAGGTATCTTTAACCTCAAGGGCTTCATCCCAATGAAGATATCTTTCCATATGACCTAAGGTCTGGATTGCAGGAAATACTTCAACGCCAAACTTAGAAGCATAATCGTCTATGACTTTAAGTTCTTCCACGGTGTAACGACCACGCATATAGCCAAAATAAGGATAGTCCTTCATTTCATACATATCTTCAAGATAAAGCACAAGGCGGTTAAGCCCCATCATGGCAATATATTCTATATACTCTTTTACTTTTTCCACTTTCAAAATACCATTTCGTGAAAAATCAAGCATAGGTCCGCAATAGTCAAAGTTTATTGTTTCAATAATTTCAAAGTCTTTGCCTTTGGAATATTCTTTTGCAAAAAGAGTAAGCATACGGCAATAGGATGCGTCGGTTACATAGATGATTTTTCCTTTACCTGCCTTGAAAGAAGCTGAAGGGTTATCTCCTTTTTCTACGATGATTTCTTCATTGGCATCAAAGGAAAGTCTTTTGAGGATAATATCTGTGGCTTCCTGCAAATGAAGGTTGCTATTGTCAAAAATAATCATAATGTTTCTCCTTATACAGAATAAGGGATGTAAAATAACATCCCTTATCTAAAATTAAAAATTAAAATATTCTTTTGCATTTTCAAAGCAGATACCTTTAACTATCTTTTCAAGAGCTTTGAAGTCTGCAGGGTATTCGCCCTTATCTACCCAGGAGCCTATGATATTGCAGAGAATTCTTCTGAAATATTCATGTCTGGGGTAAGACACAAAACTACGGGAATCTGTGAGCATACCAACAAATTTACCGAGTATTCCAAGGTTTGCAAGCGCCATCATCTGTGCTTCCATACCATCGCGGTTATCATTGAACCACCAACCGGAGCCAAACTGAATTTTGCTCTGTGTGGGTCCCTGCTGGAAGTTACCGAGCATGGTGCCGAGAACATAGTTATCCTTTGGGTTGAGGGTATAGAGAATAGTCTTGGGGAGAATGTTTTCGTAATCCAGGCATCCCATAAACGCAGAAAGCTTTTCTGCAATGCAAAGGTCGTTGATGGAATCAAAGCCTGTGTCGGGGCCGAGTTTTTCGAACATTCTCTTGTTGTTATTTCTGAGTGCACCTATGTGAAGCTGCATTGTCCAACCAAGGCGTGTAAATTCATTTGCACACACTTTAAGAACTGCAGTTTTGAATACATCGGCTTCATCGAGAGTTATGGCTTCGCCGGAAAGTTTTTTGTTGAACACTGCTTCGGGGTCACCTATGCCAAAGGGAACATACTCTAAAGCATGGTCGGAAAGGCGGCAACCGTTAGTGTTAAAGAACTCAATTCTGCCCTTTACCCACTCTATGAGAGAAGCATAG
>JAEIGA010016267.1_pt1 | contig 11323 bp, 8 predicted proteins | sample 9270691 | NCBI WGS metagenome assembly JAEIGA01 (sample SAMN17057246, study PRJNA624740) | gut metagenome | biome: biome; isolation source: fecal sample | host: Bos grunniens | place: China: Xizang | collected 2019
GGAATTACCGGTACATTTGTGGATGTGACCATTGATGGTACAGATGAATACGGCCACGTTCATCATCTTGATGACCACGTTCATGACCATCATCACGACCATGAGCACGACCATGACCACGATCATGACCATCATCACGACCATGAGCACAACCATTACCACCATGATCATGATCATCACCACCACAATCATGACCATGACCATCACCACCATGATCATAACCATGATCATCATCATGACCACGACCACGGTCATGACCACGATCATCACCATCATCATCACGATCACAGGAATCTGGATGATGTCAACGCGGTGATCGACAACAGCAGTCTGGAAGAACCGGTTAAAGACCTGGCAAAGCGTATCTTTCTTCGTGTGGCCAAAGCGGAGAGTAAAGTTCACGGAAAGCCTTTATCCGAGGTACATTTCCATGAGGTAGGGGCCGTGGATTCGATCGTGGATATCGTTGGTACCGCAATCCTTATTGACCGGATCCGGCCTGACAAGGTTATCTCCAGTGTGGTGAATGAAGGGTATGGATTTATTGAATGTGCCCATGGAACCATGAGTGTCCCGGTTCCTGCCACCAGTGAGATCATGGCAGAAGCAGGTGTGAAGTTCCGTCAGATCCAGGTGGAAACAGAGCTGGTTACCCCCACGGGAGCCGCGATCATCGCAGAACTGTCCGACACTTTTGTTCCCATGCCCGTGATGAAAGTGGAGAAGATCGGCTGGGGAGCAGGGAAGAAGGATCTGCCGATTCCCAATCTTCTGAAGGTTTGTCTTGGACAGATGGGAGATGAAGGAGAGTTTATGGTCATGGAGACCAACGTGGATGACTGCTCCGGAGAGATCCTGGCCTACACCATGAATAAACTGATGGACGAGGGTGCCCTGGATGTGTTCTATACCCCGGTTTATATGAAGAAAAACCGTCCGGCATATCTTCTTACGGTTACCTGCAACACCAAAGACATGGAGAAGCTGCAGGAGATCATCTTCCGGGAGACTACGACCATCGGTATCCGTTACCGGCATGAGAACAGGACAAAACTGGACAGGGAGCCGGTGAAGATCGATACACCTTACGGCAGTGTGGACGGTAAGAGAGTGGTCTATAAAGACCAGGAATACATTTACCCGGAATATGAAAGCGTTAAAAAAACAGCGGAAGCCAGCGGTGTTCCTCTGAAAGAGGTTTTCAGGATCTCACAAAATTCTCAGGAAACGCAAAAACAGCGGACGGAGTGATCAGCAGATGAAAAAGACAATCAGGTTTCTGCTTATCCTTTTTGTGCTCATGCTCACCTCCGGATGTATGCTCACCTTTTCTCCGAAAGATTCCTCCGGAGAGAATACAGAGGAAAAACAGAGTGAGAGAACGACAGAAAATGTAAAGGAAGAACCCTTACAGGAAGAAAAAACCGGGTCGGACCTTTTGAATGAGGTGACAGAAACGGAAGCTGAGCAAATAACGGAAACAGTCACGGAAGCAGAAGCCGGAAAAGAGACAGAAATTACCACTGAGGCAGATATGAGCAAAGAAACGGAAACTACAGAGAAAAAGAAAGATACATCAGAACAGGACTTCTATATCAGCAAGATCACCGACGAGATCTTTTCCAGGATCGAAGGAAAATCCTTTAAAGATGACTGTACCCTTCCCCGGAAGGACTTAAGATATCTGCATGTGCTCCATAAAGATATCGATGGGGAGGTGCACGAAGGTGAGATGATCGTAAACTATCATATCGCTGAAGATGTACTGGAAATCCTTAAGGAGCTTTACGAAAATGATTACCCCATCGAAAAAATCCGTCTGGTGGATGAGTATGATGCAGATGATGAGTTGTCCATGGAAGACAATAATTCTTCCTGCTTCAACTTCCGTTTTGTCAGTTATACGACAAAAATCTCAAAGCATGGACTGGGTCTTGCCGTAGATATCAATACCCTTTATAATCCCTATGTTAAAACAGTCAACGGAAAGAGGAGCATTGAACCGGTAAACGCGGAAGCATACCTGGACCGTGAAGCGGATTTTGATTATAAGATCGAAAAGGGAGATCTGTGTTATAAGCTCTTTACGGAACATGGATTTGAATGGGGAGGCAATTGGGTCAACAGCAAAGATTACCAGCATTTCCAGATCCCTACGGAAAAAGTGGAAGAATGGTATCCGTAAAAACGGACAGAAAACAGAGTAAAGGATGGTGGAGATTATCTCCGCCATCCTTTTTTGTGTTGTATCCTTAAAGGCTATATGTTTTTAGGAAACAGTTATTACTGAGAATTAACAGGATCATGGTTTTCTTTCGGATATTTTCTGTCATAGAGTAAAGCCGCCAGCAACACCACAAAACAGGACCCGGCATTGTGGACCAGAGCACCGGTGGTGGGAGTCAGGACCCCCAGGACCGAAAGGGTGATGGCAATGAAATTGATGCACATGGAAAGGGTGATGGCAGTACGGATGGTCCGGATGGTAGTGTTGCCCAGCCATTTAAGATAAGGCACTTTGGTCAGATCATCCTTCATGAGGGCAACATCTGCCGCATCAACCGCGATATCACTTCCCATCACTCCCATGGCAACTCCGATATCTGCGGTTTTAAGGGCCGGAGCATCATTGACCCCGTCACCGATCATACAAACCTTCCCGGATTCTTTCAGGGAAGAAATACAGTCCACCTTTTCCCCGGGCATGAGATCAGCCCGGATATCTGAGATGCCGGCCCGGGAAGCAAGATATCCTGCAGCTTTAATATTGTCTCCGGTCAGAAGAACCGTTCTTACCTTCATTTCTTGCAGACGTTTTACCATGTCTTTGGTTTCAGGACGGATGGTATCGGACAGGGCTATGATCCCGATGACCCTGCTTTCGTCGGCGATGATCACAGAGGCTTTTCCTTTTTCCCTAAGACTGTCCAGAACAGAGGACACCTCAGGGGAGGCGGAATCAATCTGTGTCATGGAAGTGATATAGGCTTCCTTGCCCAGATAGTATCTGGTTCCTTCCACAGAGGCAGATACACCGCCTCCGGCCTGCATCCGGAAATCCTCGATTTTCTTAAGAGAAAGGCCTTCTTTGTCTGACTCTTTCTGAATTGCTTTGGCGAAGGGATGTTCACTGCGGGATTCAACAGAAGCGGCCAGAACGAGCAGCTCTTTTTCACTGACATCCACCAGGGAGATGATCTCACTGACCTCAAGCTGTCCCCTGGTGAGGGTACCGGTTTTGTCGAAAGCGATGATTTCCGCCTGCCCCATTTCTTCCAGTGCCTGTCCGGACTTGATGATCACTCCGTGTTTTGTGGCCTGACCGATCGCTGCCATGATGGCTGTGGGGGTGGCCAGAACCAGTGCACAGGGGCAGAAGACGACCATAACGGTGACTGCCCTGATGATATCTCCTGTGATCAGATAGGCACCGATGGCAATCAGCAATGCCACAGGAACCAGCCAGCTGGCCCATTTGTCGGCGATGGTCTGGGTTGGTGCTTTCTTCTCCTCGGCCTCCTGAACCATCCTGATAAGCTTCTGAATGGAACTGTCTTCCCCTGTTCTTAAGGCAGTGATATCCATGGAACCATAACAATTTATGGTACCGCTGTATACCTCATCACCGGCCTTCTTATCGATGGGAAGGCTTTCTCCCGTCATCACGGACTGATCCACCGAGCTTACCCCTGATGAGACGATACCGTCCACCGGGATTGTCTCCCCGGGAAGGATCCTGAGCATATCCTGTTCCGTGATCTCCGATACCGGTACTATATATTCTTTACCGTCACGGATGACCCGGGCTTTTTCCGGAGTAAGAGCGATAAGATTCTTTAAACCTTTCTTGGCTCTTTCCGTCGTCATATCCTCCAGTAAAGCACCGATCTCCATGATGAAGGCAACCTCCCCTGCGGCAAAGAGATCCCCGATCAGAAGGGCGGCGATCATAGCCATGGTGATGAGAAGGGCAGAAGAGATCTTGCTAATCCCTTTATTGTGAATGATCCTGAAGATGGACAGATAAAGCAGGGGAAGGCCACAGATAATGACACAAACCCAGGCAAAGTACTCCCCCCGGGAATAACCTATCCTGGGAAGGATGAAGGAGGCGACGAGAAATATGCCGCCGATCAGGGTCATAGGCCACCCTGCCAGGAAATCATTTGCTCTTTTGAAAAAATCACCGGTATTTGCTGTCATGAATTTACTCCTTATCCTGATCCCTGACCGGCCGTTGTTCCCGGAGCAAAGCTGACAGGGAATTGACAAGCCGGCGGTCAATCTTTATAATAAAATTAAATGAACATCTTGTTCGGTTTTGATTATATTGTTTTATATATATAGGAACAATAATCAGATGATTAGATGTGTACGTTACTGAACATTTTTTGGAAAATGTACCGGAGGATGATCTATGGACCGCCGCAGAAGGAAGACAAGACAGGCTGTATTTGAGGCATTTACCGGCCTGCTGGAGACAAAGAGCTATTCGAATATTTCCGTTCAGGATATCATAGACCGGGCTGACATCGGCCGAAGTACATTTTATTCTCATTTTGAAACGAAAGATGAACTTCTTAAGGCTCTTGGCACAGAGATATTCGACCATGTATTCTCCGATCATCTGACCAGGGAGAATACCCACGATTTCTCCGTCAGCGGGAAAGATCCCAGGACGGAGGTGACGCATATCCTTTATCATCTCAGGGACAGTAAGGCGTATATCAAAGGTATCCTGTCCTGTGAGAGCGGTGAGATTTTTATGTGTTATTTTAAGAAATACCTGAGAGATTTGTTCGAAGAGGAACTGAAAAACTATGATCAGGATATTCCCAGGGAGTATCTTCTCAACCATCTGACCAGCGCTTTTGCCGAAACCGTCCGCTGGTGGATGGAACATGAAGAGTACACTCCTGAAGAAATATCCGGATTTTTCTTCAGCACGATACCAATTAAAGAAGATAAACAGACTAAAGGATGAAAGGGAGGAATATGATGAGTTATCTTGGAGAAGAGATCGGCAAACTCGGTTTTGGGCTGATGAGACTGCCTAGGATCGGTGACACAAAGGAATTTGATCTTGAGCAGATCAAACAGATGGTTGACGAATTTCTTGAAGCAGGCTTCACGTATTTTGATACTGCATGGGCTTATCAGGGAAGTGAAGAGACCATCAAAAAAGCCCTGGTGGAACGATACCCCAGGGAGAGTTTTCAGCTGGCGACAAAAAATGCGGCTTGGATCAACTGTAAGACCAGGGAGGATGCCATCGCCCAGTTTGAAACTTCTTTGGAGAGAACAGGCGCAGGCTATTTTGATTTCTATCTGCTGCATAATCTGGGGGAACAAAGGACACATTTCTTCGATGATTTTGATCTGTGGAACTTTGTAAAAGAGAAGAAGGAAGAAGGTCTGATCAAGCATATCGGTTTTTCTTTCCATTCGACTCCGGAAGAGCTGGAAGAGATCTTTAAAGCTCATCCTGAAGCAGAATTTGTTCAGCTGCAGATCAATTATGCAGACTGGGAGAACCCTGCGATCCAGTCCAGGGGAATCTATGAAATGGCCCGCAAGTACAATATGCCGGTAATAATCATGGAACCGGTTAAGGGAGGAATGCTGGCCAACCCGCCCGGGCCGGTAAAAGACGTGTTCAAAGCCGCAGAGCCGGAGTCATCCTGCGCGAGCTGGGCAGTACGTTTTGCCGCAGATCTGGACGGAGTGATCACGGTACTTTCCGGCATGAGCAATCTGGAACAGATGAGAGACAATCTGTCCTATATGAGGGGATTCAAGGGTGTCAGCGAGAAGGAGAAAAAGGTTCTTGATGCAGCCAGAGAGGAGCTGAACAAGATTCCTCTTATCCCTTGTACCATCTGCAATTATTGTGCCAAGGTCTGCCCCATGGACATCGCGATCTCCGGCTCATTTACCGCAATGAACAATTATACTCTCTACGGGAATATGAAACAGGCGAAAAGCCAGATCGACGGTCTTGTGGAAAGACAGGGAAAGAAAAGACCGGCTGACTGCATAAAATGCGGTGCCTGTGAGGAAGTATGTCCACAGCATATCGCCATAAGAGACGAACTGGTGAAGATTTCCGAAACTCTGGGTTAAACAGCCTCAGACTGCCAGGTAATTCAGGGTCATCATCTTATCCCAAGGACAAAAATAACCGGCATATCACAATATGCCGGTTATTTTAATGCTTAGTTACAATATCTTTTTGAAGTGACCGTTATGCGGTAATACTGATATTTTCCTTAACAGGAGTCAGATAGGTATCTTCATATTCTTTAAAGATCCTGATGAATTCTTCTCCGGATACATCCTGGGTGGTGCCATGCATCTCGTCGAAGCTGCGGTTTGCAGCCATTCTCTTGATGATGTGGAGAGATACATTTCCTGCGTGGGCGGCGATCCGGTCGAAACAGTTGATCATATCAAAGAAGACCGCACCGCTTCTGGCGTTGCAGATGCCATCCTGAAGTCTTACAATGTGGTGATCCTTCATGATATCCCTCATCTGTTCGATGGTTTCTGACAGAGGCTCAACGCGGATGGCGCTGTCACGGTCCCTGTCCCTGTATGCGGTAAAGAGGCGGTCCAGGGACTCACCGGCTGCAGCCGTGATCAGACGGATCTCATTCAAACCGCTCTCGGAGAACCCGGTATTCGTGAGAGACATATCCCTGGCTTCAAAAGCAATATTCATGCAGTAGTCCGCTATACGTTCCAGGTCACTGACAGAATTGAGGATTTCAGAGATCATAAACTTGTTGTCCTCAGACAGATCTGAACGGTCGATCCGTATGATATAGGATGCCAGAGCCGTCTCGCACCGGTCCGCAAAGCTTTCATTTTTCTCAAGTGTGGCAAAGCTTTTCTCATTGTAATTCTCGATGAGATCTGTGGAAAGTTTGTAGTTTTCCTGGATGCGGTCGATCATCTGCTTCATCAGATTATTGCACTGCTCCAGAGCGACCACAGGAGTCTGAAGAAGCCTGTCATCCAGTTTCATGAATTCTTTTTCTATCTCGTCCACAGGATCTTCACCGATGATCTTACCGGTAAGATCGGCCATCTTGGCAGAGAAGGGAAGAAGGATGAGACTGGTGATCAGGTTGAATCCCAGGTGTACGTTGGCGATGTCTCCACGGTTGACCGTCTTGGCCAGCATGGGGATTCCCACGGTATAATGGATACCATAGATCACAACAAAGAAGAAAATCGCACCGAAAATATTGAACAGCAGGTAGCTTAAGGAGACCCTTTTGGCCTTTTTGTTTGCTCCGATGGCTCCAAGAATAATAGTCATACATTTACCGAGGTTCTGGCCGATGATGATGGGAATCGCTGTCCCGAAGGTGACGGCACCTGTGGCAGAAAGGGCCTGAAGGATACCGACGGAAGCACTGGAACTCTGAATGATGGCGGTAATGAGGAGACCGGCCGCAATACCGAGAAGAGGATTCTGGAAGGACAGGAAAATCTTCTGGAAGGCAGGGGACTCTTTTAGCGGGGCAAATACACTCTCCATCATGGTCATACCGTAGAAAAGGATACCCAGCCCCATCAGGATGCCCGCAACATTTTTCAGTTTTTTCTTCTTGGAAAAGAGAATGATAAATGCACCCACACCCGCGAGCATAGGGGCAAAAGAGGATGGTTTGAGCAGTTTCAGTACCAGAGTGCCCGAACCGATGTCACCAAGTCTTAAAATCTGAGCGGTTGCAGTGGAACCGACGTTTGAACCGAGAACAACAGGAATCGCCTGGGATAATTTCATGATTCCCGCATTGACAAAACCGATCAGCATGATCGTCGTGGCGGCTGAACTCTGAATGATGGCGGTAACTCCTGTTCCAAGGCCCCAGCCTTTGAGTTCTCCAACCCCCTTCTTCTTACTGGTGGTCAAAGTCTCCAGGATCTTCTGAAGACTGCCTCCGGCAAGGGTTTCCAGGGAGGAACCCATCAGACTCATACCGAACAGAAACAGGCCGACTCCGCCGAATAACTGTAATACTGATAAGATATCCATAAAAACCTCCTGAATAATCAACTAAAACTTGACCTGACCCAAGGTTCAGGTATTATTTATATTGTATCATTTAAATTACAGGAAAAGCAACGGAAAAAACAATGAATGAACATCAATGGGACAGGTTCCTAAAAATAAAAACTTCAGGGAGGGATGATTCCCATGCCGACAGATATCGCTATCCCTATGAGCCCACACCCTACAAGGTGCTGGAAAGGCTGTCATCCGGAGGGCTGATCACCAGGAAGAACCGGGTCCTGGATTATGGCTGCGGAAAGGGGAGAGTGGGTTTCTTTCTCTCCTGGCAGACCAGATGCAGGTGTCTGGGTATCGAGATCGATGAGAGGCTCTGGAGTGCAGCCTTAAAAAACAAGGAAGATGCAGTGTCCGGAAGGAGGACGGAATATATCCGGACGGGGGCTGAGGCTTTCTCTGTCCCTGCCGATGTGGACCGGATCTATTTTTTCAATCCCTTCTCCACGGAGATCCTTCAAAAGGTTATGGGGAAGATCAGAGAATCGTGGTATGATGCTCCCAGGGAGATCCTTCTGTTTTTTTATTATCCTTCAGATGAATATGTCTCTTATCTGATGACGGTGGATGAGCTCTGTTTTCTGGATGAGACAGACTGCAGCGACCTGTTTGAAGGTGAGGATAAAAGAGAGAGGATTCTCATCTTCCGCATGAATGAGGGATTATTATGAATTCAGATAAGAACCGGGAAGGCAGCTCTTTGTATCCTCCCGTCCATGAGAAGACCGTTTTTTCCCATTCCTTCGACCGGCTTGAAATGCTCTGGGAACGTTATCCCGGCTACCATGAGATGTCTGTTTTTACCACGCTTGATGACCTCCTTAAGGAACATGAATCCTACAGGGAGGATTTTTCCGAACTCAGGGATGAATATGTGTCCGGGCAGTATGAGCGCTTTCTGGTACAGCTGTCCTGGTCGGACCTTCCCTACCGCTATGCGACAAAAAACCTGATCGAATCATCCGAGATTCCGGAGAATAACGATTATGTCGATGCATTTCTTGACCAGTTTGCCGGACTGGATACGGACCGGCAGGCCTGCTTCCTTTTCCCGGAAAGCTTTGTATCCCAGTTCTTCGTGATCACGGATGTCTGCGGGAGAGCCGATCTCTTTCATCCGGTTAAGAACCTCTTCCCTGATGAAGAAAAAGTTCATTACCTGGCAGTGTTCGACAAGAGGAAGATGGATGATATCCTTCTGATGTTTCATCTCTTGTATACCGCCGGGACCCAGGATCTTTTCGGAGGGTATTCCCTCTACGATTATTCCCTTCCCTGGTATCAGAACCATCTGTGGGAAGACGGGGTCGTCCTGCGGTCTCCCTATCTCCCCGACCGGCTGGCCAGATATCAGGGCGGCATCCATTTCTGCCATAATCCGGCCGGAACGGTTTATGTACGCAGAAATATCGACCACATCCTGGAATGCGGCTATTTTTCTTCCGAACTGGAATTCTTCTATCATCTTACCAGGAGGATCATGCCCCTGTTTCAGTGGTGGTACACGGACATAGCCCTTTATGAAGAAAAGGATGGCTTCTCCACCAACTGGAGGCTGGCCAGGACCAGGATCAGGACCAGACTTACCGCGGAAGGGATCATCCGGCCAAAATGGAAAAATGAGCTGACTCTTTTTCATGAAGTCAGAAAAATATACCCCGACACTTTATATCAGTACCGTCCTGACTGGCTGGGACGGCAGAGTCTGGACCTTTATATTCCCTCCCTTAAGACGGCGATCGAATATCAGGGGGTTCAGCACTATCATCCTGTAAAATTTTTCGGAGGTCAGGAAGCCCTGGACCATCGTCAGGAGCTTGACCGGGTAAAAAAAGAACTTTGCGAAAAAAACCGGGTCAGACTGGTCATCTGGCCTTACGATACACCTCCTACCAGGATAAATATTGACTGTAAGATAGGAAAATAGAGGTTTGCAACCCGTGGTTGACAGATTGAACAGTCAGATTGCTTGTCTGCTACACCATAAAAGGGATAGAATACAGACAGCAGATAACCCGAAGGGAGAAAAAAATAATGATCTTAGCAGATAAAATCATGGAGAACAGAAAGAAGAACGGGTGGTCCCAGGAAGAGCTGGCTGACAAACTCGGCGTATCCAGACAGTCGGTATCCAAATGGGAGAGTGCCCAGTCCATGCCGGATATGAAAAAGATCCTTCAGCTCTCCGAGATCTTCAATGTAAGTACGGACTATCTCCTGAAAGATGAGATCGATGACAGAGAGCCGACCAACCTTGTCCCGGTGGACAGTGGGGTGGAAGAGGAGAAGGAAAAAAGCGTTTCCATGGAGGAGGCCAGTAGCTTTCTTGAACATAATGAGAGGTCTGCAGGGATGATATCAACAGGTGTCATGCTCTGTATCCTTTCCCCCATACCCTTGCTTCTGCTGGGAGGCCTGTCGGAAGATGGACTGCTTTCTTTAAAAACAGATCTTGCCGGGATCATCGGAGTGATCATTCTCTTTCTGATGATCGTTCCCGCAGTGGGAATGTTCCTGTACTGCGGGCTTAAGGGTAAACCTTATGAATATCTGGAAAACAGTAATATCGATACGGAATACGGTGTGAGAGGAATGGTCAAAGAAAGGAAGACTTCCTATGCCGAAACCCACAACCGTCTCCTGATCCTCGGCATACTCCTCTGTGTGGCCTGTGCTGTACCCATGTTCCTCATTGTGGCTTTGCAGGGAAGCCACCACGGAGAAGCATTTGGAGCCGCAGGCGTAGGAGCCCTGCTGGTCTTTTGTGCTATCGGTGTGAAGATGATCGTCCTTACCTGTATACGTCAGGGAGGGATGGATAAACTTCTCGAGGAGGGGGATTATACCAGACTGAATAAGAAGATCGGCAGATATGACGGAATCTACTGGGCGATCATCACCGCAGTTTATCTGGCCTGGAGCTTCCTGACCTTCCGCTGGCATCTGACCTGGATCGTATGGCCCATCGCAGGGGTACTCTATGCCGCTTACCATGAAATCATGAAGATAGTCGTTAAACGTTAAAAGATAAGATAAATGAACCTGTGTCAGGGAAAGGATCGTACAATCTATGAAAAAAATAAGGATAAGGGTCATGCGGATGGCCCGCTATGATGATCTGATCGCAGAATATGAAAACCCTTTGGAACATGCCTGTGACATGGAACTGGGGAAAGAATTCGTTGCCGAAGGCTGGAACAAACCGGAGGGTTTTTGTGACAGTGCCTGGGAGACCATCTCTCC